>Ga0074193_1002061_pt1 | contig 20185 bp, 14 predicted proteins | sample EPASupsiteHSE605_FD_64523 | JGI IMG/M metagenome (GOLD analysis project Ga0074193, IMG submission 64523) | Bioremediated contaminated groundwater from EPA Superfund site, New Mexico - Sample HSE6-05 | ecosystem: Environmental > Aquatic > Deep subsurface > Groundwater > Contaminated ... | reverse complement strand
TAATCTGTTGCGCCAGGAATGGTGCAACGGATCAACCCCTCCGCCACAACACATCGCGCGAAGAGAGAAGGCCAAACAGAAGCCCGCCGCTACGCCCGCACAGCTTGCCGCCATGGAAGCCAACAACGTGAAGTTCATGCGGTCGCTGTATGGCTTCTTCCCTCCCCTGGCTACATTGGGCGATTTAATGAAAGCAGGTGATACGGGATCAATTGTTAATACCGAATTGGTAAACGATGCCAGATTGATGGGTAATGCTGTATTGGAAAACGACACAGCATTATTGAACAACATTGAGCCGGAAAGCAATACCGGGTTAATGAACAGCAATGGGTTGAACAACCATTATAAGCCGGAATACTATAGCTGGATGGAAGGAGGCAAATACCATCCCGATTGCAGCGGCATTACCCAAGCCTATGTGGATTTCGAGGTAGGTCAGGCAAGCAGTTCGGTGCCCAGCGAGTTCAAAGCCATGAGGGGACGTATTGTATTCCCCATACGGGATGAAAACAACCGGCTGGTTGCCTTTGCGGGTCGCACCACCCGGACCATTACGGAGGAAAACAGGAAGTACACCCCTAAATACGTAAACAGCGAAACGAGCGATTTGTATAACAAAAGCCGTACCCTGTACGGCCTGCATCTGGCGGCGGAGCCTATACGCACCGAGACCTTTGCCTTCCTGACCGAAGGCTACAAAGATACCCTGGCCATGGTGGCAGCAGGATTTAAAAACACCGTTGCCCAGTGCGGCGCCGCCTTTACCGACGATCATGCCGAACTGCTGAAGCGTTACACCAAACGCGTAGCCGTACTCATGGATGCCGACGACCGCGGACGAGAAATCGCAGCAGCCGCCATCGCCGTACTCCATCGCCACGGCATGCAGACCAGCGAGTTACTTCTCCCACCCGGCGAAGATCCCGACTCCCTCTTCCGCCGCATAGGAAAACACGCCTTCCGCACCATCGTTGCAGAATCCCAACTAAACGGACATCTGCAAGCAATACGGGAAAGTACAGGAGTAGATTTGGTAAGTTTTGCATCCTCTAATCAGTCGAGTACGAATAATGGTACAAATGGAGCAGAAGGTAACTACACATCCCAATCAAACAGAAATGAAGAAGCATTAGGAATAGAAGGAACCAGAAACCAAGAAGTAATTCGGATGAACGGAGATGAAACGACCGATTTGAGTTTATTGCAAAGCGATCGCCCCCGGCTGATGGCCCGGGAACAGGAACTGCAACACCAAATGCGAAAGCTGGGAAGCAAACGTTTCCTTTTCGGTCAGGGACCCGAGCGAATGCAAATCAACACCGAGTTGATGAAGCTCCGCTCCCAACTCTCCGAAGTAAGCAAACAACTAAACAGACCCGTAGTCTGGTATAAATAAAAAAGGCTCCGGTCGGGTAAAATCTAACAATGTCAGAAATTACAACACCCCGACCGGTTGCCTTAAATACATTTTCACGTTCATTAATTTATTTGTGTTTAGGTTATCTATTTCTTACCCCGTCCACTTTTCTCAACGGACGGGGGTTTTTACTTAATTATATCTGAAACAATTACTTAATTTTGAACAAATTAAGTTTGAATATGTTAGATTTGCACATTATCGATAAGTAAAAACAAGCAGTTTGAAATGATAAAGGTTCTGCGAAACAAGTTCGACTTAAATAAATTACAAAACTATCATATGAAAACGTTTAATTAATTTGTTCACTCGAATATGATTATTAAATTTGCGCATAACATAATAATCAAATACTAGCATGAAATAATTAAATCACATTACGCTTGTTTTTGAAAAAATAAACAAACGAACAAACGGGCTACCAAACAAGTTAGTAAAGATCATTCAACTGTATCCGAATCGCACAACAATGTGTAAATATCTGATATTTATATTTCAACGAAACAACTACAGCATTAGATTTTGATACCGTAGGCTTAATTTTAAAATCAAAATGATAAACAAAATAAATTATACACTATTATGAGCATTTGGATAGATAGTGATTTGTGTGAACTGGTGAAAATATTCGTTAACAAAAAATGGCAAGATAAACATGTAAAATGTTATTGTCGTGAACGTTCCTGGCAATCCAGTAGATTCATACAAGTATCTACAATACTTAAGGATATGGATATCCATTATGAACTTTACTTAGGTAAAGTTCAATTGCATTTTGAAGGTAAATACCGTAACGAAGAGTATAAGTCATTTCTACGCTATTTACGTGAACAAGTACCTAGCCATGAAGGCATAAAATGGAGAAGATGGCAAGAAATGCATCAAGGACTGTGTGAAATAAACTATGAAATAAACACAGAAAAAGAACTTGAGGAAAAATTAACAAAAATAATCAACCTTTTTGATCCTATTATTGAGAAATTCGTCAGCGAAAATAGAACACTTTTCCCAAATCAAAGAGGACAAGAAGTTATACCCAATCTTACTTACGAAATAAAAGAAGAACTTCCAACTGAAAACCTAAATCCAACAATTAATTGCGTTGGTAATATTCCATTTGATAAATTACTAATTCCCACATATCAACGGCCTTATAAGTGGAGTGCAAAAAATGTAAACCAATTAATCAATGACCTTATTACATTTAGCAATAAGGAACAATATCGTTTGGGAACATTAGTTTTACATAAAAACGAAATTGTCGATGGACAGCAACGTATAATTACACTCTGTTTGTTAATTACAAAAATACTCGAAAGAATACACAAAGGTCAAGAAAAAACAGAGGAAAAATATAAAGGGATAGTTTCAAAATTATCTGATTTTTCAAATAAAATAAAATTTGAAAATCGATACTCTTTACATAACGTTGTGGAGAATCTTTATGTAATGGATACTCGTAAGGATGATTTTGATGAATCTCTTTTAGATTTTATTCTTCAAAAGTGTGAATTCGTAGTCATTCAGTTGAGCGATATTTCTGAAGCATTTCAATTTTTTGATTCGCAAAATGCTCGTGGTAAAGATTTAGAAGCTCATGATTTGCTTAAGGCATACCATCTAAGAGAAATTCACCAAATGACTGAAGCCGACTCTCAAAATATTGATATATGGCAAAGTCAGCAAACTAGAATTCTGAAAAATATTTTTCTTACCCTATTCCGAGCAAAAAGATGGTCTGAAGGTAAATCAGCACGGTATTTTACAAAAGATCAAGTAAGTATATTCAAAGGCATTTCATTAAAAGACGGTAAAAGATATCCATTTTATCAAATGGAAGTTATTGCTCATATTTTTACAGAAATGTATGCAAATGACCCAATAAGACAAATAGACCAAAATCACCTTGAATACCCATTCAACATTAATGATCAAATAATAAATGGCAGTAGATTTTTCGATATGATACAGCACTATTTATCTTTATATAAAAAATTGGAAAATAGAGGAACATACCCAGAAGGGGGCAAAGCACGTGAAATTATTGATTTAACAAATGATTATGAAGGAGTTTATCGCACAGGTGATAGATATGTTAAAAATATGTTTATTACTTTAATTCTTTATTATGTTGATAAATTTGGATTTGAAGAATTAGATAAAGTGATCCCAAAATTTTTCATATGGGCATATACGCTTCGTCTTGAAAGTCTTGCAGTTCAGTTAGCTTCAACTGACAATTACGCAAGCGAAGAAGATTCTATGTTTAGAGTTGTGCATGATGCAAAAACCCCTTATGATATTATCAATATTAACCAGAGCAGTCTTTCTCACATTGAATGCACAAAATGTGAAAGAATAACTGCCATGTTTGAAAAATTAAATAAATATCAGAGAAATGAATAATCAATCTATTATACCACTTACAATTAAGTCTCTTTTGGAAAATGATAAATATGTAATTCCCATTTATCAACGCAATTACGACTGGGGAGAAAAAGAGTCATTACAGTTAATAGAGGATATCGCAGACTACGCCTCTTTCAACAATGATAAAAATTATTACATTGGATCAATTGTTGTTTTTTCTAGAATGAAAAACGGAGAAGAATACTTCGAAACCATTGACGGTCAACAACGTTTGACTACATTAACTATATTAATGAATTTACTTCGTTCATTTGAAGAAAAGAAAGTATCTGTTGAATGGTTCAAGAGGGCAAACCTATTATTCGACCATCGTAATGAAGCCGACGAAGCAATTAGACAATTGTCGGATAACAAACTTTATGATAATCCTGGAGCAGGAAGTATAGTTGAAGTTTACAGGGTAATGCAAAAAAACTTAATGAACATACTATCAGAAAAGAATCTTAAGATTGAAATCTTCGTTGATTATCTTCTAAAAAAAGTGATTGTTATGCGCATACCTGTCCCAAAAGAAACAGAATTAAATCACTACTTTGAAATAATGAACTCTAGAGGTGAACAATTAGAGAAACATGAGGTATTAAAAGCTAGTCTAATGAAGAATTTGGACATAAATGGTCACACACTTTTCAATGAGCTATGGGAAGCGTGTGCAGATATGGATTCCTTTGTTCAAATGAAATTAAAACCACAATTACGTACATTATTATTTTCTATTAGTTGGTCAGATTTGCAAAATCAAACTTTTGATAATTTACTTTCAGATTATTCGAACTTAACAGATTGGAAAACAGATCAAAATGAGTCTTCTGAATATATTTCACGCTCAATTAAAGAATTATTGGTAGATGCTGAGAATAACATTAAATATAACCTCCCTGACGCAAATAATTCTGAGGATAAAGGTAGTGACCGTTTTGGATCCATCATTAACTTCCCTAACTTTCTACTACAGACACTTAAGATTATGTATCAGAAAGACGAAGAATATAATAAAGAAATAAATGATATAATTAAGCTGGATGATAAACGTTTAATTGATATATTTTCAACTGTTTTAAAGGCTTGTAATGACAAAAGATCTTTTGTCAAACGATTCATTACATCTTTACTAAAGATGCGTAATTTATTTGATTGTTATGTCATAAAAAGAGAAAATTACAACTCAAAAGAAGGGTGGAGCATAAAAACTTTGAAAAAATATGATGGTAGCCAGACCAACTATGTAGGAACATTTAGTGGAAATGATAACGATGATGATGTAAGTAAAGACATTCGTATGCTTGAAGCTATGTTTCATGTTTCCTCACCAACTCAAATTTATAAACATTGGCTCAATGCTATCTTGCTATATTTATACAACAATAGTGATACTATTAAATCAAAAGATTTTAAATCATATTTTAGAAACCATCTCTATAAGTTAGCTTGTACTTATATGCTTGATCGCTATCTCTGTGAAGAAAAGGTAGAATTTGAGGACATTATTTATAAAAATAATTGTTGCGCTAAAAATAGCCATATCATTTGGGAATTTATCGATAATGGTTGTAATGTTGAAAATTTTATATTCAACTTTTATGATTACCTTACATGGAAGACAGATCCGAAAAAGTATTCTAAATTTGAGTTCACCTACAGAACATCTGTAGAACATTTCTACCCTCAAACTCCTAAGCTAGGCAATCCCATCCTTGATAAAAATACGGGATTACATGATTTCGGAAATCTTTGCCTAATAAGCAGAAGTATGAATTCTACTTTTAATAATGATTTGCCTTTGGCTAAATATTCAAATTTTGGTAACGAAATTGTTTTAAATGAGTTAAGTCTAAAATTAATAGAAATGATTGATGTAGTCAAAGAGAAAAAAGTTTGGAGTACATCTGAGATAAATGAATTTGGAATTGAAGCACGTAAAAAGCTTTGTAAAGGTATAGTAGAAGACTATAAAAACTTAGTACATTAAAGTAATATGCGCATTTTGCACCTTTCTGATACACAGAACTGTCATCGGCAACTTAATAACTTGCCGATGGCAGATATCATTGTTCATACTGGGGATGTAACTATGGAGGGTACTTGTAAAGAAATAGTGGATTTTATGAAATGGTTCGTTAGTCTGAATTATAGGTATAAAATATTTATTGCTGGCAATCACGATTTTGGATTAAAGGATAACACATTGAATCTGGGTAAATCAGTTTTACCTGAAAACTGTTTTTTCTTCACCACAGTGGAGTTGAGATTGAGGGGATAAAGTTTTGGGGTGTACCCTTTTTCTTTTCGGATGATAGAAATCCCAACTATCCGGAGCTGTTGAGGATGGTTCCAATGGATACAGAAATATTAGTTACTCATCGACCTCCTATGGGAATTCTTGATGTATCAAACAATACGGAGTACGGTTGTTCTTATTTATTACAAACTGTTCTGACTGTATACCCTCGTTATCATTTATTTGGTCACATACACAATGCTTATGGTATTGAAAAATCGAAGTTTACCATTTTTGCTAACGCATCGATGGTTGATGATCAATATCATTTAATTAATTAACCTTTCGTATTTAGTTTATAATTTCCAACTAGAAACAGTAATGCAGGTTTTAATGCAAGTAGTTACATCTTCACAAAATCGGCTTTCATGCTTGCTATTAAGTGGATGTCAATAGCCAGGTCTTTTGCGTAGGACTCAAAATTTGCGATGGCATTGGCTACAGCGTCAATAAGGTTTTTGCTGTCTTGAATATCATTCTGCATACCAATTTTTTCTAAGTCGTAACGCGTTATGTTCTCGTTCTTGCCATTTACCGTTAATGAGTGTCTGTTTAAGTATGCAGGAACCGTCTGATCCACACTATAAGTGAGGTCGTATGCCGGTGACAAACGCCAAACTCCTGCCTGGTTCATACAGAATGCGAAGTTCTTTGAATGGTCGTCTACGTTTCGGGCGATAACGTTGAATACCATACGTAGATATTGTTGTCTTACATCATCATATGGGAGATTTAGCCGTCTGATTACTAAAAAAATGTCTTCGTAGCTATCGCTCGTTGGCAACATGGCTGCAAGCGTCTGTGTATGTATTTTTTCGTTTCCGTTACGGTCGAAACGTTGGGTTAGAAAATGGGTTACTCCTTCGTAAGTTCTTAGCTCTGATGGCATCATCGTAATCCCACAATCCAATGCCATCCGGTAATAGATATACTCTAGCTTTGCATAAGGATACAGGGAGCTTTCATCATATTTGAGAATATAATGTAGAAAGCCATCGGGGATTATGCCTTGCCCGGATACTACCTCTCCCGTCGATTTATTAAGGGCAACAATAGCTTTAGGGCGTTTACCTCCAGGAGATGAACTTATTTTCACTAAATCCTGCCACAGAATAGAATTCGTTTCGTTTAATACAGTGGCTTCGCGCTCATTTAATACTTGCCTGGCAAACTCGTAAAGTCTTTGCACATCTACCGAAAAAGCTGAGTTATCACCTAATTCACGGGCAGGCTCGAACTCCAATGCTCCCATTGCACGGTTGCCGATAAATGACAGATGATCTACCGGGTTTGTTTGATTTGCAGGAATATGATTATCGCGTATCCATGCCATAAACAGCGAGTTACCCCACTTGTCGGGCAAAGAATCTGCTATCATAGGTGGAAGTCCCTGATAGAGTTTATCTTTGTATCCCGTCCATGGAAGTTGTTTCTTACTTCGGGGTGAATCTATGGGCATCGTTAATGGGGCAATATTCAATCCCAGCTCAAGAAAGGATGGTTCGTATTCGAAAATAGCCACTCCTGCTTTCTTGTCCCACGCAAGGTAGCCTACCACTTTATCCCATAATTTGACCTTTACCGCATTTGTCTCCATAGACTATTTTTTAGTTTGTTTCATAAATATGGCCCGTGGACTTTCGGGCAGTTCGGGCAATAGTTTTTCAATTTCGTCCAGACAGTCAATCGCCCGTAGCAATCGTATGAAAGAGGCGAAGGTGATTCCGGTGGAGGAGCCATTCTCGAAAGAGCTTATGGTGAAGACACTCAATCCGGATTTTTCGGCAACTTCTTTTTGAGTGTACCCCATCCGCTTGCGGTAGTCACTGTACCGTTTACCAAGCTCACGGATTATTTCAAATCCGGACTTTTCATAAATATTGCTGTACATATACTCTATATTAGATTTACAAATATAGATAAATCTATAATAATATCAAATATATAGCATAAAATATAGATATTTCAATAGTGATATTCATTAATAACGTCTTTATGTACAAATCTATTAGAAAAGTAGTTTTTTATTGTATTGAATACATGAATTAATAGTATATCCCATTGATTACTATCACAATATTAATATTTTTTAAACGATTTTTCCATATTTGAGTAAACGTTTTGAGGTTTTACTTTGTTTTATTGTAAACAGGAAAAATGTTAACATTCTTCTTGTATTTATATTGAAGTTTTTTTTATACTAAATAGTGTTCGCTGACCCTGGTTCGAGAGAATAAGGTTTGGATTTTAATTACATAAGCCGGTCTTACTCTCTAAGACCGGCTTTCTTTGTTCCAACACTACAATTCAATCTCCATATTTATCCCTATTTCTTCAATAAAATCACGGTCGTGCGAAATAACCAGCAGACTTCCTTTAAAGCTCTTTATGGTTTGGGTAAGGATATGGATGCTGGCAAGATCGATGTTATTTGTGGGCTCATCCAGTATAAGTAAATCCGGTGCCTGTTTTCTTAGAATAAGTATAAGGATGGATAGCCTCATCTTCTCTCCACCACTTAATTCCAGACAATTCTTAGCAAGACTTTCTGCAGTGAAGAGGCTTCTGTTCAATAGCATACGCAACTCGTGCATAGGCAGATTACGCTGATTGTTACTTTCTGCCAGTTCCAGTATGGTACAGTTTTTATGAACCAGATTATATTCCTGATCCAGGTAAGCATAGGTAAAATCACCTATACTAATCTGGCCTTGCGACGGACAAAGGCCTCCGGTAAGTATGTTTACAAGGGTTGTCTTCCCGCTTCCATTCTTCCCCTTAACCAAACACCTGGTTCCGCTATACAAGCTCAGATCAAGAGACTCAATCCATAACAGGTTATCACCTGAGTATGAATGGTTAATCTGCTCTGCTTTTACCAGAAGTTTTCCTTTATGCAGGTTGGAATCCGACAAATCTATTTTCAGTTCGGCATATATCTGTTGTTCGTTGCGCAGCTTTTTCAGCCGCTCTTCATTTTCGTGAATAAGCTGGCTATGGACTTCCTTTAACCGGGCTCCGGTTTGTTCTCCTCTATTCAGAGCTGTTTTACGGGCAATGCGGGGAAGTTCTTTTTTATTTTTCTCTCCCTGACTATTTCGCTTGTCTTGCTTCTCTTTTTCTTTCTGAATCTTTTTGCGGGCTAAACGTAACATGCGTTCTTCAGTTTCAATGCTTTCATTTAGTGCCTCTATCTCCAACGTCTTTTGCTCTTTATAAAAAGTATAATTGCCTCCATAACGTTTAATACCTTTTGCTGACAACTCGCAGGTAATGTCGAACTGATCCAGTAACGTTGTGTCGTGACTTACAACCACGCAGGTAGATTTGATCTGACTCAGATAGTCATATAAGAGCTCCCTGGATGTGCTGTCCAGGTGATTGGTGGGCTCGTCCAGTAAAACTATATCCGGAGCATTAATCATCATGCCGGCCAGATAGACTTTTGTCTTCTCGCCACCACTAAGTTGATTCAGAGGCGTAGAGAGATCCAGATGTGGAATAGACCAATACGTAAAGGCTGATATACATCTGGACTCGATATCCCAATCGTCTCCAAGTATTTCAAAATGTGATTCGTCCATACTACCGTTGGTAATTGCTTTAAGAGCTTCCAATTTGGATGAAACAGCCAGTACCTGTGCTATGGTACGGTTGGTATCAATTGTTTGTTGCGGCACAACATAGGGGGTGCTTGCAAGCTGGATACTGCCTTGCTGAAGACTTAACCCACCTGCAATCAGTTTCAGCAATGTAGATTTTCCGCATCCGTTATTTCCGATTACAGAGATTTTTCGATTTGTTCCGACAGATAGATTTAAATGCTCGAACAGTGGGAGCTGATTGGGGTAGCGATAACTTAAATCGCTTATAATAATACTCATATACTTAATTAATAGTTACCCAGGACTTAGGTAATGTTAAACCGATTTTATATAGATTCTCAGAGGTGTCGGTTTAGTAAACCAACTATTAATAAGTAATTCTCATTGGAGTATTTATTTAATTAGACTGCAAATGTATTAATTTTTTTGAAATCATACACCATTCGTACAGAGAATATTATCACATGGAACAGTGCTGGGTATATGAAATGCTTTAAACACAAAAGAGCCCGGCTCTTGTAAGTCGGGCTCTCTTTTATTTTATCAGAATCCAAAGTAGTTTTTAGCATTGTAGTAGGATATGTTTTCTACCATCTGCTCTACGAAAGGCAGCTCGGATACGGGTATCTCACCTGCTTCGATTTCGGAACCCAACAGGTTGCACAGGATACGGCGGAAGTATTCGTGGCGGGGGTACGAAAGGAAACTGCGCGAATCGGTGAGCATCCCTACGAAACGGCTTAGCAAGCCCAGAGCCGAAAGGGCGTTGAGCTGATTTTCCATACCTGTTTTCTGATCCAGAAACCACCAGGCGGCTCCGTACTGCATTTTGCCGGGTACCGTACCGTCGTTGAAGTTGTAGGCGTTGGTAACCATCAGTTCGTTGTCGCGGGGATTGAGGTTATACACAATGGTTTTGGCAAGCATTCCTTCCAGATCCAAATTACCCAGCAGACGGTTCATGGCTGTGGCCACGGGCACGTCGTGTATGGCATCGAATCCGGTATCGGGGCCCAGCTGACGGTACATGCGGGGGTTGTTGTTGCGTATCGCTCCGATATGAAATTGCTGTACCCATCCCTTGCGTGCATTCATCCGTCCGAATTCGAACAGCAAAGCCGACCGGAACTTAGCTGCCTCGCCGGCGGTGGGTTCTTTCCCTTCGCGCACCTTCAGGAAAATAGCTTCTATTTCTGCCTGGGTATAGGGTTCGGCACAGAAGGTTTCGAGTCCGTGATCGGACACACAACAGCCCATCGATTCGAAGAAATCCTGGCGGATCTGAAGAGCTTCCAGCAGGTTGTTATAGGAGGCGATGTTTACGTTGGCCGCTGCCTCCAGCTTATCGAGGTATTCGTTGTACACCCGGGGGCTCTCTATCGCCATGGCTTTATCGGGACGCCAGGTTGGAAGCATCTTTATTCCGGTTTCATTATCACGATGTTGTTTGTGATATTGAAGGGAGTCGATGGGGTCGTCTGTGGTGCAGACTACCTCAACGTTCATTTGTTTCATGATGCCCAGGGCTCTGAATTCGGGAAGCTGAAGCTTGGCCGTGCACGCGTCGTATATCTCGCGGGCGGTGGTTGGATTAAGCACCTTATCTACACCGAATACGCGGCTCAATTCAAGGTGCGTCCAGTGATATAGCGGATTACGAAGGGTATAGGGCATGGTTTCTGCCCACTTCATAAACTTTTCGTAAGATGGTTTGGATCCGGTGATGTACTCTTCCGGAACACCGTTGGCACGCATGGCCCTCCATTTATAATGGTCGCCTCCCAACCAGATCTCGGTGAGATCTGCAAATCCATAGTTTTCTGCTACTTGCTGCGGATTAAGGTGGCAGTGGTAGTCGATTATCGGCATCTTGGCCGCATGATTATGGTAAAGCGCTTTCGCTGTATCCGATTTAAGTAAAAAATCGGCATTCAAAAATGTGTTCATACAATGATAAGTTTAAGGACGAAAATATGGTAGGGCAAAGAAATGGTTTTTTATTGAGAGTTCATTGTTGAACCACATCAAAAAACTAATGAATATTAACATGCCTCCCTTCAGGAAGCGCGCAATTTCTGATAGATGAGCAGGTCTAGCAGACGGTCGAACTTACGGGCCACCTCTTTGATACGGGCGCATTCGGTATAGCCGCATTTCTCGAAAAGGCGTACGCTGGCTGTGTTCTCGCCGGTGATAAGGGCCACGATGTTATGGAATCCAGCCTCCCAGATACGGGGTTCGAACTTTTGCATGGCAGCATATCCGATGCCTTTACCTCCGGCTGAAGGTGTGAGGTAGACGGTTATCTCGACGGTTACGTCGAAAGCCTCCTTGGGTTTGAATTTGGATATGTAGCAAAAGCCGCACCGTTGGTTGTTGGCATGAATGGTATAGGCTAGGTAACGGCGGTCACCCAGACGGATGTTTTCGCTCAGTTCACTTAGGGTTAAGGGATGCAGGTAGAATACGGCGGTAGAATGGAGTATATAGTAATCGTATACCTCTTTTACAAATTCTAGATCGGCCGGGGTCATCTCTTTCAATTCTACGTTTTCCATATTTTTAATAGGTACTTGTTAATAATGAGCACAAAAATAGTATAAAAGGGGATGCTTTAAAGGATGGGATTGTAAAAATATGAAAAGAAAAGCTAAGAAGAGAGAAGGGCGTAGGATAAGAAAATTTTAATTCTTATGTTTGTATTCATGAAAAAATATCGGAAAAACGTACTTTGTTTAATCTCTTGCTCTGCGTTGCTGTTGTTCAGTTCCTGTTCCACTCAATTCTCCCGCTTTCAAAAGCAAGAAGTTTCGCTGGCGGCCTACACTCCGAAGGTGGTTCTGCCTGCGCAGAATATTCCGCTTCCGGCAACCGATTTTAGTTTTTGCATGCCTAAAGCTGCGCTCGAACCCATTGTGGATCCGCGAATAGAGATTACCCAAACATTTTCTCCCAGAGAGATAAACCACCTGGTGGCTCACGATCCGGCCTTATTCAAGAGTGGCAACAAACATACCATCAACCTGGATCTGATTGCCGACGAGGATTTTGCTTTTCCGTTGCCCGGGGCCAAGGTGATTTCGCCTTATGGAGGAAAACGGCGCAGGCATACAGGGGTGGATATTAAAACCGTACCCAACGACACGATCCTGTCGGCCTTCGATGGCGTGGTGAGGATGTCCAAGCCCTACGCTGCCTACGGAAATGTAATTGTGGTACGTCATTACAACGGTCTGGAGACCGTATACAGTCATAATTCCAAAAACTTCGTTAAATCCGGCGATATCGTAAAAGCGGGTCAGCCAATAGGTCTGACCGGTCGTACCGGCAGAACCACTACGGCGCACCTTCATTTTGAGACACGCATAAACGGACAGCATTTCAATCCCAACATTATCTTCAATCTAAAAGAGCGATGCCTCCAGCGCAAACGTATTGTTTGTACAAAAACGTCTGGTGGAAGCATTGCTGTGAGATCCGTAAGTTAACGCTGTTCAATCTGAATTGCGTTTTTCTTTTTAGTTTACATCCGTAATTACGGTTGCCGAGCTTGCTTTGCTCAGCACATAGGCCGATGGGGTTGGGTTTTGCAGATCCAGGCCTCTGGCCAGGGCTTCTATCACCGGGGCTTTGGATGCTCCGATAACAGGAATCAGCAAAGGGGTGTCGTTCAGCAGAACGGGACCCGTAAGCGTTACGCGTGTTTGTCCCGATACGGGATGTACAGCTGTTGTTACGGTTTCCTTTGCAGTAAGCAAGGCCAGGTTACCCGGAAATATGGATGCAGTGTGCATATCGCCTCCCACTCCCAGCATGATGCAATCGAAACGGGGCAATCCGTTTACCTTGGGCAGCTGCTTTTCTAAAAGGGTGGCGTAGCGTGCGGCTTCGGCTACAGGATCAACCTCTCCCTTGATACGGAATATGTGTTCATCCGGAATTTGCAAGGGATCAAAAAGGAGTAATTTGGCTTGTCCGTAGTTGCTTTCGCTGTCGGCCGGAGGTACGCAACGCTCGTCCACCCAATAGAATCTGAGCTGTTTCCAGTCTATTTTATCTTTGTAGGCCTCCACCCAAAGTCTGAAAAGGTTTTTGGGTGTATCGCCTCCCGAAATGGCCAGATGAAAAGGTCCGGGCCTGGCACTCATCAAATTGGCAAGCGACCCGGTGAGACCTTCCAGAGCCTCCGCACTAGTCTTATATCTTTTAATTTCCATTATTCATTTTGTTGTTTACTGTAACAAATACAGGGACGAGGCAATACCTTGAGGGGTTTACGCTCTTTAGGTCCCTTGGTTCCGGGTGTGTAGGGATACAGGTTCTGATCTCCTGATTCCTTCCAGTGTGCCAGAATGGGGTCGATAAACTTCCAGCTTGCCTCCAAAGCGTCGCTACGGGCATACAGGGTGGAATCACCCAACATGGCATCCAGCAACAAGCGCTCGTAAGCGTCGGGGAGGTAGACTTTCGACAATGATTCGTACTTAAAGTCCATACTTACCTGCTTTACTTCAAATCCGGCACCGGGCATCTTCAGTCCGAACTGAAGGGAGATACCTTCGTTGGGCTGGATGGCGATGGTAAGCTTGTTGCAGGAGGTACCGGAGCACTGACCACTGAAAAGCTGGTTAGGTGTGGATTTAAAGTTGATTACGATCTCCGACTTCTTCTCATCCAGCTTCTTGCCTGTACTCAGGTAGAAGGGTACACCACCCCACCGCCAGTTGTCGATAAAAAACTTCATGGCAACGTAGGTTTCCGTAGTGGAAGTGGGCGACACCTGGGGATCCTGACGGTATCCCTCGTATTGTCCGCGTACCACGTTAAGGTCTATCTCGGCAGACTTGTAGGGACGCAGTGAACGGAACACCTTTACAATCTCGTCGCGCAAAGGTTCGGCTTCGAACACGGCGGGCGACTCCATGGCGATAAAGCCCATCAACTGCATCAGGTGATTCTGTATCATGTCTCGCATGGCCCCGGAGCCTTCGTAATATTTACCACGGTTTTCCACTCCCAGGGTTTCGGATACCTTTATCTCTACAGAATCTACGTAGTTACGGTTCCACAGGGGTTCGAAAATCCCGTTGGAGAACCGCAGCACCAGGATGTTCTGTACAGTTTCCTTTCCCAGATAATGGTCAATGCGGTAAATCTCTTTTTCGTCGAAGATACTCATCAACTTTTTATTAAGCGCGCGCGCTGTTTCCAGACTTGTACCGAAGGGTTTCTCGATAATAACCCGTCGCCATCCCTCGGGAGTAGCGGCTACATTCATCCCGTTTTCCAGCAGATACTGAGGAATCAGGTCGTACATCTGCGGTGGAGTAGCCAGGTAATACATTACCTTATCCGGCAGATTCAGAGTAGTTTGCTTCTCTGTGATACGATCCTTTAATTTATAATAGTCGGAGCTCTTGCCCGAATCGAAGCTTACATAGCAGATATGCTCCAGAAAAGCGTCGATATCGCCGGGTTTAAGCTCTTTCCCTTTCTGCGAATGCTCCAGGTTTTCACGCTGTATGTTACGGAATTCCTCGTCGGTATACTCGGTACGCGCCGCACCCATCACACACAACTTCTCGGGAAGCAGATCCCGTTTATGCAGTTCGTACAACGAAGGGATCAGCTTGCGACCGGTCAGGTCGCCCGAGGCTCCGAAAATAACAATAAGCTGACTGTCTACTTTTTCGTTCATAGGTTCCCTCCTCTTTTATACATTATAATTTCCCGAGTGCGTAGAACCGCCTTTACCGGTCCAGTCGGTATGGAAAAACTGTCCCCTCGGACTGTCGGTTCGTTCGTAGGTATGTGCTCCGAAGTAGTCGCGCTGCGCCTGGATAAGGTTGGCCGACGAGTTGAAGGTGCGCAGTCCGTCGAAATAACTGAGGGCCGATGCCATAGCAGGGATAGCCACTCCCGAAGCAAACGCGGCAGATACCACTTTACGCCAGGCCGACTGGGAGTTTTCGATCTTTTGTTTAAAGAATGGATCGAACAGCAGATTTTCGAGTTCCGGATTGTGTTGGTAGGCTTCCGTAATCTTGCCGAGGAAGGCCGAACGTATGATACATCCCTTACGCCATATCTGGGCAATGGCTCCGTAGTTCAGGTTCCATTTATAAGATGCGGAAGCACGGCTCATCAGCGAGAATCCCTGTGCATAAGAGATAATTTTAGATGCGTACAAGGCATCCCGTATATCGTTGGTAGTTAACCTAGCAACTTCCTCTCCTTGTCCGGGATACAAGGCGGATGCTTTTTGTCTTTCGCTCTGTAAGCCGGATAGCATACGGGCATACACGGCTTCGGTTACCAATGTAAGCGGATCGTTCTGATCCATGGCAGCCATGGCACTCCACTTACCCGTTCCTTTTTGTCCGGCTACATCCAGAATCGAATCCACCAGATAGGTGCCGTCCGCCTGCTTGAAGCGCAGGATGTTGGCGGTAATCTCGATCAGGAAGCTATCCAGATCGCCTTTGTTCCAATAGTCGAACACGGTGGCAAGCTGTGCGTTGTCTGATTCATTTCCGGCTCTGAGCAACGAGTAGGCTTCGGCTATAAGCTGCATGTCGCCATATTCGATACCGTTATGCACCATCTTTACGAAGTGGCCTGCTCCTCCGTTACCAATCCATTGGCAGCAGGGGGTGCCGTCTTCCAGCTTGGCGGCGATGGACTGAAGCAGTTCCTGTACCAAAGGCCAGGCCTTGGCCGAACCGCCGGGCATGATAGAAGGACCGTTAAGTGCTCCCTCCTCGCCTCCTGAGATTCCGGACCCGATAAAATAGAAACCTTTCTGTTCCACCTCTTTTACCCGACGTTCGGTGTCGTTAAAGTCGGAGTTACCTCCATCAATAATCACATCACCCTGCGAAAGGAAGGGTACCAGTTGCGAAATAAGCTCGTCAACAGGTGATCCGGCTTTTACCATCATCATTATTTTTCGGGGAACACGGATGGAGTTAACGAATGCCTGAATGTTATTTGAGCCGATAAATTTTTTGTCTTTACCTCTTCCATTCACAAAACGATCAACCACTCCCTCTTCTCCGGGTGCGCTACGATTATATACGGCTACTTTATATCCCTTGCTTTCCATGTTCAATGCAAGGTTTTCGCCCATAACAGCCAACCCGATCAATCCTACATCTGCTAATTCCATATATCTTTATTTTTAGTTAAAAACTTTTTTCTTGTACTTAGAACAATTACATTTGTTCAATTGTTTGATAGATTCTCTTTATTAGTAAGTAAAATAAAATTATTAGCCTAAATTTTATATTTCCACTAAACATTATTGGCGGGTTAATAGTTCTATAGGTGCAACAAAAAAATAGACATGGATATACCATTTAAACCAATTACCCTTGACGACAGGGGTATTATACAATCTTTCACCCTTCCGGGGGATTATCGTAATTGTGATTTTTCTTTTTCGAATATGTGCAGCTGGCGCTTTCTTTACAAAAGTGAGTACGCAGTTGTAGACGGTGTGTTATTGATCCGTTTCTGGATTGAAGACGGAACCCGTATTGCCTACATGTGTCCGATAGGCAAAGGGGATTTGAAGAAGTCGGTCGAGCTGATAGAGCAAGATTCGCTGGCTAACGGACATCCCTTGTGTATGCTGGGTATTACGCCTGCTGCCAAAGAGAATCTGGAGGTGCATTTCCCCAACGAATTGGTTTATCTGCCCAACCGAGACTACTACGATTATATTTACCTGAGGGAGGATCTTACTTCGCTCAAGGGGAAAAAATTTCAGTCCAAGCGGAATCATATCAATAATTTTAAGAAACATAATCCCGATTACGAGTATCTTCCCATTACACCCGACCTGGTTCCGCATTGCCTCCGATTGGAACACAAGTGGTTTAAGGCCAATGATCCGGATACGGATGGCGACGATCTGACTTACGAACGCAGGTCGCTTACCTATGCATTGCAGAATTTTGAGGCACTGGGACTGATGGGTGGCGCCATAAGGGTTGGTTCAGAAATTATAGCATTCTCCTTTGGATCGCCCATTAACCACAATACCTTTGGGGTACATGTAGAAAAGGCGGATGTAAATTACCAGGGTGCTTTTACGATTATTAACCAAGAATTTGCTGCACGCATTCCGGAGCAATATATATACGTGAACAGAGAAGAGGATTTAGGATTACCGGGCTTGCGACAAGCAAAGTTGTCTTATAATCCGGTATTTCTGCTAGAAAAGAATGTAGTAATAAAGAAACCGGCCAACGGAGAATAAATGGTTGTTTGATTCGGCAGCACGATATTACCTTATTGACGGGTTGAGCGCGACCAACGGAGAATAAATGGTTGCTTGTTTCAACTGGTAAGCAACCATTTAATCAGAGATGTACGTCAACCGCCTATCGAAGTTGCAAGACTATTAAAATAAATTGATGAAGGATATAGAACAATTAAAGTCGTTATGGAAATCGCTTTTTGGTGATACGGAAGCGTTTATTTCTCTTTTCTTCCACGAGGTAGTACGTGAGGAAAACATCCGTGTGCTGGAAGAAAAGGGACGTATCTTATCGGCTTTATATATGTTACCCTATCCGTTTCGGATATGGAACCAGGAGGTTACAGCTTCTTATATATCGGGTGCAGGTACCCTCCCCGAAGCACAGGGACGGGGATTGATGCGCAGATTACTGATTGATTCATTCAAAGAAATGGAGCGCCGCCAGATACCGTTGTCGATTCTGATTCCTGCCGAACCGTGGCTTTATGGTTTTTATGAGAAGAGTGGTTACGCGACGGTTTTCGCCTATAATCAGCAGGTTTATCCGCCCAAAGAGCAACGCTTTTGGGAAAAAGGATTCTCGTGCAAGGAAGATGGTGTACGCTTGGTGGAAGATAGTTTACAGCAACGGGAAGACAGTTTACGGTACAGGAAAGATGGATTACAATGCGGAGAAGATGATTTGCAGTACAGTGAGAATGGTTTAAAGTACGGTGAAGATGCCATTCTTTTGGAACAGTATTCCATTAGTGATCTGGGTGACTCTTTTTTGCAAAAGAGAGAGGATCTTATGGGTGCTTGCTTTTCCTATTTTGATCAACGGTTAAGGGAACGGAACGCTTGTATATTACACTCCTATACCAACTTCCGGACTATTGTGCATGACTATGCCATTTCCGACGGGAAGATATGGGTGGCGTTAAACAGTAAACATATTCCGGTCGGCATCATTTTCACGGTACCTGCCGGTGGTTCTTCTTTTGTTGCCAAAGAGTTGGTGGCTGACAGCGAAGAGGTGAAAGAGGTTTTACTTCGCACAGCTTTAAATCACTACCATGCCTCCTCCGGGATATATCGCACAGTAGTACCCCATGCCTCACCTACAGCTGATTTCAGTGCTATCGCTAAGGTTACTTCAAACGCCACCTTCACGGAGGATCCTGGTACTACCTCTACGGTTGCATCAAATGCTATTGATTCCTATACTTCCTCTTCGGCTGTTTCCAAAGCTACCACTGAAGCTGGTTCCATTGGCACATCTGAGGTTGTATCTAACACCTCCTCAGAAGAAGGACAAACTATTCCATTCGGGATGGCCCGGATTATTGATGCTAATAAAATGCTGTCTATGTGGGCAGCCGTAAACCCGGAAAGGCGGCTGATCATTCATTTGTCTGATCCGCTGCTTACCAACAACAACGGCTCTTATTGCATTGAGAGCGGGAAATGCTACAAAACAACGAACAACAAATACAACGATGCTTTCGAAGTGCTAACGATGGACATCGGTCAACTGGCTCACTTCCTCATCTGTCCGGAATATCCTTTTATGAGTTTGATGTTCGACTAACTGATCTACCGAAGGATATGAGGAAGATACTTGGGAGATTTTTGGTAGTTATAAGGATAGAATATCTCCATAGCGGATTGTTCTCGTTTGAATGCTTTTGAATACGTTTAAATCTGTTTGAATACATTCATACCGGGCAAACAAGAAAAAAGAGAGTGAAATCGAATTCCGATTTCACTCTCTCTGTTATAATTGATTTTATAAACGTACGTTACTTAACAAACGGACGAATCAGGTAAGAGAAGCTGTACTTCTTATCCATCAATCTGTACTTATCCATCGGACGGGCACCCCAGCTGGTGTCACCACCCAAACCACGTTGCTGCAAGTCGATATTTACGGCAACAAGATCGCGACGGTCTATATCGGAAATATGCTGCTGCTTTTTAGTCAGACCCGGATCAAAGTCTTCGTCAAAATTATGACGGGCTGTAAAGTTAATGGGCTGACCAACTGCTTCAATCTGTACACCCACACCTTCGGGGTTCACAAAGCTTACCTTGCGAACATCTGCACGATTACCGTTTTCCTGTGGACGAATGTAATTAAAGCCAAGGTCTTTCACCTTCGCATCGTAACGACCTACAAAAGAGGCACGTTTACGATCCCAGTAATT
>Ga0074193_1002060_pt1 | contig 20187 bp, 15 predicted proteins | sample EPASupsiteHSE605_FD_64523 | JGI IMG/M metagenome (GOLD analysis project Ga0074193, IMG submission 64523) | Bioremediated contaminated groundwater from EPA Superfund site, New Mexico - Sample HSE6-05 | ecosystem: Environmental > Aquatic > Deep subsurface > Groundwater > Contaminated ... | reverse complement strand
TAATTCAATTGCACCAATTAATGATACTAAACTCAATTTTATTTCCTCCACATCCAATTACTCTATAATTTGAAATTCCTTTAATGATTCTTCAGATACTTCAACACCAATTTCCTTTAATGTTGTTGTATTGATTATCTTTGTATATTGATTTAATGTTTCAACAGGATTATTTACAATTTCTTCACCATCTATTATCCTTTTTATCATAGCTGCCACTTGTTTTCCAAGAACTTTGTAATCCACTCCAACTGTTGCAAATCCACCATCTGCAACCATTGAATCAGCACCTACATAAACAGGAATCTTTGCTTTTATTGCTTCTGCAGCTAGAACAGGCATTGCTGATGCTACAGTATTGTCAGTCGGTGTGAATATTGCATCTACTTTACTAACAAGTGATTGCGCGGCCTGCAATAAATCTCCAGAACTTGTTATTGTTGCATCTACATAGTTTAAACCTTTTGCATCGCAGTATTCTTTAGCTTTTTCTATTGCTGCTACAGAATTAACTTCACCGCTGTTATATACAAAACCAAAAGTTTTTACATTAGGTGTAAGAGTCATAGCAAGGTCAAATATTTCATTTATTCCTATTGCATCTGAAACTCCAGTTATATTACCTTCAGTTTTATCTAATTCTTTTACTAGACCTGCTTCAACAGGATAACTTACTGCTGCAAATACTATTGGAATATCTTTTGTTGCTGCAGCTGCTGACTGAGCTGCGCCAGTTGCTATAGGAACTATAATGTCCATGTTTTCGCCAACATATTGAGATACTATAGTGTTAATATTTGAAGGGTCCCCTTGGGCATCCTTATATGTTATTTCAACTTTGTCCTTTAATCCTAATTCTTCTAATCCAAGTATAATATATTCTCTAATTTCATTTAAAGATGGATGTTCAACTGGTTGAACAATACCAATTTTTATTTTTTCATTATTTTCTACTGGAGCTGTTTCTGTAGATGTGTTGGATTTTTCTTTATCTTCTGCAGTTTCTGATTTTGTTTGGCAACCAGTTGCAATTGTTAACAGCATTGACATAATTAATATTAATGATATGATTTTTTTCATGATAATCTCCTTCGAATGTTTTATGTTTTATTTATTCTATAACTTGAAAATTCTTCAATACTTCTTCATCTATTTTTATTCCTAAAGCTTTTGCTGTCGTAATATTAATTATATTTGAATATTGATTAATAATTTCAACTGGATTTTCCTCAATTGTTTCACCATCTAAAATCCTTTTAGCCATTGCTGCAACCTGTCTTCCGAGTACTTTATAATCTATGCCAACAGTTGCAAAGCCTCCATCTTTAACTAAGGAATCTGCCCCCACATAAACAGGTATGCCTGCTTTTATGGCTTCTGCTGAAAGAACTGGCATTGCTAATGCAACAGTGTTGTCATTTGGCGTAAATATAGCATCAACTCTTCCTATTAACGATTGAGTTGCTTGCAATAATTCGCTGGAATTTGCAATAGTTGCTTCAATGTATTTCAAACCATTTGCATCGCAATATGCTCTTGCTCTTTCAATACCTGCTACTGCATTTACCTCACCTGCATTGTATATGAAGCCGTAAGTTTTCACATTTGGAGTTAATTCTTGTGAAAGTTTAAAAATATCTTCTATTGCTATAGCATTTGATATACCTGTTATATTTTCATCTGTAACTTTCATATTTTTTACTAAACCTGCTTGCACTGGATAACTTACAGCTGCAAATACTATTGGAATATCTTTTGTAGCAGCTGCTGCAGATTGAGCTGCACCTGTTGCAACAGGTATTATCATATCAACATTATCTCCAACATACTGTGAAATTATAGTATTTACATTAGTTGGATCACTTTGTGCATCTTTAAAAATTACTTCTACTTTATCATTCATTCCTAATTCTTCAAGACCTATAATTGTATATTCTCTAATTTCATCTAAAGATGGATGATTCATTGATTGAACTATACCAATTTTTAGTTTTTCATTATTATTTGCTGTTTTTGTTGTTTCTTTTTCTGATGCGGCACCACATCCTGTCATAGTTACTAAGAGCATTGCTGCTAAAGTTAAACTTGCAATTAATTTTTTCATTTTTTTCTCCTTTTTTTAAATGATATATTTACGCAGTTTCGTTCACCAATTTATTTATTCGCTATCGCTCACATAAATTCGGAACTCATTGCGGTTGACCTACCGCCGTTTTTCTCTCCCTTGCGGTCAGAAAAGCGGGGTTAGGGCATACAAAAACAAAAAAAACCTGTCCTATGAAAGGACAGGTTATAAATTCCTGCGGTACCACCTTAATTGATTGAATAGATCAATCCTCTTAACAAAAATGCTAACACATTTTCTGCCTTGTAACGTAAGCACACGTTTCAGATACTCAGGTCTACACCCTTTCACCTCACCCTCGGCGATCCATTTTCTGTACTGCGTTCTGCAAGGCTCTCATCTTTCCCTGCTCTCTGTAAGTGCACATATCAGTTTTATCTTCGCTTCAACAGTTTTGTTTTTGTATTATTAAAGATGAGTTTAACATCCTCATTTACATTTGTCAAGATATTCTTTTGAATATTTTTACAAGTCCTATGATTAAAAGATAATTTATAAAACTAATTATTGTTGAGATAGCTGCATGCATAATATGCATATAAAATTGAACCCGATTTCATAACATTTTCATCTATGTTAAAATAACCGTTATGATGTGAGAAGCATGTGCTCTTTTCAGAATTTCCACAACCCAACAAGGCAATACATCCGGAAATACCCAATGATAAATAATGGCTGAAATCTTCTCCGCCCATTGTTGGTTTAATATCTATCAATGCATCTATGCCAAAAGTCTCCTTGATTATATCACGCGCAAATTCAACGCTGTTTTCTTCATTATATACAACATCTGTTCCCCTGAAATAAGAAACTTCTGCTTCTGCTCCATACATTTCTGCGACACTTTTAGCATAGAGTCGTATCTTTTGTTCTACCGTATCACGTACTGTTTCATCAAGAGTTCGTACGGTACCTTCCAAAATAGCATTTTCAGCAATCACATTGAAACGCGTTCCAACATTCATCCTCCCGATTGTAACAACAACAGGTTGCAAAGGATCTATCTCACGGGATACAACAGCCTGAATATTTTCTACAAATGATGATGCTACAATGGCTGTATCAACTGACAGATGTGGTGCTGCCGCATGGCCTCCTTTTCCTTTAAATTTCACCTTGATTACATCAGTTGAGGCAAAAGCAGGACCATAATTACATGAAATTTTACCAGATGGAACCAGTGACCATACATGCAATCCGAAAACATTATCCACTCCTTCTGCGGCTCCCTGTTTTATCATTTCCATTGCACCTTCTGCTATTTCTTCAGCAGGTTGAAAAACAAAACGTACGGTACCTGTCAATGAACTTTTTATTTCATTAAGAGCTATAATTGCATATAATAGCATCGATGCATGGCTATCATGTCCACATGCATGCATCTTTCCGTCAAACTCAGACTTATAAGAAAGATCATTTAGTTCTTGTACAGGAAGAGCATCAATATCTGCTCTGAGAAGAACTGTTTTGCCAGGCTTTGTTCCTCTTATTTCTCCAATAAGCCCAGTTGGATCAGTCTTACGGTATTGAATATCATATTTATCTAAAACAGCAGCAATTTTATTCGTCGTTCTTACTTCTTCCCATGACAGCTCAGAATATTTATGCAAATCCCTACGAAAATTGATCATTTCATCTTCATATTCTAAAATTATATGTTTTAATTTTTCATTCAAGATATTATATTTCAATTATTTTAAATTCCTTTCTATAATTTATGCTTATATTTTTAAAAGCAGCATTCCATATTATAACAAAAAACTATTTTTTATTCAATTGCTTATATTTTTTAATGTAGCTCGAAATTTCATCTTCGTGACAATAAATATAATGTCCCGGTGCAATTTCATTTAGTCTAACTTTTGTTTCATCCTCATAAGTATGATACTTCTTATCATAATATATTCTCTGTCTGTTGCGTTCGTCATCAGGATAAGGAGTAGGAATAGCTGATAACAAAGATTCTGTATAAGGATGCAGAGGTATGCGATATAGTTCGTCAGATGATGCCAATTCCAATATTCTTCCTGCATTCATAACTGCTATCCTATCACTAATATATTTTACCATTGACAAATCATGAGCAATGAACAAATATGTCAAATCTTTACTTCTTTTCAAACTTTTTAATAAATTAACAACCTGTGCCTGGATTGAAACATCCAGAGCTGAAATTGCTTCATCAGCGATTATAAAATCAGGCTCTACAGCAAGGGCTCTTGCAATACCTACACGTTGACACTGACCACCTGAAAATTCTTTAGGATAGCGAGACGCATATTCTCTGCTTAGTCCTACAATCTCCAATAGCTCATAAACTCTTTCTGTTCTTTCTTTTCTTGAATTAGTCATTTTGTGAACATCCAGAGCACCTCCAATAATATCCATTACTGATACCTTAGGGTTGAGTGACGCATATGGATCTTGAAAGATCATCTGCATTGATTTTCTGAATTTAAGCGTATTTTTTCTACCGTCTATTCTAGTTATATCATGATTATTAAATGTAATACTTCCTGATGTAATATCACTTAGTTTTAAAATTGCTCGACCAGTTGTAGATTTACCGCTGCCTGATTCTCCAACTAATCCAAGTGTCTCTCCCTTATATATATCGAAAGAAATATTATTTATTGCTCTTACTTCATTTTTCTTTCCTTCGTTGAAATATTGTTTAAGATTGCGAACGCTTAATATTACTTTTTTATTTTGTGCTGCCATATATCAGATAACCTCCCTCATTTTAAGATTTAGAAATTTTTCTTTTCTTCTCATCACTTCTTTTGGTGGAGTAACTTTAGGTGCATCAGGGTGAAGAAGCCATGTAGCGGCATAATGCGTTTCCGAAACTTTGAACATTTCAGGTTCTTCTTCAAAATCAATTTCTAAAGCATAATCATTCCTAGGAGCAAATGGATCACCTTTAGGTACGTGTAGCAAATTAGGTGGAGTACCATTAATATTATATAAGTCATGTTCTTCTAAATCAGTGGTAGGAATTGAAGCTAACAGTCCCCAAGTATATGGGTGTTGAGGATTATAAAATATTTCATCAACAGTGCCGATTTCTATGATTTTCCCGGCATACATAACAGCCACACGGTCTGCCATCTGTGCTACTACCCCTAAATCATGAGTGATAAACAATATGGAAGTGTCTAATTTATTTTTTAGTTCATTCATAAGATCCAATATCTGCGCTTGTATTGTGACGTCTAACGCTGTTGTAGGCTCATCGGCTATAATTATTTTAGGATGACACGCTAATGCCATAGCTATCATAACTCTCTGTCTCATTCCGCCTGAAAATTGATGTGGATAAAGATTGCTGCTTCTTTCAGGATTTTTGATACCTACCATATCCAAAAGATCTACAGCACGTTTTATTGCATTTTCTTTATTTTCATGTTGATGAATAATTATTGATTCAGCAATCTGTCTGCCTATTTTCATTGTTGGATTCAATGAAGTCATAGGATCCTGAAATATCATAGCAATATCTTTTCCACGAATTCCCTGCATTTCTTTTTCGGAAATTTTCAACAAATCCTTGTTTTCAAAAATAATTTCACCGCTTCTTATAAATGTGTTTTTCTTTGGTAAAATTCTATTTATTGCTTTTGTAGAAACTGATTTTCCTGAACCTGACTCCCCTACAATAGCTAATGTTTCCCCTTTATGCAAATCAAAGGTGACGCCTCTTACTGCACTGACTTCTCCTTCAAATGTTTTAAAAGAAATGGCTAAATCTTTTACTTCTAAAATTTTACTTCTTTCCATTCATCTCACCTCAATTTTATTTCATTTATTAACTTTGAATAATGATCAGATGGTTATCTGCTTTCATTAACTAAGAAACGGGGAGATATCTCCCCATTTCTTGAATATTTACTTATTACTGAGCTCCGTTCAAATTCCAATTTTGAATGTCAGCAAGTGATCCTGACCAATATGATGTAATTCCACCATTTAGGATTTTATTTTTTGTAGCTATTTGGTAATCAGAATATAATCCTAAAATAAATGTATTGTCTTGCATGTATTGTTGAAATTCGTCATATACTACCTTACGTTCATCAAAGCTTGTCAATGAAGTTCCTTTTTCTATTAGCTCATCTAAATGTGAATCATTAATCTGACCAAAATTCATAGAGCCTGTAGATGCATAATAAGTTGACATATCAGGTTCTACAGTATACCCAAATCCCATAAGACACATGTCAAAATCATAAGTCTTTACTGTTGCCATAACTGTTGGGAAATCAAATGTTGTTTGTGTAACTTTAAGTCCTATGGCTTCTAAGTCTTGTTCAATCAAGTTCGCTGATTGCTCACGTACTTTGTTTCCTATAGGTACTATTAAATTGATTTCTTGAGATGTATCGAATCCCGATTCTGCAAGCAGTTCTTTTGCTTTTTCGGGATTGTATTCAATTGGTTTCAAGTCTTTATTCATATATGGGCTTGCTAATGCGTAAACACTTGAAAGTACTTCACCTTCACCTTTTAACAGATTGTCTACAATTAGCTGACGGTTTATTGCATAAGCTAACGCTTGACGTAATTTTTGATTGTATTTTTTATTGTTTATTAGCATAAACTGAGAGTTGAATCCTGGATTTGCATCAACTTGAATGTTTGGATCATTACGCAGTATTCCTAAATCCTGAACCGGTACTACACCAATACCGCCGCCGGCCGCCATGTGTATTCCACCTGATTGGAATTCGGTAACAAGGCTTGTACCATTCATAATTTTAATAAATACTTTTTTTAATTTAGGTTCTCCTTTGTAATAAATAGGGTTTGCGGCAAGTTCAACATAAGAACCGTTTTGATATTGTACAAATGTATATGGTCCGCTTGTTACAGTTGGTTTATTTACAGCATCTGAATTTCCATATTCTTTTACCGGAATGCCTTCGACTATGTGTTTTGGCAGAATCATTAATTCAAAACCTAAAAACTCTTTAATATATGCGGAGTCAACTGGCTTCTTAGTTTTAAGCGTTACTTTTTTGTCATCAACTGCAACTAAATTAGGTATTTCTTTCAAACCTTCTTCAAGCTTTCCAGCTGCAGTTGTACCTTCCAACATAGCAATATTTGTTCCTCTTGCTGTTTCAACTTCAGGATTTGCAATATAGTTCAATGTGAATACAACATCATCTGCAGTAACTGGTGTACCATCACTCCAAACTGCATTCTCATTTAATTTAATAGTGAAATTTTGATCATCTTCTGTTTCAAAGCTGTCTGCAAGTCCAGGTTCAAATGTAGTTGTTGTAGGCATTGTAAGTAATGAATCATACATGAATCTTTGTACCCATCTGCCTGCGATATCGGCTGTATTTACTACGTTAAAACTAGCCGGTGCATTAGTCATGCCAATATACAGAATATCCGAAGAAGCACTATTTCCATTGGAAGTTTCGGTTCCTGCGGTTGGGTTAACCGTTGTGTTAGTTTCTGGGGCTTTTTCGCCACCACTACAAGCTGTGAAAATTAGCATTAGTGCTAATATTAAAGCAAGTAAAGATTTTTTTGTAATTGCATTTTTTTTCATTTTAAGTCCTCCAAGTATAATATTTTATAATTAATTGATTACACAATATTCCATACGATTGTTGGAAAGTTGAATCCAATTATATTAACGCAAAATAGTAAGTAATATTTACTTTGTTTCTCCCTCAACTGCATCTCGTAAACCATCACCTATGAAGTTTACAACCAATACTGAAACCAATATTACTATACCAGCTGGTACCCATCTCCATGGCTGCATGGATAAAACTGTCAATGATTGAGCGTTAGATAGCATATTTCCCGAGCTGGCAGCTGGAGGACGAACTCCCATACCTAAGAAGCTTAATGAAGCTTCAGTTAAAATTGCATTAGCAATACCAAATGTTGCATTTACAAGAATTATTGATAAAACATTTGGCAATATCTGTTTAAAGAGTATTGACGATGTTGAATATCCTGTGGCTTTTGCAGCTGAAATAAAATCTATGCTCTTAATGGAAAGCACCTGCCCTCTTACTAATCTGCACAATGGCGGCCACCCTAAAAAGCCAAGCACAAAAGTTACTGTCCAAATACTTGGTCCGATTAAGCTTACCAAAACAAGTATTACCATAAAATATGGATAGGACATAAATACTTCTGTAATACGCATTATTGTGGAATCTATAAATCCCCCGAAATAACCTGAAATCAAACCCAATGTAGTGCCAATTATTACATATATAGCAACAGATCCCATACTAACAATCAATGAAACCCTGGCACCGTATATCAACCTGCTTAGAACATCACGACCAATTTCATCTGTACCAAGACGGAATGCACTATCAGGTGTTGCTTCAAAATTTCCTACAGTTTTATTTGGCAGATATGGAGATATTACAGGAGCAAATACAGCTACCAATATAAGAAGTATAAAAAGCACCAAACTTACCATGGCAACTTTATTTTTAGCAAATCTTCTAGCAATCGTTTTAAAGTAGCTGCCTTCTTTATTCGAATTTACACTTTCAATAACTTCATAGCCATGATTATTTGCAGGATTAGCAAACTTTAATTTCGAACTAATTTCCATTTTATCATCTCCTTCATATAATTTTTATATTTTTCAGTTTTACATTAATTAACTAAATTTAATTCTAGGGTCAACCACTGCATACATTATATCAACTAATATATTAGCAATTAATACAGCGACTGCTGAAATCATTGTAATAGCCATTAATACAGGATAATCTCTGGAATTTATAGATGCTACCATCAGAGAACCAATCCCTGGCCACTGAAAAATTTGTTCAGTTACAATAGCCCCACCGACAATTTTAGGTATATCAGCACCTATTACAGTTATAATTGGAATAAGTGCATTTCTTACTCCATGGTGCTTGAGGATTTGCATAGGCTTCAAACCTTTTGCAGTAGCGGTACGTATATAGTTTTCGTTATATACATCTATCATGCTTGAACGTGCATAACGAATCATATTGGCAGCAAACTGTGATGCTAAAACTATTACCGGTAAAATCAAATGTCGAATTTGGTCTACAATTCCTCCATCCACACCCAGAAGCTTCGTTCCTCCAGTAGGTAACCATTTTAATTGTACTGCAAAGACATATATCAATCCCAAACCAAGGAAGAAACTTGGCAGTGAAATCCCCGTAAATGATAATCCCGTTACAATATAATCAACAATTGTATTTTGTTTTTTTGCACTTAATATACCTAATGGTATAGCCAATGCATATGCCACAACAAGTGATAAGGACATAAGCAAAAGTGTTGGACCTACTCTTTGAGACAAAATTGTAGATACAGGAATTCTGCTTGAAAACGAAAACCCTAAATTACCTCTCAATATGTTTGTTGCCCATTTTGCATATTGCACTATGAGTGGATCATTTAACCCTAAAGCTTCTTTAGTCGCTTCTATTTGTTCAACTGTCATATCAGGTGAAACATACATGTCAACAGGATTACCGGGAGCCAAGTTGACAATCAAGAATGCTCCAATTGAAATCAGAAATAAAACAGGTATAAAAATCAGAAATCTTTTAATAATATATTTTTTCATTAAATCGCCTTCCTTATAAAAGATAATCTTCTGCTAGAGCCAGAAAAGCTTCCCCGCTACATATAATTGATTTTTCGTCAATTTTAAATTTTGGATGATGATGAGGATAATTAGCATTAATTTCATCATTTCCTGCTCCAACATAAAAGAATGTTCCTGGTTTTTCTTGAAGATAATATGCAAAGTCTTCACCACCCATTGTGACAGTCAGTTCAGACACATCTTTTTCGCCAAATTTGGAAGCAAGAAGATTTTTGAGACGTTCCGTAACTTCCAAATTGTTCTCAATTGCTGGATAACCACGATGATATTCTATTTCTGCTTTTCCTCCAAAGGAGTTAATAATTGCGTTACCCATTCTTTTTATCTGTTCTTCCATAATGTCACGAACATCTGAATTTAAAGTTCGTACAGTACCATTTAAAAAAGCATTGTCAGCAATTATGTTGTCTGCTTTTCCGCCTGCCTGGAATCCTGCAAATGTTAGAACAGCAGGCTTAAGAGGATCTATGTAACGGCTAACCAGAGCCTGCAGCTGTGTAACAACATTAGCACCAATTACAACAGGGTCTATAGCCGTATGAGGCATTGCTCCATGTCCACCTTTACCTTGTATTTTTATGTTGAATGTGTCAGAGCAGGCAGATCCAAAATGCCTGAAGTAACCTATTTTACCCACTTCAACATTAGACATGACGTGAAGACCAAACACATAATCTACTCCATCAAGACATCCATCCTTTACCATGCTTTCAGCTCCCCCTGGAGGACATTCCTCAGCTGGCTGAAACAACAACACTACATTACCCTTTAATTCGTCTCTATTATTCTGAAGTATTTTAGCTACGCTAAGAAGTGTTGCTGCATGTACATCATGACCACAGGCATGCATTATGCCCGGATTTTTTGAACTGAATGGAACATCTGCTTCTTCCTGAAGTCTCAATGCATCAATATCAGCTCGAAATGCTATTGTTTGACCAGGTTTTGATCCTTTAATCTTTGCAACTATACCGTATCCATTCCCAACATTAGTTCGAATATCATCAATTTTAAATTCCTTTAACTTACTGACAATAAATTCAGCAGTCTTCTTTTCTTCAAAAGAAGGTTCCGGATATTCGTGAATATGCCTCCTCCATTCAACTGTATAGCCATAATTCATTTTTAACTCATCTACCCATTGCTCGTATCCCATTTCTAATCTCCTTATAATTGTTTTCGAATCATAAAAAAAGCAAAGGCGCTACAGATATTTCTTTATCCATATAGCGCCTTTGCTACTCATATTTGATTTTTAGTATTTAAATATACAATTGTATAATTAAGCATCTGAATTTTATTTAAAGAAATTTAGATGATAAATTTAAAGACGCTATAGGTAGGTATTTCCTTTTTCCTATAGCGCCTTTGCTATTTATATTTAATTATCTTTTATATAAAATGTATTATAATAAGTAATCAAAACTATGTCAAGTGTTATTTATAAAAATTTTAACATAATTTAATAATTTATCTTTTTCATTTTCTAATTCTTCATCTATTACCATGTTTAGTAGCTCATTTAGAACTTCGCCAATATATTTTCCTATGGGCAATCCAATTTCAATTAAATCTTTACCATTTACAGCTAATTCTTTAAGATTAAAACACTGTTTTTTTATTAATACATCTGACATTATAAATTGTATTTGTTCAATATCACATGATTTTTCTTTAACAAAACCATCTTGTGCTTTTATATGTGCTTTTTTAATTTCTAACAGCATTTTAAACATTTCAATACCAATTTTGTTTAACCATCTTTTTATACTTTTAGTTGTTGGTTGTATTTCTGCACCATAGTACAATATTAGTTTTTTAATAACATTTATCATTTCTTTATCATATTTTAGATTTTGTAATATATTTGAAGCCATATCAGAACTTCTTTTTACAATATAAGCATAGTCATTAATATCTTCATCACTATCTAAATTTTCAAGTTTTCCTATGTCATGAAACATAACTGCAAGTTTTAAATTTAATACATTACTGACATTTGACATAACTGACAAAGTATTTTCCCAATTGGCAACATTTGATATTTCAGGTATAAAAACTGCTATAACATCTTTGTATTCTGTTAAAACATTTTTAAAATTAATTCCTGTAATTAACTTATTAAATTCAACCGCTATTCTTTCGGAAGAAATGTTAGTCAACAAATTCTTGTTTTTATGAATACTATTTGCAGTATTCGATTCAATTTCAAAATTTAAAACAGAAGCAAATCTCAAGGCTCTAAGTATTCTTAAACCATCTTCATTAAATCTTTTATCTGGTTCTCCAACACATTTAATAAGTTTAACCTCTATGTCTTTTATTCCCTCATATAAATCAACGATACCATTTGTATTATTATATGCTATAGCATTTATAGTAAAATCCCTGCGCTGTAAATCATATGCAATTTCACTTGTAAATTGTACTTCATTAGGTCTTCTGTTATCTTTATATTCACCATCAATTCTAAATGTTGTAATTTCTATAAGCATATCATAGATAATTACTGCAACTGTACCATGCTTTAGACCAGTTTCAATTATTTTATAATTTTCAAAACAATTTATAATATTATGTGGCAGTGCAGACGTAGTAATATCCCAATCTGAAGGCTCAATGCCCAATATGCTATCTCTAACACAGCCACCTACTACATATGCATCAAAACCGTTATTATTCAATTTTTTAATTGCTAATTCAACTACTTCTGGTATAAATATATTGGGTTTCATAATGCACCTTCTTTATTACAAATTATACATTAATTATATACTATTTTTTTATTAATTACAAAGCAATATTGCTGATGGGTCCCGGGAACCTTGTTGTATTCACAATAAAACCACATAATGATTTATTATTGCTTCATTATGTGGTTCATATTATTTACTAAATTTATTTCAATATTCATAATTAATTTAAACTTATGAATTGCATCCAATACATCCATGTGACTTTTCCCAAAGTTTTTCTGCTACAGGAGCCCAATTATCTGCTGCATCAACACATTTTTCACTTAAGTCACGAACATCCTCAGGATTTTGCATATCAGTAGATTTTGCTTTAGAATTTTCAACCATTTTAGTTAACCATCCTGGATTATCAAGAAGAGGGCATGGTCTAAGTAAATTTTCATTAAAAGGTTGATTTTCTTGATATTGCATGAACAAAGGTTTCTTATATGCTTCAAGGAGCGTGTTTTCATGAATATTAGAATCAGAATAGTGAGTAAAAGCACATGGTTCAATATCCCCATTGGCATTAATGTGCAAGTAGCAGCGTCCTCCTGCTATGCAACCATTGATGTATTCGCCATCATTCCAAAAATCCATTGTAAATATAGGTTTTGTACTTCTAAATTCTCTGATTTGATGATACATATACTCACGTTGTTTTGCAGTTGCCATTAATTCAACTGCAGCACCTGTTCCAACAGGCATATATGTGAAAAACCATGCAAATTTTGCTCCTTTATCAATCATGTCATCAAAGTATTCCTCACTTCCTATAACTTCAGTATTTTTGCTTGTATAACAACAAGAAATACCAAAAGGAAGCTTTTTCTCCTTCAAAATTCTCATTGCATTAACAACTGATTTATATGTACCTTCACCACGCCTAAAGTCAGTTTCTTCTTTAAAACCTTCAACGCTTATTGCAGGCACGAAGTTCTTGACTCGCAACATTTCATCAGCAAATTTTTCATCAATTAAAGTAGAATTTGTAAATGCAAGAAATGCACATTCATTGTGCTTTTCACACAACTTGATAATGTCATCTTTTCGAACTAATGGTTCTCCGCCAGAATAAATGTACATATATGTTCCTAATTTCTTACCTTGTTCAATTATATTATCCAAAGTATTAAAATCCATATTCATTTTATCGCCATATTCAGCTGCCCAGCAACCTGTACATTTTAAATTGCATGCAGAAGTAGGATCCATTAAAATAGCCCATGGAATATTGCAATTATTTTCTTCTCTTGCTTTCCTTTGTCTTTTACCACCTATAATTGTCGCATTAATAATAAAGTTTTCAAATAAAGTTTTTCTTACATCATCATCAATGTCAGTCCATAAACTTTTAACTAGTTTATACCAATTGCTATCCGTATCATTAAGTGAACTTTTAATAGCATAAAGCTGCCTATCTACCACACCTTCTTTATCAAACTTCTCTACCCAGTCAATAATTTTAGGAATATTATTATCTGGGTCAGCATCTAAATACGCCAGGACTTTTTTCAAACCATAAGATTGAAAACTTTCAAAAATACTTTTTTCGCTCATATTCTTACCTCCAACAACAAACTATTTATTATATTTATTGATATATAAATTATATTCCACCTTTGCAATTTTAACTTTAGACAAAACAAATAAACGTCAAAAAATAAGACACAAAAAAATATTGTCTTATTTTTTGACGTTTTTAAAATTTGTAAATTTTATTATTTAGCTTTAACTTCATAGAAAATTGTTTGGTATGGCTTTACTAATTTATTTTTAGTACAAATCCTTAACTATTTTTACAGCAGCTCCAGTTAAAGCTGATTTAATTAGTTCAACGAATTCTTTAGGAGGAATCAAAGCTCCTTCTAAAAGCCATCTGGAAATAGATACTCTGATTGCGTCAGCAAAAAAAGTAGCGTAAAAATCTACATTTTTATTTTTTTTAAATATATTATTTAGATAAACAAGTAGAATAGGGTGAATAACTTCAATAAAATACTCTGAAAATGAATTTTGACCGGTCACTTTAAAAGCATTTGTATAAAATGCTTTGTTTTCATAAAAAAATTCACATATGTCTTCTAGCAAGTCCCATGACGACATAGTCAAATCATCTTTAATGTTCACTATAAACTCTGTGTAGTAAATCCAATTAACTAAATCGTATTTGTCCTTGAAATGATAATAAAAGCTCTGTCTATTCATATTACAGCGCTCAACAATATCTCCAATATTAATTTTATTCATCGGACGTTCTAGCATTAATTCTTTCATGGCTTCAGCCAAAGCTCGTTTGGTAATTTGAGAATCAGACATAATCCACCTCTGTGATATGATTATAAGTCTTTAATTACTTTATTATACATTTCATTTAAATTATTTGTCAAGAAGTTAATAATCTCTAATAATTGACACAGCATAACATCAGTGATATTCTAATAACATTGGTATAATTTGCATTATTCATGATGGAACATGCTATGGATAAAGCTATTTCGTGGGTAGAAAATGAAACAGAGAAAGAAGAAAAATCATGAGGAAAATCTTAACTTATTTAAAACCTTATTTGCCAAAAATGATACTCGGATTAATTATAAAATTCAGTGGTACAATTATGGATTTATTGTTGCCTTGGATTTTAGCATACACAATTGATGACATTATCCCTCTAAAAGATGTACGTCTAATTCTAATTTGGGGAGTTGTTATGATTTTTTGTTCTATTGTAGCACTAGTTACAAACATCATGGCAAACAGGATGGCATCAAGGGTAGCAAAAGATACAACTGAAGCTGTTAGACATGACTTATTTAAAAAAATTTCTTATCTCTCCTCTAAACAAGTTGATGAGTTTACCATTCCTTCATTAGAATCAAGATTGACGTCTGATACATATAATATTCACCAAATGATTGGCATGATGCAGCGTTTAGGCGTACGTGCTCCGATTTTGCTGTTAGGCGGTATTATTGTTACACTTTCATTAGAGCCCGTTTTGTCTCTTGTTTTAATTCTTATCCTTCCATTTATAGGTTTATTAGTTTATCTTGTATCTAAAAAAGGTATCCCACTTTATACAAGTTTACAACAATCAGTGGATTCTCTTGTTCGAACAGTTCGCGAAAATATTACTGGTATCCGCGTGATAAAAGCGCTGTCTAAAATAAATTATGAAAAGCAGCGTTTTTCTGACGTAAATGCAGAAGTGGTAAAAAGAGATAAAAAAGCTGGAGTCACTATGGCTCTTACAAATCCAATGATGAATTTATTTTTAAACATAGGTCTTACACTTGTTATAATTGTTGGTGCATACCGCGTTAATGAAGGGCTGACACCTCCAGGAAAAATAATTGCATTCCTTACATACTTTACTATAATCCTAAATGCTATGCTTTCCATCACTAGAATGTTTGTAATGTATTCAAAAGGAAGCGCATCTGCAGACAGAATATGCCAAGTGTTAGATACTCCAGAGGATTTAAAAGTAGCATCAAAAAATCATGTTGAAAATGGATATCACATAGAATTTAATCTTGTGTGCTTTTCCTACAATAAAGGTAATTACAACGTAGAAGACATAAGTTTTAATTTAAAGCAAGGTGAAACATTGGGGATTATTGGACCTACAGGATCTGGAAAAAGCACTCTCATTCGCTTACTTCTTAGGTTATATGATCTAGATAGTGGGAATATTCGCATTCATGGAGATGATGTACGAACCATACTTCAAGAAAAACTTCACACTAAATTTGGAATTGTATTTCAAAATGATGTTTTATTTGCAGATACAATTGCTGCTAACATTGATTTTGGCCGTGGTCTAAGCAGGGAGCAAATTGAAGCAGCATCTGATTTTGCTCAAGCAGAAGAATTTATTAATTCCTTCTCTGATGGATATGAGCATATGGTAACTGCTAAAGGTTCTAATTTGAGCGGTGGACAAAAGCAAAGAATTTTAATAGCACGTGCACTGGCTGCCCATCCAGAAATACTTATTTTAGATGACTCATCAAGTGCTTTAGATTACAAAACAGACTCATTGCTTCGAAAAGCACTTAAACTAAATTTTCAAAATACGACCACTATTATTGTTGCTCAACGTATCAGCTCAATTTTACACGCCGACCACATCCTCGTTTTAGAGGATGGCAAAGCATTAGGTTATGGAACACATGAACAATTGATGCAAAGCTGTGAAAGCTATAAAGAGATAAATATTGTACAAATGGGAGGTGGAGTAATTGAGTAACGAGAAAAATGTACAAGCTCAACAAAAAGACAGCAAAAAAATTCTTGTTCGTTTATGGGGATACTTGTACCAATATAAATGGATGGTGCTTCTAGCTCTGCTTCTAACAATTCTTAGTAATTTATTAGCACTTATAGGCCCTATGCTATCAGGCTATGCCATAGATGCCATAGGGTTAGGCAAAGGACAGGTGCATTTTAAGGAAGTTTTTTTTAATTGCTTTTTAATGATTATATTTTACTTTTTTTCATCTCTCCTTTCCTATATTCTTTCTATTTTAATGATTAATTTAAGTCAGAAAGTTATATTTAAAATGCGCAATGATGTATTTGACAAACTGATAGACTTACCCTTGAATTATTTTGACAGCCATCAAACAGGTGAAATTATTAGCCGTATTTCATATGATATAGATACAGTAAATGCAACATTATCTTCTGATTTGCTTCAAATATGCACAAGTGTGATTACAGTTATCGGCTCTCTAGTTATGATGCTTTTTCTTTCACCAGTTTTAGTGCTAGTATTTGCAATCACCATACCAATTTCAATTTTATTAACAAAGTATATGACAGGCAAAGTACGACCTTTATTTCATAAACGTTCTGCAAAGCTTGGTGAGCTGAATGGATTTGTAGAAGAAATCATCTCTGGCCAAAATACAATTAAAGTTTATCATCAAGAAGAAACTATGATAACACGCTTTGATGTAAAGAATAAGGATGCTGTAACTGCCTATTACAATGCTGATTATTATGGTAGCATGACAGGTCCTTCAGTTAATTTCATAAATAATTTCTCCCTTGCACTCATAAGTGTGTTTGGATCACTTTTATATTTATTTGGACATATTTCATTAGGAAAACTATCATCCTTTGTACTTTATTCAAGAAAATTTTCAGGTCCAATAAATGAAGCAGCAAATATTATAAGTGAACTTCAGTCAACTATTGCTGCAGCTGATAGAATTTTCCACTTAATAGATGAACAACCAGAACCAAAAGATGTAATAAATGCTGAAGTTTTGAACAATGTACATGGCAATGTTAAAATGGACCATGTTAATTTTGGATACAGCAAAGGAAAAGATGTTATAAAAGATCTTAATTTAAATGCTAATGAAGGTAATTTAATTGCAATAGTAGGTCCAACAGGTGCAGGAAAAACAACAATAATCAATCTTCTAATGAGATTTTACGACCCAAGCAGCGGAACAATTTCTGTTGATGGTACAATTATTCAAAATGTCACAAGAGAAAGCCTTCGATTATGTTATGCTATGGTATTACAAGATGCTTGGCTGTTTTACGGAACAATTTTTAATAACATTGCTTATGGTAAAAAAGATGCAACAATGGATGAAGTAATAGCAGTTGCAAAAGCAGCAAAAATCCACAATTATATAATGCATCTGCCAAAAGGTTACGATACAATATTAAATGAAGATGGCATAAATATTTCTCAAGGTCAAAAACAACTTTTAACAATTGCAAGAGCCATGTTGCTAGATAGTAAAATACTAATACTTGATGAAGCTACCTCTAACGTAGATACTCAAACAGAACTGCAAATACAAGGCGCTATGCGTAAATTAATGCAAGGAAAAACATGTTTTATTATAGCTCACAGATTGTCAACCATTCAAAATGCCGATGTTATTTTAGTAATGCGTGACGGTAAAATTGTGGAACAAGGAAATCATCAAGAACTTTTAAAACTCAATAAAATTTATGCTGAACTCTATAATTCGCAATTTATATAAGTTTTTATAACTAATAATATATTTATTAGTTGCTTTACTTCTAAATATGTACAAATATTGATTCTAATCTTAAATTACAGCATTAAAAATACACGTCTTGGCGTGTATTTATTTTTTCATTGCATATAACCAAAGACATTACACCTATGGTTTTTATTATCTATAAATAATTAATAAACTGTATTAAGAAATTAATTATTGGATCTTTAAAAGCGTTTATAACTTCCACTAATATAAGAAGTATAACTATAACCTCTAGATACGTAGATTTCTTTGAATGACTCAAATCCGCAAAAATTTCTGTTGTATTAAGTAAAGTTTCTATCTTTGCATTTAACTTTTCATGCCTGTCATCAAGCTCAAAAAGGTCAGCTAAATCATTGAAAAATATTCCTGCATCTTGATCTTTCCAAGTCACTGCTGGCTTATCTAAAAGCATAATATATGAAATTGTAGTGTGCTTAAACGATAATATTTTTCCTATTAATGATACGGATTTTTTCTCATTAATACTTAATTTACCCATTTTCATTTCCCGTATTATCTGCTCTATATCATCAAAAACAATATCCACTCTGGTTTCTATTACTTCAAGTGCTACTGATTTTGCTAAGACAAGTGCAATCATATCGAAATGATAGTTCTGTGCCTTTCTTGTAATATAATCATCAAAGTCAATTTGTTCATCACTATTTATATCTTCTATTATTTTATATTCTTCGATACATTCATACTTCATATCAGTGTTTATACTTTTAATACTATTAGGAATGGACTTTATTTGTTCTATATAACTTTCTATTTCATCAGGATTGAAATTTATAAATACAGCTGTACCGAAATAATATAAGTAAACCCTTTTGTCTTCATAATCTTTTATATTATTTAATAATTCACCTTTTATAATCAAAGGTTCTTCCCATTTAACTTTTTTTGTTATATTATAATGCTTTGCAATATTAACTATATTAAATTCACTACATATGGCTTTTGCTCTAAACGAATAATTACTCATAATATATTTCCTTCTTATAATTACTATATAACCAATCTGCATCATTCCTTGCTTTTGCAGATGAAACTTCTAACTAGATTATAAATGATTTATTTTTCTTTGTAAATGATAAAAAAGAAAATTTTTTAAATATTTATTAGTTCTTTTTAATTTTAATCCCTAAATAAGAACCCCACCCATCAACGCAATCAAAGATTGCTGATTGTCCAGGGAACCTCGTTGTATTCACAATAAAAATATACCCGCCTTTGTTAATTTTAACATTATGGCGAGTATATAAACTTTTGGCGGAGAGATGGGGATTCGAACCCCAGATACAGTTACCCGTATACACGCTTTCCAGGCGGGCTCCTTAAACCACTCGGACATCTCTCCATTTATGCTTTACAATGCTTTTTATTATAGCTTAAAATATGATTAGATGTCAACTGAATTTTGTATTAATGATAAAAACATCCGAAATAAATTCAGATGTTTAATAGTTATTATTCAATATTATTATCTATTTTCCATTTACAAAACTTTTTGTAAACATCTCTTAATATTGCTGCTAAACACTTTTGCGATGCTCCATGAAACCTAGTTTTGATTACATCTATCAATGGTTCAATACCATCATTTTCATAAATATTATAACCCTTTATTATATCTTTTAA
>Ga0074193_1002059_pt1 | contig 20218 bp, 14 predicted proteins | sample EPASupsiteHSE605_FD_64523 | JGI IMG/M metagenome (GOLD analysis project Ga0074193, IMG submission 64523) | Bioremediated contaminated groundwater from EPA Superfund site, New Mexico - Sample HSE6-05 | ecosystem: Environmental > Aquatic > Deep subsurface > Groundwater > Contaminated ... | reverse complement strand
GTGCCCGCCCTGCTCGTCGCGGCGGCCCATCCGCGCGTGGTGAGAAGGCTGGTGCTGATCGGGTCGGGGCCGCTCGACCCGGCGTTCGTCGACGGCATCATGCCGGCCCGCCTCGTCAGGCTCGGGCCGGAGGACCGGGCCGAGCTCCTCTGCCTGCACGAGAGGCTGGGCGACCTGTCGCGAGACCCACCTCCGGAGGACCTCGCCCGGTTCGGCTCCCTGGTCGGCCGGGCGGACTCAGTCGACCCGATCGCGGCCGGGGCCCCGGAGTTCGCGCCCCAGCCCGCGGTCCATCGCCGGGTATGGGACGAGGCGGCGGCTCTCAGGGCATCGGGGTACTTCGTCGGGAGGGCCCGGTCGGTCGCCTGCCCCGTGGCGGTGATCCACGGTGACACCGACCCCCGCCCCCTCGAAGGGGTCGTCGCTCCCCTGCGGGCGGCCGGCCGGGCCCCGCGGGTGCATCTCCTCCGGGACTGCGGTCACACGCCCTGGCTCGAGCGGCGGGCGCGGGACGAATTCTTCGCCGTGCTGCGACGTCAGCTCGGGGGACCGGGTGATGTTCTCTCGGTGTGATGACACCCTGCCGGACGGAGGGCGGGAGCTCGCCCGGTTTTTTCCCGGTCGAGTGGCGTATACTACCCCGGTGGACGCAATCGAGACCGGTAACGGGTGCCGGGGTCTCCGCCCGTCCATCCTGCGGGACCTGATGGTCCGTCAAGCAGGATCGATTGGAATAACTAATTGAAATGGGCAAGGTTAGATGATCACCCCCGCCCGTCCGGCGAAGGAGCCCTCATGCATCGAAGAACGATAACCTGCGCTGGCCTGGTCTCGTTGCTGGTCCTGCTCTGCATGGCCGCGACGGTCGCGGCCAATCCGGTCCTCCCGACCTATGCCTTTGTCTTCAATCTATCGGATCCCTCGGGGGGTGACTGGGACGCCCGTGCCACGGGTGTGGCCATCTGCCATCTGACGGGGCAGACCTTTGTCACCGATCAGGATCACCAGGTCGTCCAGGTCTATAACGGGGCCTCCGAGCCCAGCGGCAGCTGGTCCGTCCCCACGGCTCTCTCTACCGAACCTCCCGCCGGGATCGCTGTCAACTCGTCGGACCATCTTCTCCTCATCGACGGTCACGATAACCTCTATCTCTTCTCACCAACCGGCGAGGTCTCGAAGACCGTCAGTATTCCGCACTGCGGCGGGGTCGCGGTCAACGGCTCGGACTATATCTTCGTCACGAACACGTCCTCCACACTCATCGAGGTGCTCTCGCCCGAGCTCGACCCGGTCGGTACGATCGATGGGGGGCTCGGGTTCGCCTCCGCGATCGCCGTCAATACGACCGACTACCTCTACGTCTCGAACCTCGGAAACGAGACTGTCTCGATCGTCGCGCCGTCCGGCGGGCTGGTCGGGACGTTCGCCGCGGCCGGGATCGGGTGGGGTATGGCGATCGACTCCGAGACGGACCGGGTCTTTATCAGTCATCCCGGCTCGTTCGTCGCCTATTCGCCCTCGGGAGCACGACTTGGGCGGAGTGAGTCCGGCAGCCTGTCTGCGCCGCGCGGTCTTGTTATGACCCCGTGGAACGAGGCGTGGGTGGCCGACTTTGGCGATCATCGCATCAAGGCATTCCAGGTGAACCAGCCAGAGCCGACCGAGACTCCCACCTCGCCTCCCCTGCCGGATCTCCCGACGGCCTCCTTCAACGCGTACCCGCAGTCCGGCAGCGCACCGCATTCGGTCCAGTTCCACGACTACTCAAAGAACGCTGTCACCTGGTCGTGGGACTTCGGCGATGGCGCCGCCTCGACTCGGCAGAGCCCGGTCCATGTCTACAACCGGACGGGACGGTACACGGTCTCGCTGACGGTCACGGACGCGGCGGGGCGAAGCTCGACGAAGACGGAGTACGAATGCATCGTCGTGTTCGACCCGGCGCCGACGCCGGTCCAGAGACCCATCGCGAATTTCACGGCCGAGGCGAACGCCGGCGCGATCCGCCCGAACGCGGCGAACACGGAGATCACGGTGCCGGCGGGTACACAGGTGAACTTCACGGATACCTCGACGAATGGACCGACCTGGCGGTTCTGGTTCATCCAGGATCTCACGGGGCCTGAGACCTCGTCCGCTCAAAACCCGACGCATCTCTTCGCGAAGCCGGGCAGGTTCATGGTCTGGTTGCAGGTGACGAACGGTGCGGGCTTCAGCCAGGTCACCCGGGAGCAGTACGTGAACGTGACGCCGCCGGCCCCGGTCTCGAGCTTCACATGGTCACCGATCGAGGGCACAGTCAACCAGTCCGTGCAGTTCACGGATACCTCGACGGACGACCCCACGGCGTGGAGCTGGGACTTCGGAGACGGCGCCACCTCGACCCTGCAGCACCCGACCCACGCCTGGACCACGCCCGGTCAGCAGAACGTCACCCTGACCGCCCGGAATGCGTACGGTGAGGGCACGACCGTCACGAAGACCATTCCGATCCTGGCACCCCGCCCGCCGGTGGCGAACTTCACGGCCGAGGCGAACGCCGGCGCGATCCTCCCGAACGCGGCGAACACGGAGATCACGGTACCGGCGGGCACGCGGGTGAACTTCACGGACACCTCGACGAACGGGCCGACGTCGTGGTTGTGGGGCTTCTTGGACAGAAGCACATCGAGGTCCTCGACCGCTCGGAACGCGACACATGTCTTCTGGGAGCCCGGGCGATATGCTGTCCACCTGAAGACGACGAACGCTGCAGGTTCCACCTGGACCTCGAAGCCGCAGTACGTGAACGTGACGCCTCCGCTTCGGGTCACGAACTTCACATGGTCACCGATCGAGGGCACGGTTAACCAGCCCGTGCAGTTCACGGACACCTCGGAGAACGACCCCACGGTGTGGAAGTGGGACTTCGACGACGGGTCCAGCTCGGCCCTGCAGCACCCGAACCATGCCTGGACCACGTCCGGGGAGAAGCGTGTCACCCTGAGAACCCGGAACGCGGACGGCTGGGGTACGGAGGTCGCGAAGACCGTGATCGTCGGGTCCCTCCCCGTACCGGTCGCCAACTTCACCTACTCCCCCGCCCTGGTGCACGTCGGGGAACGCGTCACGTTCACGGACCAGTCGACGAATAACCCCACGGCGTGGCGCTGGACGATCGAGGGGCGGTCCTATTACACACAGAACGTCACCCACACCTTCACCAGCCCCGGCGACCAGACCATCGAACTCAGGGCGTTGAGCATGACAGGCATGTCCGCGCCCGTCCGCAAGACGGTGAGCGTCTGGCCGTGGCAGAGCCCGTATCCGAAGGCTCGCACCCTGCCGTGCCGCATTGAGGCCGAGGACTTCGACTACGGCGCTCCGGGGGAGTCCTACTCCGACACGACGGTCGCGAACGAGGGAGGTGCGTACCGTCGCAACGTGAGTGTGGACATCGAGAGGGGCGGCACGAACTACAACGTCGGCTGGATGCGTCCGGGGGAGTGGCTGGAATACACGGTCGACATGCCTGTGAAGAGAGCATACACGATGAAGTTCCGCGTGGCGAACCCCACTCAACAGACTGTTCGCTTTGCGATCTACATCGATGGCACGCTCTTCGGTTCGACTAAGGACTGGTTTACGACCATTCCACCAACGGGCGGACTCGCCACCTGGACGACCACAACATACAGAATGTGGGGATGGACAACGTTGCAGCCGGGCCGGCACACGATCAGGATCGAAGTCATGGATGAGGGGCGCGTCAACTTCGACTTCATCGATATCGAATGAGAAAGGGAGCGGCGATGTGATCGGCGTTCGCGCCGCCCCTCCCCTCAATTTCTCATCGCGTCGACGGAGCGGGTGAGTGGGCCTGGGGGCTGCGCGACGCGGGTCGAAGGACCCGGATCGCCTCCTCATCCCCGGGCTCCCGTGTGAAGACTGTCCCCGCTCGGCGGCGAAGATCCTATCTTGCTGAGGACCCGGACCGAGACGCCTCAGGAATCCGCACGCCCGAGGGGGAGGGTTATCCCGTGCAGATATCGCGCGCCTCGGAGACGGGGGCATCCTTCTGATCGTCGAATCTGAGCAGACGGGACGGCAGGGGCGAGACGACCGTGAACCTGCCAACGGTCGTCCGATCGAGGGCCGTATGCTGCTATACCGGGCACTCCTGCGGCCGATACTGTTCTGTCAGTGTCTCCCGGCCCGAGGGTTCGAGACGATCACGGGGTTCTCCGACCTCTCTTTCCCCAGGGGCAGACCGCAACGCAGATACCGCAGGCGGCGGGCTCGCCGGCCTCCTCGAGGGTCCGGTAGCGCCGATCGCAGGCGACAGCGTCGAAGCGCACCTCCCACGGCTCGCCGGGGACGAAGGCTCGGCCCGTGAAGGCCCCGACCGGGCAGGCGTCGACGCAGGCCCGGCAGTCGCCGCACCGGGGCTCGGCCGGCCCCCCCGTCGGCTCGAGGGGCGCGTCGGTCAGGACCGTGATCCACCGGACCCGGGGGCCGCGTTCGGGTGTCACGAGGAGGCAGCTCCGGCCGATCCAGCCGAGTCCGGCCAGGTGCGCCGCGAGCTTGTGCGAGACCGGGCCCGCGATCCGTATCTCGTCCGTGCGCAGCGAGGCCGGGACGGGCAGGGCGGCGTACCCGGCCCGCGCCAGGCACCCCGCCACGGCGAGGGCGCACCGGTCGAGTGCTCCGTTCACGACCGTGTGGGTGTGGTAGCGATAGATAGCCTCCGCCGTCCGGTCCCCCCCCTTCGCCGAGGCGATCGACGAGCGGGTCCGCAAGCCCGATCCCGAGCGAGACAGCCCGTGGGTAGCCGGCGATCGAGGGGCCGCCCGCGGCGAGGAGGTCCGCGACCCCCGTGAGATCGGCGACGCCGAAGAAGTCGGCCCCGGCGGCGAGCGCGATGTCTCGCGCCTGTTCGATGAGCGTCATGGAACTCTGCCGAGAGATGGATCGGGGGCGGTGATGAAGCGAAGGGTGCCGCGGAGCCGGGGCGGCAAAGAAAAAGAGGAGGTCTTACATCCCGGGCATGCCGGGGGCCTTGGTCTGGGTGACCATCATGTCGTCGACCCGGATCAGGAGGATCGCGGTCTCGGCGCCCGACTGGATCGCCTGGCGCTTGACCCGCGCGGGCTCGATCACGCCGGCCTCGAACATGTCGACGACGTCGCCCGAGAAGACGTTCAGGCCCATGTGCCTGCCGCCCTTCGCGTGGGCCGTGCGGAGGTCGACGAGCTTGTCGAGGGGGTTGAAGCCCGAGTTCTCGGCAAGGGTGAGGGGGACCGACTCGAACGCGGTCGCGAACGCGTCGATCGCGAGCTGGACCCGACCGCCGACCGAGGCCGCGTAGTCGCGGAGCCGGAGGGAGAGCTCGATCTCGACCGCGCCGCCGCCGACCACGAAGGTGCCGTCCTCCATCGCGTCCGCGACGACCGAGGTCCCGTCCACGACGGCCCGCTCGATCTCGTCGAGCAGATAGTCGGTCGACCCGCGGAGCAGGATCGTGATCGCCTTCGGGTTCTCGCAGCCCGAGAAGGTCACGAGATCGGCGTCATCGGCCTCCTGCACGAGCGCGCAGCGGCCCAGGTCGTCGGGGGTGATGTCCGAGACCTTGTTCACGATCTGGGCGGAGAGCGCCCGGGCCGCGTACTTCAGGTCCTTCTCGTTGACGTCCTGGAGGGCGAGCACGCCGGCCTTCGCGAGGTAGTACAGGACCGCGTCCGAGATCCCCTTCTGGCAGAGGAGCACGTTCGCGCCCGAGGCGACGATCGCGTCTGCGAGCTGCTTGAGCGCCTCGCGCTCCTGGACGCCGAACGCGCTGAGCTGGTCGGCCGTGCTGATCTTGATCTTGGCCTTGACCTGGGTCTTGGTGATCTCGAGCGGCTGGGCGACGAGCGCGACCTTCGCGTTCTCGACCTTCTTCGGCATCGACTCCGAGGCCCGCTTCTTGTCGATGACGATCCCCTTGATCAGGGCCGCGTCGTCGATCGCCTCGCCCTTCTGCTTCTTGATCATGATGTCGTCGCGGTCGACGGAGAGCCCGCCGTTCTTCTGCTCCGCGACGGTCATGACCGCATCCACGACGATCCCGTCCAGCTTCTCCTTGACCTGCTCGATCGACTTGCCGGTCATGGAGGTGTCGGCGATCTTGATCAGGGTCTCGCGGTCCGTGGGCTCGATCCGGATCGAGTTCTCCTCGACGATCTCGAGGGCCTTGTTCATGCCCATCGTGTAACCGTTCGCGATCACGGTCGGGTGGACCATCTTCGCGAGCATCAGCTCGGCCTGCTCCATGAGCGAGCCCACGAGGATGCAGGCGGTGGTGGTGCCGTCCCCGACCTCGTCGTCCTGAGTCTCCGCGACCTCGATCACCATCTTGGCGCCGGGGTGCTGCACGGACATCTCGTGGAGGATCGTGGCCCCGTCGTTCGTGATCACGACGTCGCCGGTCCCCGAGACCAGCATCTTGTCCATGCCGCGGGGACCGAGGGTGGTCCGGACGGCGGCTGCGATCGCCTTGGCGGCCGCGATATTCGAACGCTGGGCCTCCTGGCCGCGGGTCCGCTCGACGTTGTCTTTGAGAATGATGATCGGCTGTCCTGAAAGCACGGGTATAACCTCCCTGTAGGGTAAGAGTGCTAAAAATGTGATTTGTTGTTCTATATATTCTTTCCTGAACTCAGTCGATCCGGGAGACGCGGAAGACCGAGTAGACCGGGACGCCGTCGACCTCCTTGAGGCCGCGCTTGTCGAAGAGCACCCAGATCGCGAGCGGGGTCGCCTTGTGTCGGCGCAGGTACTCGACGACCTCATGCATGGTCTTGCCGCTCGTGATGACGTCGTCGACGACGATGCAGCGCTCGCCCGCGATCGCGGAGAAGTTGCCCGACATCGAGCCAGTCGGCTTCTCCGAGCTCGACTGCTTGGCCGGGTGGTAGATCGCGAGCTTGACCTGTTCGGTCTGGGCGATCAGGGTCGCGATCGGGATCCCCGAGATTGCGATGCCGACCACCGCGACGTTCCCCAGGCTCGCCGAGCCGGTCTTCTCCCCGGGCTTCGGCGGAGCCGCACAGTGGTAGCGGTGGAGCATCAGGCGCGCGACGTCGTCGAGCAGGAGCGCGTTGGAGGAGACGACGGTCCAGTCGATCGAGACGTCCTTCGGCGCGACGTCCCCCTTCTTCTGGGTCAGGAGCCAGGTCACGGTCTCCTGCGAGAGCGAGAGCTCGTCCGCGATCTGCCCCGGTGAGTGCCCCTCGGAGAGGAGGAGGCGGGCCTTTGCGATCAGCTCGTCGAGCGAGGTCATGGAAACAGAGTCCGTTACAGACTATTTATGTATTGTCCGGGGCCCTTTATCGTCCGCCCTGCCTCCGCACGGGCGCGATCGCCGCGCCGCAGACCGGGCACTCGCCCGGGCCGTCCCCGAACCGCCCGCAACCGGCGCAGCGGTACCCGCGCCGGCGGGAAGCGGCCCGCCGCTGCGCGATCGGCCGGCAGGCGACCCCGAGCCTCCGGGCCGTGTTCTGGAGGGCGAAGTCGTCGGTGACGATCGCCGCGCCGTGCTCGTGGGCGAGCGCGAGGAGGTCGCGGTCGGTCGACGAGAGCCGGTCCGCGTCGCCCGCGGCCACGGCGGCCGACTCGACCGCCTCGAGCGAGGCGGCGGACGGAGCGAGGACCCGGAGGCCCCGCTCCAGCGCGAGCTCGAGCCGGCACCGGGCCGCCGCGTCGCGGACCTCGTCCACGGCCGACGGCGCGGTCAGGAGCCGGTCGTCGGGGCCGAGAGCCGCGAGCAGGCCCTCGCCCCCGGCGAAGAAGGCCGAGGCGTCGAGCACCAGGGTCATGCGGCGAACTGCTCCCCGCCGCTCGGCGAGGGTCCGTGCTCGATCGCGTACCCGAACTCCTCCAGGAGCCAGAGGAGGGTGACCGCGTGCCGGGTGCAGGCGGTCGCCGTGAACGCCCCGCCGTGTCGGGCGAGGTAGACCAGGAGCTGGTCCGCGAGGTGGCGGTCGACCTCCCCCGGGAGCCGGAGCTCGGCGAGGAGGGCGTCCGCGGCCTCTCGTCCGACCGCCTCGGCCGGGTGGCCCCGCCGCCCCAGGGCGCTCCCGGCCCGGAGCCCGTCCCAGCACGTGACCGACGACCCGGTCGAGGGCCCCGAACGCAGGTCCATCTCGGCCGTACCGAGGGGGCCGATCGCGGGCTCGAGGGCTCCCCGCGCCGCGGCCAGCTGCCGCTCGACCACGTGCCGGGGCAGGTTCGCGGCGGCCGAGACCGCCCCCGAGCCATTTTCTGCCCGACCCGCATCGATCGGCCGGAGCCGGCCCGGCTCGACCTCGACCCGGACCTCGCCCCCCCCGCGCGGCACGTACCCGCGCTGCCGGAGATCGAGCCGGATCTCGCCCCCATGGGCCCGCAGGAACGGGAGGAGGACCCGGTCCGCGAAGTCGATCGTCGGGCCGAGCGGGACCTCGGTCCCGCCGACCACGGTGACGGCCCCGCCCGCCTCGAGCGCGACCGGCAGCCAGGCCTGGAGGACGAGCGCGATCCCGCCCGCGGTCCCGATCTCGACCCGCTGGTCCGCGCGGCGGAGCGGGCCGGGCGAGAAGACCAGGCGGTCCGAGCCCCGCTCGAGCCCCTCCACCTCGGCCCCGCAGCAGCCCGCGACCGCCCGGACGGCCGCGACGTGCTGGGGGTGGAGCCCGGGCGCCTCGCGTCCGGCCCTGACGTGCTCGATCGTGACGGGCTCGGCGCCGAGGGCCGCGAGCGCGACCGCGGTCCGGACGAGCTGGCCGCCCCCCTCCAGACGGGCGCCGTCGACGGTCCGCATCACCGGAGTATCTCGGCCAGCCGGTCCGCGGCCGTGATGCACGAGTTCGCCCGTTCGATCGTGTCCGAGCAGACGACCTCGTCGACGCCCGCTGCGGCGAGGTGGAGGAGGGCGCCGCCCGCGAAGACCCCGTGGACGCACGCCGCCCGCACCGCGGTCGCGCCCTGGTCGAGGAGCATCCGCGCCGCGGTCGCGAGCGTGCCGCCCGTCGAGATGATGTCGTCCACGATCACGACCTCGCGCCCCTCGGCCGGAAGCGACTTGGGACGGATCTCGACCCGTTCTCCCGAGAGCCGGGTCTTGTCGAGATAGTCGTGGTCGTACCCCCCGACGGCGGCCACCTCGGCCGCGAACCGTGCGGCCCCGTCGTCGGGCGAGAGGACGAGCGGGCCGTCACCGTTGTGTTCGGCGACCCACGCCCCGACCTGCGGGGCGATCGAGATGTTCTCCGCCGGCGCGCGGAAGTGCGCGAGCACGGACGGGTCGTGCAGGTTCACCGTGAGGACCCGGTCGACCCCACTCGAGACCGCCCGCGCGATCGCCCGGGCCGAGAGGGGCTCGCCGGGGGAGAAGCGTCGATCCTGGCGCGCGTATGCCATGTACGGCAGGACCAGGGTGTTCTGCGACTCGTCGCAGGCGTCGATCAGGAGCAGGAGCTCCACGAGCGCGTCCGCGTCGGTCACGGCCCCCACGATCACGGTCTCGCCATCGGTCGGGCCCCGGACCAGCGAACACTCGCCGTCCGGAAATCGCGAATACTTCACATCTATCGTCTCGACCCCGAGCCGGCTCGCAAGCCGTGCGCCGAGGACCTGCGAGGCCTGCGTGCAAATAATCTTCATCCTGCCACGTCCCTGAGCTGAAAGTACTTAAACGATCGGCCCGAAAAAATATAAATCAACCAGGGGTCGAGAGGTCACCATCATAATGGAATCATCAATCGAACCGGTCTCCACGCAGGACGACACGCTCTTTGACGACGTTGCCGTGGACACGTCCTCCGAGATCGAGGTCCCCCCGCGCCTGGTCGATCAGGTGATCGGCCAGGAGCACGCGGTCGAGGTGATCAAGAAGGCCGCGATCCAGCGGCGGCACGTCATGATGATCGGCAGTCCCGGCACGGGGAAGTCGATGCTCGCAAAGGCGATGTCCGAGCTCCTGCCGAAGGAGGAGATCCAGGACATCATGGTCTACCCGAACGGGGAGGACTCCAACAACCCGATCGTCCGGACCGTCCCGGCGGGACGCGCCAAGCAGATCGTCGCGGCCCACAAGGCCGAGGCGCGCAAGAAGATCCAGTTCAGGAACACACTCTTGATGCTTCTGATCATCGGGATCGTCGGGTACGCGTTCATCACCTTCCAGTGGCTGATGGGCATCATCGCGGCGGCCTTCATCTTCATGGCCCTGCGCTACTCGACGCCGAAGGAGGAGGCGCTCGTGCCGAAGCTTCTCGTGAGCCACGACCCGTCGGCCGTCGCCCCGTTCGTCGACGCGACGGGCGCGCAGGCGGGCTCGCTCCTCGGCGACGTCCGGCACGACCCGTTCCAGTCGGGCGGACTCGAGACGCCGGCCCACGACCGGGTCGAGTCGGGTGCGATCCACCGGGCGCACGGCGGCGTCCTCTTCATCGACGAGATCAACACGCTCACCCCGCACTCGCAGCAGAACCTCCTGACCGCCCTCCAGGAGGGGGAATTTCCGATCACGGGCCAGTCCGAGCGCTCGTCCGGCGCCATGGTCCGGACGGAACCTGTCCCCTGCAAGTTCGTGATGATCGCGGCCGGCAACCTGGATGCGATCCAGGGGATGCACCCCGCGCTCCGCTCGCGTATCCGCGGGTACGGGTACGAGGTCTACATGCGCGAGACCATGGAGGACACGCCCGAGAACCGGCAGAAGTACGTCCGGTTCATCGCCCAGGAGGTCAAGAACGACGGGAAGATCCCGCACTTCGACTCCTCGGCCATACGCGAGGTACTCCGCGAGGCCCGGCGCCGCTCGATGCGCAAGGGCCATCTGACCCTGAAACTCCGCGACATGGGCGGGCTGATCCGGGTCGCGGGCGACCTCGCCCGGCAGGAAGGGGCCGACCTGACCACGTCGGCGCACGTGATCGCGGCAAAGGAGACGGCGCGGTCGGTCGAGGAGCAGATCTCGGACGACTACATCCGGAGGATGCGGGACTACGACCTCTCGGTCGTGCAGGGCACGTCCGTCGGCCGGGTCAACGGCCTCGCGGTCGTCGGCTCCGACTCGGGCTCGATCCTGCCGATCATGGCCGAGGTGACCCCGGCACAGTCCGCGTCGGGCGGCACCGTGATCGCGACGGGGATGCTGAAAGAGATCGCCCAGGAGTCGATCAAGAACGTCTCGGCGATCATCAAGAAGTTCACGGGGACGGACATCAAGAACGTCGATATCCACGTCCAGTTCATCGGGACGTACCAGGGCGTCGAGGGCGATTCGGCCTCGATCTCGGTCGCGACGGCCGTGATCTCGGCGATCGAGGGGATCCCGGTCCGGCAGGACGTCGCGATGACGGGCTCGCTCTCGGTCCGCGGCGACGTGCTCCCCGTCGGCGGGGTCACCTACAAGATCGAGGCGGCCGCGAAGGCCGGCATACACACGGTCCTGATCCCGGCCTCGAACATGGACGACGTGATGATCGAGGAGCGGTACCGCTCGACGATCCAGGTGATCCCGGTCTCGCATATCGACGAGGTGCTGAAACACGCGCTCGTGCCGCGGGACGAGGCGGGCTTCTTCACCAAGGTGAAGAAGATGGCCGAGAAGTCGGCCGCGACCCTCCATCCCGGGCCGGCCACGCCCACCCTTGCCTGATATGTACCGCTACTACGATATTCGCCACGTAGCGGGCGAGGCGACCAATGTCGACATCGACAACGGGGTCGTCGAGTCCGCGACCACCTCTTTCTTCGACCGCGCCGTGGTCCGGGTCCTCGGACCGTCGGGCTGGGGCGTGGTCTCCGTCGACAACTACCGCGACACCGATCTCGACCGGCTGGTCGCCGAGGCCCTCGCCCTCGCCGGGCTGACCGGCGAGGCGGTCGAGCTCGCCGAGGCCCCGCACCGGGTGCTTCCCGTGCCGGCGCCCTCGGACGACCCGCGCCAGTACGGGCTCGAGGAGAAGACCCGCCTGCTCGCCGGGGTCGAGGAGGCCGCAAAGGGCCCCGGAGTCCGGAACACGCGTGCGGTCTACACCGAGCGGCATGAGGCGGTCCGCTTTGCGAGCTCGGAGGGCGTCGAGTACGCCTACGAGCTCGGCCGGTCGGGGTACAGCATCCTCGCCGTGGCCGAACGGGACGGCGTGGTCCAGATGGGATACGAACGGCGGCACGCCGTGAACGGCTTTCCCCTCCGGTCCGGCGCCGCCTGCGGCCGGAAGGCCCGGGAGACGGCGATCGCCCTCCTCGGGGCGAAGGCCGCGAAGGGCGGACGCAAACGGGTCGTGCTCGACCCCGAGCTCGCGGGCGTCTTCGCCCACGAGGCGGTCGGGCACGCCTCCGAGGGCGACCTGATCCGCGAGGGCAACTCGGTCCTCGCGGGCCGGATCGGCGAGCGGATCGGCGGGCCGGGCCTCACGATCGTGGACGACCCGTCCCTCCCCGAGTTCGGCTTCGACCCCGTCGACGCGGAGGGCGTGGCGACCCGGCGGACCGAGCTCGTCAGGGACGGCGTGATCAACGCCTACATGCATTCGCGCGAGACCTTGGCGTCGGTCGGCAACGGCCTCGCGGGGCATGCGCGGGGCATGCCGGGCGAGGTCCCGCTCGTCCGGATGTCGAACACGTTCATCGAGAACGGCGACTCCTCCTACGACGAGTGCCTGGCCGAGTGCGGCACGGGCATCCTCCTGATCGGCTCGCGCGGCGGCCAGGTCGACCCCGGGCGGGGGATGTTCCAGTTCAACGCCGAGTTCGGCTACCTGATCGAGGACGGGGCGCTCGGCGGCATGGTCCGCGACGTCTCGCTCTCGGGCGAGATCCTGGGCACGCTCCACGAGATCGCGCTGATCGGAGACGACCGGCACATGCACCAGGGGTACTGCGGCAAGGGCGGCCAGTCCGTCCCGGTCGGGGACGGCGCCCCGCACATTCTCCTCTCGAACGCGGTGGTGGGTGGCAGTGGACACGATTGACGCAATCCTGAAGGCGGCATCGAACCGGGCGGCCGAGGCCGAGGTCTATCTCTCGACCGGCGAGTCGGTCGGCGCAGAGCTCTCGCGCGACCGGGTCCGGATCGGCCAGGCCGGCCACTCGACCGGCCTCGGCATCCGTGTCTTCGACGACGGGCGGGTCGGGGCCTCGTCCACGAACGACCCCTCGCGCTGGGAGGCCTGCCTGGAGGCGGCCCTCGCGGCCATGCGCCTCGCGGACCCCCAGCCCTGGGAGGGGCTGCCCGCCCCCGTCGCGCTCCCGACGGACCCGCTCGCCTTCGATGCCGGCGTGACCCTCGCGCCCGGCACGGTGGCCGCGCTCCTGGAGTCGATGCAGGCGGGGGCCGCGACCCACCCCGAGGCGGCCGTGACGGCCGGCTCGGCCGGGCTCTCGCGCTCGAAGGTCGAGGTCGCGAACACCCACGGCCTCCGGTACGCGGACGAGGAGACACACGCCTCCTGCTCGATCGAGGCGATCGCGGGGACCTCGACCGGGTACGAGTTCGCGTCGAGCCACGGCCTTGACCTCGACTCTGCATGGGTCGGGGAGCAGGCCGCGTTCTTCGCGGCCCACGGTGTCGGAGGCGAGCCCCTCGCCTCGGGGACCTACGACCTTGTCCTCTCGCCCCTCGCGGTCGCCGAACTCCTCGAGGCCGTCCTGATCCCGGCCCTGGTCGGCCGGAACGTCCACGCGGGCCGCTCGCGCCTCGCGGGCCGGGTCGGGGAGCGGATCGCGGACGAGCGGCTCTCCCTCTACGACGACCCCCACAGGCCCATGGGCCCCGGCGCCGCCTGGTTCGACGCCGAGGGCGTCCCCACGCGCCGGCTCGACCTGATCCGGGACGGCGTGCTCGCCGGGTTCGCCTACGACCTCCGGACCGCGTACCGCTACGGCGCCGCCACGACCGGCTCGGCCGTCCGGGGAGGGTACGGCGGTGCTCCGTCGATCGGGTTCCACACGCTCGTGCTCGAGGGCCCGGTCACGGACGTGATGGCCGACCCGGCCGTCTACGTCCGGTCGGTGGTCGGGGCGCATACGGCGAACACGATCACGGGAGACTTCTCGGTCGAGGTCTCGAACCCGTCGATGGTCGAGGGCGGGGCCTTCACGACCCCTGTCCGGACCGCGATGTGGGGCGGCAACGTCTTCGACCTGCTCTCCGCGATCGAGGGCGTCTCGGCCGGGACGCGGAACATCGGCGAGATGGTCCTGCCCGCGCTCCGCGTGGCCGGTCAGCCTCTGGTGGGGTGATCCGGTGCTCGCGGTCGTGGTCACGATCCTCGCCGCCTTCGCGGTCGCGGCCGTGCTGTACTTCGTGCTGAAGCGCTCGACCACGCTCCTCCTCAACTCGGTCGTGGGCGTGCTGATCCTCTTCGGCCTCGACTGGCTCAACATCCTGCCCGAGCCGGGCGTGCCGATCACGCTCGGAGCCGTGCTGGTCTGCGCATTCGGCGGTCTGCCGGGCGTGCTCGCCCTCGTCGGGCTCCATTTCCTCGGCCTCAACATCTGAGAGCGTGCAGCCCGAACGACGCCCTGTCGGGTCTCGTCTCTTCTCCTGCGTTCGGGCGCCGGACCGCGCATTCAGACTCCGGTTGAACTAAATACCCGGAGGGCGAGGTGCTGGTATGATCGGAGAGATTGTAGGACTGATCCTGGCCATCATCGTGGTGGCCGTCCTCTTCAAGGTCTTCAGGAACATCGTGGGCCTGGTCGTGAACGCCGTAATCGGCGTGGTGATCCTCTGGCTTCTGAACCTCTTCCTCACGCCACCGGTCGCGATCAACATCTGGTCGATCCTGATCTCGGCGATCGGCGGGATAGCGGGCGTGATCATCGTGATCGTCCTCCACTTCCTCGGGATCGCGTTCTGATCCTTCACCTTTTTTTCCGAACGGCCAGGCCACAACGGGGCGGAACCCCGGCGGATGCCGTCCGCCGGTATCCGTTGGGTCGTGCCTAGCTGTACAGGCCACCTAAGGTCGGTCGTTCTTCTCCCGGTTCGGAAACACGCTCCGCTTTGCAATGACCATGAGAACGTATATCCGCACTTCAGTCATTCTCACAATAACCAGTGCAGTAACCGAATCCAATCCGGAGTTGCTCCTACTCTCCGCACCACGCTCTTCATCGGCTGCCTCCTGCTGCTCGCCCTGCTCTGCACCGTGCAGCCGGCCTCCTCCGCACCGCCCGTCGACTACCCGTTCCTCCGCACGTTCACGAGGACGGCTGATTCGGGCTTTAACTGCTGGGGCCTCGCGATCAACAGCACGGGGTACGTCTATGCCAGCGATAATTCCAATAATATGGTCCGTATCTTCGCGCCCTCGGGGGACCAGGTCGCGTCGTGGGATCTCCCTGTCATAGGTGAAATGACGGAGTACGGGGGAATTGCGGTGAACACGTCCGGTTATGTGTTCATTATCGATATTCACCAAGATCTCATGCGGGTGTTCACCCCCTCCGGGGACCCCGTACGGAATGTGTCGACGCCCAGAAGTCCGGTTGGTGTGGCGATCAACAGCACGGGCTATGCCTTCGTCACGGCCCTGAGCAGCGGCAGCATCTCGGTCTTCACCCCGTCCGGCCAGTCCGCGGGGACGTTCCCCGGTCCGAGCACTGCCAATGGGCTCGCAGTGAACCCTGCGGGCGATGTCTTCGCTACCGATCATTACGATACTATCTTCTATCACTATTCTCCGTCCGGAACACTCCTCGGGACGAGCGAGAGCGGACACCTGTCCTACCCCACTGACATCGCCGTCGCGCCGTCCGGGGAGGTATATGTCGCCGATTCCGGCTATCAGTTCTGGACCCAGGTCTTCGGGAAGCCTACTCCCACCCCGTCTCCCGGCCCGACGGCCTCGTCCGTCGCCTATCCCCAGTCCGGGCAGGCTCCGCTCGCGGTGACCTTCCTCGACTACTCGACGGGCGCCGCCTCCCGGTCCTGGGACTTCGGGGACGGGACGACCTCGAGCCTGCAGTACCCGACCCACACGTACAACCGGTCGGGGTCCTACACCGTCTCCCTGACGGTCACCGACTCGGCGGGCCACACGGACACGGCGACGAAGTGGCGCTACATCGTCGTGACCGCGCCCCCGACCGTCGACTTCACGGCGAACGTCACGAGCGGGGTGAAACCGCTTACGGTCGCGTTCACGGCGAACACGACGGGGGCGACCTCCTGGCAGTGGTCGTTCGGCGACGGCGGGTCGTCGACCGAGCGGAACGCCACGCACGTCTACGCGACGCCGGGGACGTACGACGTCACGCTGATCGGGTCGGACCCGGTCTATGGCGACGTGGTCGCGACGAAGCACGGGTATATCCGGGTCAACGATCTCCCTGGCCCCTCCATCGACTTTGCGATGAATGTCACATCCGGCCCGGCCCCGCTCACCGTGCAGTTCACGGACATCTCGACCGAGAATTTGCTCTACCGGTTGTGGGAATTCGATGCCGGTCGCCCTTCGTCGAACGAGCGGGACCAGGTCCATACCTTCGCCTCCCCCGGTACCTACACGATCACTATGTACGCCGTCTCCGACACACGCGGTACGGTGATCGTGACTCATACCGTGACCGTCACTTCGCCCGTCACCCCGACTCCGACGGCGACCCCGACTGTCACAGTGACTCCGACTCCGACGGTGACGGTCACGCCGACGCCGATCCACACGCCGTACGCGCAGGTGACCCTGCCGGGCCGGGTGCAGGCGGAGAACTACGACCTCGGCGGCGAGGGCGTGGCATATCATGACACGACAGCGAGGAACGAGGGCGGGCTCTACCGCCACGACGACGTCGACATCGAGCGGGTCGATTCGGGCGACAGCACGCCGAACATCGGCTGGATTAGGTCGGGGGAGTGGTTGACGTACACGGTGAACGTGAGCAGGGCCGGGACGTACGATGCGACCTTCCGCGTCGCCACCAAGTATTCCGGGCGGTCGTTGGACGTCTACCTCGACGGCGAGAGCACGCCCCGAACCCGCGTGGCCGTGCCGTCTATCGTGACCGTCCCGAAGACGGGGTCGTTCGAGACTTTCACGAACGTGGCCGTTCCGATCACGCTCCCCGCCGGCTGGCACACGATCCGGCTCTACTTCCCCCTGAGCTTCCTCACCATCAATTGGATGGAGTTCACCCTCAGGGGCTGAACCTCCCTTTTTTCCGATCGCCCGCCTCGATCTGCTCCTGCGGGCCATCCAGGCCGTTGCGGCGGCAGAGACGACATATATCTTCAGCACGAAGTGGGGGAACCCCGGCTCGGGGACGGAGAGTTCGGGTCCCCGTCAGGTAGCGCGGTGGACAGCATCGGTGCCGTCTGCGTGACCGACTCGGGCAACGAACGGGTCCAGAAGTTCGTCGCGATCACCGGCCCGACCCCTACTGTCCTCATCCGGTCCCGACAGGGACGCCCCGGTTCGGCATAAGACACTATCTCGTCGGAAGCACGCCCGAGAACCCGACGGCAGGCATCGCCGGAGGAAGCAGCAACACCATCGGAACGGCCCCGATGACTCGACGTTTCGACTCCGCTGACGACACGATGTCCCTCACCCCACCGACGACCCCTTTCCAGCGCTGGTACCCAGCAGATCGATGGGCGGCTCAGGGCAGCGGATAGGGTCGCGATACCGAGACCGGGCCCGGCGAGTGCCCCGTCCCATGATCGTTACAGGTTGAACTCCTGTTTTTCCTGGCGATCACCACTCCTGATCTCGGCGACCGGCGGGATCGCGGGCGTGATCATCGTGATCGTGCTTCACCTCCCTCTGGATCGCGTTCTGATCCCCCCTATACCCTTCTATTACGGGCGTTGTCGGTTCTCGCGATCGTTTCGAAGACCCGGGGTCGGGTCTCATGGAGACAAATAACAATGCTTTTAATACGTCGTGGTGAATTGATGTCTCATTATTACGTTCTTGCGGGGTTTTACGAAAAAAATGAAGCTACTCTTTCTGTTCTCTGTGCTGTTGCTCTGCTGCGTCCACGCAGCTACCGGGGCTGAAACCTACGTCTATGCCGGAGAGTGGGGGAGCCTCGGCAATGCTGCCGGACAGTTCAATCAGCCGTTCGGCGTCACCGTCGACGGTGACGGCTTCGTTTACGTGACCGACCAGTACAATTATCGGGTCCAGAAGTTCACCGCGAACGGCGACTTCGTCACGCAGTGGGGCAGTGAGGGCACCGGGCCGGGACAGTTCAAGAGGTTGATCGGCATCGCCGTCGACTCGTCGAAGAACGTCTACGTGGTCGATTACAACTACGTATCTTTCTCGAACTTCAATTCCCGGGTCCAGAAGTTCTCCTCCGGCGGCACCTATCTCACGGAATGGAACGACCGGACCATCGGTGCCTGGACGAGGTGCAGTCTGGTCGGTATCGCGACCGACGGCGACGGATATGTCTACGTCAGCGATAAGACGTATAACCGGGTTCAGAAATATTCGTCCGACGGCTCCCTGAGCGCGCAGTGGGGGAGCACCGGCTCGGGCAACGGAGAGTTGTTTACGGCCGCCGGCATCGCCGTCGACCGTGCAACGAACGTCTATGTCGCGGACTTCGGCAACCAGCGGGTTCAGAAGTTCACCTCGACGGGCACCTATCTCGCACAGTGGGGCAGCGAGGGCTCGGGGGAAGGACAGTTCCTCTATCCGAGCTGTATTGCAATCGATAGTGCCGGTACGGTGCTCGTGACCGACCGACAGAACCACAGGGTCCAGCGTTTCTCCACGGGCGGAGCATTCCTCACGAAATGGGGGAGTGAGGGCGCTGGCGACGGGCAGTTCCAGTACCCGAACGGGATTGCCGTCCGGGGCGACCGTGTCTACGTGGCCGACTGGACCAACCACCGCATCCAGTTCTTCAGGAAGCAGATCACCCCATCCGGCTCCTTCGCCGCGTACCCCCAGTCCGGGACGGCGCCGCTCACCGTGCAGTTCCTGGACTACTCGTACGACGGGCCGACCGGCTGGTCCTGGGACTTCGGCGACGGCACGACGTCGACCGAGCGTTACCCGGCCCATACCTACAACCGGAGCGGCCTATACACGGTCTCCCTGACCGTGACCGACAGCGTCGGCCAGACGGACACGAAGACAGAATGGCACTGCGTCCGCGTGACCGCTCCGCCGACGCCGGCGCCGATGCCGGTCGCGAACTTCACGGCGAATGCGACCGACGGCTCTGCACCCATGACCGTCGCGTTCACGGACGCCTCGAGCCCGGCGCCGTACCACTGGTGGTGGACCTTCAGCGACGGGAGCTCGTCGACCGACGCGAACCCCGTACACACCTATACGAAGGCCGGGACGTACGCCGTGAACCTGACGGCCTGGACCGGGATCGGCTCCGCGTCGGTCACGAAGTCGGCATTCGTCACGGTGGGCGCGGACCCGCGTGCCCCGACCGCGAACTTCACGATGAGCCGGACGTCGGGAACGGCGCCGCTCTACGTGCGGTTCACGGACGGCTCGAGCGGGTCGCCGACGAGCTGGCACTGGGACTTCGGCGGCCTCGCCTGGGCCACGGCGACGAGCCCGAGCGTCGTCTTCCGACAGGCCGGCACGTATCCCGTGACCCTCACCGTGAGGAACGCGTTCGGTTCGTCGACCCTGACCCGAAACCTCACGGTCACCGCACCTGCCGGCCGGAGCCGGAACACGGCCGGGGAGCCGATCCAGGTCGTCGGCTGAAGCTCCTCTCTTTTCGCCGATCCTTCGGGGAGACCGGAAGTATTAGACCGGGCGAGGCCCACCTACCCGCATGACGCTCCCCCGGAACGCGGTCGAGTGGGCCGTGCTCGCCCTCTTCGTCCTCGGCAGCCTCGCAGCCGGCTTCCTCGGCTCTATCGCAACGACTCCGAACATCCCGACGTGGTACGCCGGGCTCGCGAAGCCCCCGCTGAACCCGCCGAGCTGGGTCTTCGCCCCGGTCTGGACGACGCTCTACGTCCTGATGGGTGTCGCGGGCTTCCTCGTCTGGCAGCGCCGCGACCACCCGGCGGCGAAGACCGGTCTCGCCCTCTTCGGAGTCCAGCTGGGCCTGAACCTCGCCTGGTCCTGGGTCTTCTTCGCGTTCCACGCTCTCGGGCTCTCGGTCGTCGTGATCGCGGCCCTCTGGCTCTCGATCCTGGGGACGATCGAGCGGTTCTATCGCGTCCGCCCGCTCGCCGCGTACCTGCTCGTCCCGTACATCGCCTGGACGAGCTTCG
>Ga0074193_1002056_pt1 | contig 20269 bp, 20 predicted proteins | sample EPASupsiteHSE605_FD_64523 | JGI IMG/M metagenome (GOLD analysis project Ga0074193, IMG submission 64523) | Bioremediated contaminated groundwater from EPA Superfund site, New Mexico - Sample HSE6-05 | ecosystem: Environmental > Aquatic > Deep subsurface > Groundwater > Contaminated ... | reverse complement strand
GAAGAGATTTTGTAAGAATGGTGCCATTCCTGCTTAACGCAACATTAATGGTGTCGTTCTTGCGAGATTGAAGTATTGGCTGAATATCCTGGATTATTGATACCTGGATTGAGTCAATCCCTACCACTCTGTCACCTGGCATCAGCCCGGCATTGTAGTTGAGAGAGCTGTCGGGTATGCTCAGGATCTCAAACGGAACCCTGAGACCGAACATCCCGGGGGTATTTAATATAGCAGGTATATACTGTGGATTGATATTGACGTTTGTAGTGTCACCATCTCTCACTACCAATGCAGTTTTTGCCTGGTTCCTTGCTATGTCTATCTGTATGTTCTGGAATTTCTCTATGGTTGTCCCATCGACGGACAATATCTTGTCACCGTTCCTGAAACCGATCTCCTGAGCCAGATCGTTACACTGGACCCCGTAAACGGCATCTTTGTTCATCAGATACTCCTCTCCCCATGCAAGCAATGTAGAAGAGTAGATAAGAATAGCCAGAATAAAGTTAAAGAACACGCCTCCAAACATTACAAAAAACCTCTGCCAGGCTGGTTTGCTCCTGAATTCCCATGGTTTCGGCTCCTCTTTGAGTGCCTCTTTGTCCATAGATTCATCAATCATTCCTGAAATCTTGCAGTAACCTCCAAGAGGAAGCCATCCAATACCATATTCAGTATCGCTTCCCTTTGGCTTGTGTTTGAACAGAGAGAACCATGGGTCGAAGAAGAGATAGAACTTTTCTACTCTTATCTTGAAAAGACGAGCAAAGAAAAAGTGTCCGAATTCATGAACAAGTACAAGTATCGACAATGCTATTATTACTTGAAGAACCTTAAGAATTATATCCATTTTAATAATTTAGTTTAATGTGTGATGCCAGAGCTCTGGCCTGTAGGTCGGTTTTATATATGTCGTCAATAGAGGGCTCTGCAACAAACTCTGTTCCAGAGATTACACCTTCAATGATCTTTGGTATTGCTGCAAATGGAATTTCTCCCGAAAGGAATGCCTTTACAGCAATTTCGTTGGCAGCATTCATTGCGCAAGGGATATTTCCTCCTTTTTCAATTGATTCATATGCAATGCGTAAGCACGGAAACTTGTTTATGTCAGGCTTGAAAAACTCAAGTGAATGCAATTCTGAGAAATTCAATCTTTTTGTGTCGAGTTCTATCCGGTATGGGTAAGATAGTGCATAAAGTATAGGGAGGCGCATATCCGGGGTACTCATCTGGGCACTCACAGACCCGTCTGTGAATTGCACCATTGAGTGTACAATTGACTGAGGGTGTATAAGAATTTCTATCTCCGAGGGCTTTATATTGAAGAGCCAGCATGCCTCTATCATCTCGAATCCTTTGTTCATCATGCTGGCAGAATCAATCGAAACCTTGGCTCCCATGTTCCACTTAGGGTGGCAGAGGGCCTGTTCAACTGTTGCAGATGCAATCTCATCATGATTTTTCCTGAAGAATGGTCCTCCGGAAGCAGTAAGCAAAATTTTTTCAATGGTAGCTTTTTCTCCCTGAAGACACTGGAAAATAGCTGAATGTTCAGAATCTACAGGGATAATTGCCGCTCCGTATTCCTTTGCGAGCTTCATTATAATAGACCCTGCAGCCACAAGCGTCTCCTTGTTTGCAAGAGCTATTGCCTTGCCGGCCTTTATCGCAGCTATTGTAGGCTCTAACCCGCTGAACCCTACCATTGCAGTGAGAACCATGTCAATATTGTCGCCAGATACAATTGAAGAGATGGATTTAATACCTGTAAATACCTTTATGTCCAGAGGGTCAAGTGCTTCAAAAACCTCTTGATACTTGCTCTCATCTGCTATTACTACGGTATTTACATTGAACTCTTTTGCCTGCTTTATCAGAAGTTCTGCATTTGAATTCGCAGTAATACAATCAACCTCAAACAACTCCTTATGTTTAGAGATAACATCAAGAGTCTGAGTGCCTATTGAACCCGTTGAACCTAAGATTGCAATTCTTCTCTTCATGGCATATCCTAGAATTTGATGTACTTAGAAGGATCTATTGCCTTGCCTTTGTGCCAAAGTTCAAAATGCAGATGTGCTCCTGTACTGAGCTTCCCGGTACTGCCTACCAGCGAAATAGCCGATCCTGCCCGTACTATGTCTCCGGTCTTTTTGAGCAGTTTTGAATTGTGTTTATATATAGATATAAGATCGTTGCTATGCTGAATCTGAATTGTGAACCCTGTTTCATCTGTCCAGTTTGCCATAATGACTGTTCCATCCAGCACTGCAGAGACAACTGAGTTTGCAGATGCTGCAATATCAAGATATGGGTGATTTGTTGCAAGGTTGAATCCATCTGAAACAATGCCTTTTACGGGAGGGAAAAAGTGAAGACCCTCAATCTGTTCAATTTGATTTCTTTTTGTTCCCAGGTTAAACTGTTCCTGTTTAATCACATCTTCTCTCAGTATTGAATCTTCTTTGGACCCCGTGGCCCTAAGGTCAACAGTTTTGGATGTGTCGGCAACTGCAGATACATTTCCCATGGCCAATGGTTTCTGGCCCGTTACAACTCGTTGTATGTTAGCAAGCTGGAAATCCCAAAGCTTAACTGCCTGTTCAAGAGAGTCAGCTTTTAATGCATTTTCGACAATTGCTCTTCTGGTCTGGGAATTTGGATAACCGGGAATAAACTCCCTTAAAGGAGTAAATGATATAAGTATTGTCACAGAAGAAATAATAAATATGACTGCAAGACTGAGGCTTAAAAGCATCATTAGTCCGTTTGCCCTGAAAACGAAAAGTTCTTCGTGTGATGTGTCGTTAAAGATGGAAAAACGGTATTTGCTTCTAAGTCTGTTCCTTTTCTCCTTTTTTATTCTTGCCATTATTATCTTTTATTTGGATCTACTCATCCTTTATTGTTACATAAACCTCTTCGCTTTGCCAGAGACCGTGTTTGTTGCAGTATGCCAGTGCCGTGAGTCTCAGACTTACTTTTGGGACAAATGTAAAATCGGCCTCAATATGTACAGGCAGGTCGCCATAGCTGGCTCTCTGCAGCTTAATCTCTCCAACAAGGGTCTCCAGGTTCCAAAGCTGGATATATTCATAGTGGTGGTCGGGGGCATTCGGATGCTTTATTGTTTTTCCGATTCTTACAGTAACCTTGAAAGGTTTGTTTCTTATTGCAACACTTTCACAAATGATTACAGGGCTGTGTTTGTCGGCATAAAGGCGCACTTTGTCGCTACCCTGTGCAAAATCCTGATATGAAAATAGTCTTGGCATAATGAAAATGTAAGCTCCAAAAGTACTAAAAAAAAACTAACTTTGCACCATGGACAGAATCATAGGTATTGACTATGGCAGAAAGAGAGTAGGGGTAGCTGTTAGCGATCCTCTGGGTATCTTTGCTTCCGGCCTTGATACTGTTCATGCAGCAGACATCGTCGAATACCTCAAAAATTATACCCAAAAGGAGAATGTCACGCTTTTCGTTGTGGGTTACCCTATGAATCTAAACAACAAGCCCTCAGAGGCAGCAAAGTTTGTAGATCAGTTTTTAAATCTTCTTAAGAAACATTTTCCTCAGATACCTGTTAAACTAGAAGACGAACGGTTCACTTCACAGCTTGCAATGCGTGCGATGATAGATGGAGGGGTTAAAAAAATGGACAGGCGGGACAAGTCGATGGTGGACAAAGTTAGTGCAGCAATTATTTTACAATCATTTTTAGATAGAAAAAAGTTTTAATTTATTATGATACTACCAATATTTGTATATGGCGCAGAGATATTGAGGGAGAAAGCGAAAGAGATAGATGTCACACAGGAGGGATTAAAAGAAGAGCTAAAGGTTCTTGTTTCCAATATGTGGGAGACGATGACAAAGGCAGACGGTGTCGGACTGGCAGCACCTCAGATTGGCCGCCCCATAAGGCTACTTATAGTGGATGGCTCATTGTTGTCGGAAGACTATCCTCAACTAGCCGATTTTAAAAGAGCGATGATTAATCCGGTTCTTGTAGAGGAGAGTAAAGAGGAGATAGAGTTTAACGAGGGGTGTCTAAGCATCCCGGATATTCATTGCGGGGTTATAAGACCAAAGACAATCAGGGTATCTTACTATGATACCGATTTTGTAAAGAGAGAGGAGTCTTTCGACGATTTTGCATGTCGCATGGTTCAGCACGAGATGGATCATCTCGATGGCATCCTGTTCACAGACAAGGCTGCCCCAATAAGAAGGAAGATGATTCAGGGAAAACTCAACAACATAAAATCGGGCAAGACAAAAACCTTTTACAAGACAGTAAGATAATATCTATGGGAGCTTTTCACGCTTACGACATCAGAGGAATCTACAATGAGGATTTCAATAAAGAGACAGTATATAAAGTGGGGTTTTTCATTCCCGAATTGCTTGGCTCGGCCAAAGTTCTGGTTGGGAGAGATGCAAGGGAATCCTCCCCTGAGATACATGATGCTCTTTTAGCCGGAATTACCGATGCAGGGGCAGATGTTTACGATCTGGGGCTCACAACAACACCTATGGTCTATTTTGCTACTGGCAGATATGGCTTTAAGGCATCTGTTCAGATTACGGCTTCGCACAATCCAAGAGAGTATAACGGACTCAAGGTGTCACGCGAAAATGCTCTGCCTGTGGGTTTCGACAACGGACTAGGCACAATCAAAGAGTGGATCGAAACCAGGGAGTGTAAGGTATCTCAAAGAAAAGGAGTCGTACACCTAATGGATATCAGAAATGAGTATATAGATTTCCAGATGAAGTACAAAGGTGATTACAGCAACCTCAACATAGGAGTCGATGTCTCAAACGGAATGGCTGCACTTCTTATCAAAGATATCATGGGGGAGGGTTCAGAATCTCTGCATTACATCTTTGACGAGCTTGACGGAACGTTCCCCAACCATGAGGCAAACCCTCTTATTCCAGAAAACGTGGTTGCTCTCAAGCAACTTGTGAAGGAGAAAAAATGCGACATAGGAGTAATATTTGACGGTGATGCAGACAGGGTAATGTTTGTAGACGAGAACAGCCGCTTTATCTCTCCTGACCTTATGATTGCAGTGCTTGGACATTATTTTTTTGAGGAGAGGGGTGACAAAGGAGCTGTCTTGCAGGATATACGAAGCTCAAAGGCAGTTGGGGAATATTTAGTGCCTATGGGTGCAGAGATGCATACCTGGAAGGTTGGGCGAGCTTTTGCGGCTCTCAAACTGCGCGAAATTGACGGGATTTTCGGAGGAGAACTTGCAGGTCACTACTACTTCCGCGACTTCTTTTACAGCGACTCCGGAATAATGGCATCGCTTATAATTCTCGATGTTGTTTCCAAAATGAAAAAAGAGGGTATATCACTCTCGGCACTTATCTCTCGCATTGAGCGATATCAGAATTCAGGGGAGATGAACTTCAAGATTGTGAAAAAGGCAGAGGCAATGGATAAGGTAAGAGATTACTTTACATCGGTGGAAGAGCCTGTTGCATCGTATGATTTTGACGGTTACAGGGTAGAATTCAAGGAGTGGTGGTTCAATATCCGGCCTTCAAACACAGAGCCATACCTGAGGTTTATCGCCGAAGCATCCAGTAAGGAGCTTTTAGATAGTAAGTTAGTCAAGCTAAAAGAGCTGCTGGCAAGTTTTTAGCCCTATGCTTTCATGGCCAAGCGCTGATTATCAACATATTATGAAAAAATCAAAGTTTCTTTATCGTGTTGGCCTTCAATTAGTTGCCACGTTAGCGTTGGGCTGTATTGGGGCATCTGCTCAGGAAAAAAACATATATTCTGCTAATGAGGAGACCTTTGAACTGACGGATCTTATTCCGGATAGTCGCATTGTAGTGAACAGCCCTAAAAAGGAACTGATAAATCCCAAAGTACCTACAAAAATTGTATTCTATGCCCTTCCAAACGGCAATACAATAGAGCAGACAGCAGGAAAACTGATGACACAATCTGACGACTGGCACTTTGACATTCAGCATATAGCGGCGCAAACACGCTTTCTGAGGGAAAACGACACAAAGCATAACTACATTGTTGTATATCTGCAGGCCACGATGAAGGCCTGGACATCACATGCAGCAAAATATCCGGAGTCACCCAAACTGTACACCCATCTCATTGATACTGTTTGCTCAATCATTGCTGCCAGGTACGTTCCCTTAAAAAAACAAGAGGTAATTCTGAGCAGTCACAGTGGCGGAGGGAGGTTTCTGTTCAATTATATAAACGGATCGGAAAAGATTCCGTCCAAGGTCAGGGGAATTGTATTTATTGACAGCAGTTATGGATATGAAGACTCTCTTCATGCCGGCAAGCTTGCCGATTGGGTTAAAAGTTCCAAAAGAAACACTCTTGCAGTATTCAGCTATGTAGACACAACAGTGGTAATGAATGCAAAACGAATAGTAAGCAGCAAGGGAGGAACTGGATACAGAAGTACTATGATGAGTGAGGCGCTCATAAGCAGGGGTGTAAAACTCAGAAGCTTCCGTGACACCGCTTTTTGCAGATTCGTGGGCAAGGGTGGCTCGGAAATAAAAGGGGCAAAGGTACAGATACTAATAAAGGAAAATCCGACAGGAAAAATCTTCCATACAGTCTTAGTAGAACGCAACGGATTCATTCATTCGTTGTTAATAGGATCTCCGCTAGAAGATAAGGGTTACACGTTTTGGGGAGAGAGAGCATATTCGATTTTTATTGAATAGATTTTGCTCAGGAAATTATATCTTTAGATAAATTTTCTACTTACTATGAAACGCTACCTCTCATTAGACCTGTTGCGGGGAATTTCGATTTTTGGAATGGTCTTTTCCGCTATAGTTCCCCACGGAGTTTTACCTGCCTGGATGTACCATATTCAGACGCCACCCCCCACCCATATCTTTGATAAAAACGTTTCCGGAATCAGCTGGGTAGACTTGGTTTTTCCGATATTCATCTTCTGTATGGGTGCTGCAATACCATTTGCCGGCAGAAGACGTCTTGAGAAAGGGGCATCGGAATATATAAAAGAGCTCTTTGAACGCTTTCTGATGCTCTGGCTGTTCTCATATCTGTATGTATTTCTGAATTTTAGTCAGGCAGAAGGATGGGGGGCACAACTTGCAACACTTGCAGGATTTCTTGCACTTTTCCCACTCTATATGGTCTTCAGTAATTCAGGTCCAAAATGGATGAGTTCACTCCTCCCGTATAAGAAGTGGTTTCGCTTGGGGGGTGTGATTTTTATTGTAGCTCTTATAACATTTGGTCATTTTCAGTTTGGTGAGGAGATATCGTTGGATAGAAGTGGCATTATCATATTTTTATTGACATTCCTCTATCTTTTCGGGGCGCTTGTATGGTATGCCACACGCGACAGTATCAAATGGAGGGCGGTTGTTTTTGGAGTATTGATTCTCTTTAGCGCAGTAGCCATGTACAATAATTTTGTAGAGACTCTCTCTCCAAGCTGGTTCTTCAATCTTGAGTACTTCTACTTTCTGATGATTCTTATTCCTGCTACCTATGTGGGCGATATACTTCAGAAAAGAGTTTCTACACCAGAGGGTTACAATCCGCTCAAAGGAGCAAGGCATACAAATCTTATAGCTGCAATATTGTCTGCATTGGTTGTATGGCAACTGGTAGCACATTACAATGAATATCTGCTTGCAAATTTCATTGTATCCTCTGTTGCTGTAATAATCCTGGTGTTTTTAATCAAACGCCACCTTCCTGTATATACCAAAGAGACATATCTGGCATCCGGATTATTGATAGCCGGGCTCATATCTCTGGCTGTAGAGGGATCAATTACTAAAACACCATGTACAATTTCATATTGCTTTATTACAACCTCCATTAGCATTTTCCTTCTAATGCTGATGGACCATGTCTCCTACTATACGGGTAAAAGTATTGTCAGCTTCTTTACCCGAATATTCGCGGGAGCCGGCAGTAATCCGCTTATGAGCTACATTGCATTCGGGGCACTTCTAATGCCGATATTTAAACTCACCGGGCTCATTGTCATATACCAGGCGGCATATCCACAGGGTTATCCATGGATTGGAGTAGCCCGGGCGTTCATAGCTGTTCTACTTACAATGGCTCTCGTGGCTTCGATGTCGGAACGTAAAATTTTCTGGAGAGCATAAGTTATATGAATTTCACAGCGATAGATTTTGAAACTGCGAGCAGCAATATTCCCTGCGAAATAGGTTTATGCGTTGTCAGAGACGGAAAAATAACTGAAACCAGGTCATGGTTGATAAAGCCCTCCTGTTTCCCTTATATGAACTGGTGGAACCAACAGGTACACGGAATATCAAATGAAATGCTGGAGAATGCGGTGACATTCGATCAATTATGGGAAGAAGAGCTAAAGCCATATTTTATAAACGAAAATCTTGTGGCCCACAATGCTCCTTTTGATGTGGGAGTTTTAAAGGCAACTCTTAACTATTATAACATAACTCACCCTAAATTCAGCTACTTCTGCAGCTGTCAGCTATCGAGGAAGGTATGGACAGAACTCCCGCGGCACGGGCTGGGATATCTCTGTGAAGAGATGGGCATCTATTTTAACCACCACAGGGCAGGAGAAGATGCTGAGGCTTGTGCGAAAGTTGTTTTGTATGCGGCAGAGAAGCTTGGAGCAGAAAATGTTGAGAATATTGTGCAAAAAAGCGGAGTGGGCATACGATTATATGACTGTTCTGCAACAAAACCCAACAAATAACAGCATTAAAAGACTAACTATGAAATTCAGAAAAAGCATCAAGATCATATCGCTTATAATATCAGTATTGTTAATTCTGATGTTCCTTTTACCGGTGGTTTTTCCAAGAACCATTTCTGAAAAGGCAAAAGAGTTGGTAAACAAGACAATTACAGGAAAGCTTGATTTTCAGAAAGTGAGCCTTTCATTTTTTGAGCATTTTCCTAACCTCACAGTATCTATCTATAACTTCACTCTTACCGGTTCTGCTCCGTTTGAAAAGGACACACTTGCAGCTGGAAGGGAGTTCAGTCTGGGGGTAAACATTTTTTCTGTCTTTGGAAAGAGAATGATTGTAGACGCAATCTATCTCGATGGTGTCAGATTGAATCTTATCAGAGGAAAAGACGGCACTACAAATTACAATATAATAAAAAGTGAACCTGAGACCGATGTGTCTTCTGATAAAAGCGCAGATGACCAAGATGCCAGCAAGTTTGATCTCAACTTGATAAGGTTAAAGGAGTGCGGCCTCAAATTTTCCGACAGTTCCCTTAATCTAACCATAGAGGCAAATAATCTTAAATATAAAGGAAAGGGATCATTTGCCGATGATGTATTCAATCTGGTGTCCAATGTAAATATTGAAGATTTTACTTTAGTATATGACGGAATCGCGTACCTGAACCAGAAGAATATCAAGGGCCGGCTCAAAACGGGAATCAATACTGCCAGTCTTAATATTAAATTGCTGGAAAACAAGATTAGGGTACAGGATATAGCGGCTCTGTTTTTTGGGGAGATGACTATTTATGACGACGGATACGATATTGATTTCAACCTTAAAACAGACAAAAGCAGTCTGGCCGACCTCTTTTCACTCTTGCCTCCCGATTATACCTACTGGATAAAAAACACAAAATTTGCAGGTTCTGCTGAGGTGTCTGTAGGGTTCAAAGGATCGGCAAGAGACAGCTCCGGAATGGCTCCCGATCTTGAAATAATGTTTGATGTCACTAAAGGGAAAATATCATATGCAGATGCCCCTTACCCTCTTGAAAAGATTTATTTAAAAGGATCGCTCAATATTCCCGGGTTAGATCCCGAAGCAATGGTATTTAAGGTGGATACTCTCGGATTTTCACTCAATGGCGACCACAACTCAGCAAAGCTTATGTATAAAGGAATAACATTGCCATTCTTTGAGGCAGATCTCAAGGGCTCGGTAGACCTTGGTACACTCACTGAGTCGCTGGGAATCAAGGCATTCAGTTTAGGTGGAAAAATGGATTACAAAGCATCGATTAACGGAGTCTTAGATCTTTCCAAAAAAACACTTCCTTTGATAGATGCCTCCTTAAAGATTTCAGAGGGAAAGGTTTCATCGTCGGATTACCCATATCCGTTGCAGAATATCAATGCAGAAGTTACAGTTTCTGCCGGAAACGGGAAGTATTCCGGTCTCAGGATAGATATAGATCCATTCTCCTTCATTTTTGAAGAGAAACCATTTATACTTACAGCAAAACTTGAAGATTTTGAGAATCTGAAGTATGATATCAAAGCAAAAGGAGATATTAATCTGGACAATATTTATAAAATTTTCGGTCTTGAAAATGCTACAATAAAAGGACTGTTGCAGGCAAATCTTAAATTAGCCGGAAACCAGGCTGATGCAAAAAGCGGCAGGTACAATAAACTCGACAACAGCGGGACACTAGCCCTTAAAAACTTTGAATATAAAAGTGACAGCTACAAGTATCCTTTCTCAATACCGGAAGCCCTGCTGACATTTGACAAAGAGAGGGCATGGCTTAAGAACATGACCCTAATCTATAACAAAAACAATCTCTCTCTTGACGGATATGCCCAGAACTACATGGGTTACTACTTAGAAGGTGGCGATCTTATGGGGCGACTTACCGTAACATCACCACAGATTGATCTGGACGATTTTGCATGTATGTATGATACAACTTCCACAACAGAGCCGTCAGAAGGTGTCATTCAGATACCTGCACACATGAACCTCACATTGAATGCGGGAGTCAGAAGTATTCTTTATGATAGTATTAAGGCAAAGGATTTTGCGGGAGAGGTTGTCATTAAAAATAGCTCTGCCGAACTAAGAAAAACAAAAATCACTCTTGCCGGAGCAAAATTCCTCTTTTCAGCCGGGTATAAGCCACTTGGCACAGATATGGCTGATTTCAACCTTACTGTTAAAGCAGATTCTTTCGATATAAAAAGAGCTTATAATGAGATACCTGTTTTCAGAGAACTTATGAGCTCTGCGGCCGGCATGGAGGGAAAAGTATCTGCCGAATACAGTCTCAGAGGCAAGCTCAACAGTAAGATGGAACCTGTATATCCGGGTATAAAAGGGGGCGGCTTTATAAGGCTGGAAGATGTCAATGTTAAAGGGTTTAAAGTACTGGGAGCTGTAAGTAAGGCGACCGGCCGCGACAGCTTGAAAAACAATCCCAACCTCAAGGCTGTACTAATAAAAACCACTATTGCCAACAATATTATTACAATTGAGCGGACAAAGCTTAAAATCTTCGGGTTCCGTCCCAGATTCGAGGGGCAGGCATCACTTGACGGCAAGCTCAATATAAAATTCAGACTTGGTCTCCCTCCGCTTGGAATTGTGGGTATTCCAATGACAATAACCGGAACCATGGACAATCCAAAAGTGAACATGCGACGTGGCAAGGAGGAGGATATTCTTGACAAGGATGAAACCGAAAATGAATAAACTTTAACTTATGATACTTCCAATTGTATTAACCTATCTTTTGACTCCAGCTTTAATAATCTGGCTTTGTACAAAAGTTCCCTTTCTAAACAAAATCGGTCCAGTACTGCTTCTTTACCTTATTGGTATTATTCTGGGTAACAGTGGCATTATTCCTCACTCTGCATATCCTATTCAGGATTTGCTTGTTACTGTAATTATACCTCTGGCAATACCAATGATGCTTTTCTCGTGTAATTTCAAGCAATGGGATGTGAAAAATGCCTTTATGACTTTGCTTACCGGAGTAGTGGCTGTCGTTGTCGCCATAATTTTAGGGTATATAATTTTCAAGCCTCTTATCGGCCGGGATCCACTGATTGGAGATCAGATGCACAATATTGCCGGAATGCTTGCTGGCGTATATACAGGAGGAACTCCAAATCTTGCTGCAATAAAAATCATGTTGGGTATTCCAAATGAGACATACATAATGATTCACTCATACGATATGGCTATCAGTCTTCTGTATCTTACCTTCCTATTATCTGTCGGGATAAAATTTTTTAGAAGAATTCTCTACTTCCCGCCAAAAAATGGGAGCACAGTGGTTAAAAATATTACAGATGAGGGTACAGAGGAGAATCCTTACAGAGATATTTTTTCCAGGAAACACTTTGTCCCTCTCCTAGCTACAGTAGGTCTGTCTCTTCTTATTTTTGCAGTTTCTGGTGGCCTTTCATTCATTTTTCCAAAGGATATGCAAACCGTAGTTGTTATACTTTCCATAACAACTCTTGGAATTGCAGCATCGTTCATAAAGCCGGTCAGAGAGATAAAAAAGAGCTACGATGCCGGAATGTATCTTGTATATGTATTCAGTATTGTTGTTGCATCTATGGCAGACATATCACGGCTTAATCTCACAGGTGGCTTATATGTTTTGTTATACATTGCATTTGTTATATTTGGATCATTGGCATTTCAGCTTTTAATGGCACGATTCTTCAAACTAGATGCAGATTCTGTTGTTATTGCCTCTGTAGCCTTAATAAATTCTCCTCCATTTGTTCCACTTATAGCCACTGCAATGAAAAACAAAGGAGTGATAATTACAGGTCTGACAGTTGGTCTTATTGGATATGCTCTGGGTAATTATTTAGGATATATAATATCAAAAATCTTGTTTATTTATGGTTAAGTTAAGGCAAACAGTCATACTGATTCTGCTTCTGGTAATGAGTGAATTGGCAATTGCACAGGGAACGTCAACAAATGATGACTCTGTACAAAAGGTGAAAAAGGGATGGAACTTCGGGCCACTGCCTGCAATATCCTATAACAGCGACCAGGGTTTCCAATACGGAGCCTTGTGCGACATCTTCTATTTTGGCGATGGCAGCAAGTTTCCGGAATACATACACAAGTTCAACGTGGAGGTGTCTCGTTATACCAAAGGATCTGGGGTGTATCATATTTTCTATGACTCAAAGTATCTTTTAAAAGGTGTCAGGGCCACCGTAGATGTAAGCTATCTCACGGACAAGATGATGGATTTCTATGGCTATAACGGCTATAATGCAATATATGACGAATTTAAGGGCGCATCATACTATAAAATTGACAGACGCCTTATGAGAGCCACTGCCGATTTTCAGGGAAAGTTTGGTGGAAACTTCGGCTGGGCAGCAGGAATAGGTTATTACAAATATGACATAGGAACGGTAAAACTGGATAAATACCTTGGAGAAGACAATCTTTACGAAGAGTATGTCAATACTGGATTGATAAATTCAGATGAAACAACGGGAGGTGCCAGAGTGGAACTTAAACTAGGAGTGGTACATGATACAAGAAATCATGAGGCAGATCCGTCACATGGATTCTGGAGCGAGGCAATATTGATAGGTACCACAGATTACCTTAAGTTCTCACTGGTACATCGTGGCTATATTCCGGTTGCCGGGGAAAAACTGACGTTTGCCTACCGGCTGGCATATCAGGGTGGATTAGCCGGCGAACAGCCGTTTTACATGATGCAGAACCTCTCTAGTCTCTATATGAGCCAGATAACAAATGAAGGATTGGGCGGAATAAACTCTCTGCGAGGTGTTCTCCGTAACCGAGTAGTAGGAGCAGGTGTTGCATGGGCAAATCTGGAGTTGAGATACAGGTTCTGGGACTTCAAGTTTCTGGGCCAAAACTGGTACCTGGCCCTTAATCCTTTCCTAGATGCAGGACGCGTGGTGCAGTACTACAAGAAAGCAGATATGGAGACGGCTCCGTTAACGCCTCATACGTTATCCTCCTCCACAGATTACAAACCGGAAAAAGAGACCTTGCATATGTCTGCCGGTCTGGGTATAAAAGCAATAATGAACCGCAACTTCATAATATCGGCAGAGTGGGGAAAACCATTTGACCAACGAGATGGTAAAAGCGGACTGAACATAGGCCTAAATTTTATTTTCTAGAAAATATCAGCCCTATGCTTTCATGGCCAAGTGTTCATTATCAGAGTGTTATAGATTTATGGCGAAAAGCATAAATCGTTGATATACAATAATATGCCATGAAAGCATAGGGCTGAGGGGCAGCTCACTGCCACCAGTTCACTGCCACAAAATATAGAGGATGTTCGTCTACAAAGCAGAATGACAAACCAGGAGTTTAACATAGTCGTAGAAAAACTTAGGCCTAAGTTATTGAATTTCGCAAACGGATTTGTGCGGGAGGGCGCAGCCACAGCTGACGATATGGTGCAGGAAGCAGTTTTAAAACTATGGAACTCTAAAAATCTGGATGAGATTCGGAACCCTGAAGCACTTACCATACAGATACTTAAAAACGTTTGCATAGACTACCTGAGGTTAAAAAAAAACAACAATGAGAGCATAAAGCCAAACTACACAACATTTGCCGAACATGACCCACTTACAACTCTTGAAAGAAAGGATCAGTTTGAAAATATAAAAAGCTATATAGATGAACTTCCAAACGATCAGATGATTGCTGTAAGACTCAGAGATATAATGGGGTACGAAATGAGCGAGATAGCACACATAATTGGTACTACAGAGGTAAATGTGAGGACACTTCTCTCCAGGGCCAGACAAAAGCTGAGAGAAAAATTACAAAACAGGTGGAATTAAGGAAATAAGAAAAAAAAGAGAGATGAAAAATAAAAAGAAAATATACAAAGAAAGTATCAGTACTCTTTTGGAGAGATACTTCAATGGCGAGACTACTCTTCATGAGGAGGAAACTTTAAGAAATTATTTTTCCGGGGCCAAGATAGATCCTGATTTTAAACAGTACACTCCGTTATTCAACTATTTTTCTCAGGAAAAGAAAAAGATGAATTTTCCAACAAAAATAGTAAAACATATATTAAACAAAAAAATGTTCTTTCGCTCCTTCTCACTGTCTGCAGCAGCAGCTCTAGCAATTTTTGCCTTTATTCACTGGCCCGATCAGCAAAAGGGAGTAGAGATGATGATTGGCGGCGAAAGGATTAATAATGAACAGATTGTTATTTCAAAAACAGATGAGCAACTTGCGAAAATCAGCAATATGATGGGCATGATCAGGCAAAGTACAAGCTCACTAAAAAAACTGAATAATGTAGAAAAATCATTATCGATAATTAGTAAAAAATGACATTATGAAAAAGATAATTTTAGTATTGCTGGCAGCAATCATTTTTCCCCTGCATGCAAGCGCTCAGTCAAAACAGATAAGCGAAATCTTTGACAAATATGAAAAGAAGAAACATGTCGAGTCAATAGTAGTTACACCGTCCTTACTTGGATTTATGATAGGCGGCGAAGATAAGGAGGCAAAAGAGCTTATGTCAAAAATTAAAGAGATAAGAATCCTGAATGTTCCAACAAACGCCGTCGAAAATGGAATCCCGCTTCGCCTGAGTCTAAAGGACGAACTTGACAAGTTAATAATAAAGGAGCAATTCTCAAGAGCTGTTAAGGTAAATAAAGGAGATGAGCTACTGGAGGTCTATATATCACAAAATGACAAGGGAGCATTACTTTTCCTTGCAAGCTCAACAGCAGAATTTGCGGTGATATCAATATTCGGCAAAATAGACAAAGAGGTTGTCAACTCTGTTATGAACGGAAGCCTAAAGATAAAATAGATATCTACCAGGTCTGAGTAACCCCCTTGAAGGTAATACGGTTAACAATATTGGTACCCACAGAAGAGGAGAGATCTGCAATTATCAGGTCTCTTTTTTCTGTATCATTATCATTAATATTAGTGACAACCATCTCAATTTTTCCACCTGCAGCATAAAAGCGACTGGATGCCTGGTAATAAGACTGTTGATTTGCGAGAACGAATTTCATAAGCTCTTTTATCGTGCAACTTACACTTATTGAGTTATCGGAATAAGCATGATAGTTACATGAGCCAGAGACAGAGTAATCAAAAAGAGCTGCACCTGAGGATGTTTCCGGTAATAATGCTTTGATTGTCAAATCAGAACTGCCTGTAATTTGCCCGTTGGAACTCATCTGAGATGTGACTTTCCACTGCTTGCTACCGGTACACTCAATATTTATCACAAAGAAATCGTTATACTGGCTTACTCTCCATTTGGCACCTATTGTTTCAAGCGATTTTCCATCTGTAGTAACCACATAATTGCTGTTTAATAAATTCCATGTATTGCCGGTAGCCCTAGGTTTGAACTGAGGGAAAAAACGGTCCTCAATTGCATTTTTCTGCTCGGCAGGTGCCTCGGAAAATTTGTTGATTTTGATTGCTATATCTGCCAAAACCACATTATTGGATATGAATTGTTCAGTGTAATTAAAAATTACTTTCCCCGCCTGAGTCTCTCTGGGAGGAGTACTTCCCTCCTCAATAACACATGATGTTACAGTTAAGCCAATAACTGCCAAAACAAGACTGAATATCAATTTTTTCATAAGTGAAGCCGTTATTAAAATGATTTGCTTACAGGTTTAATCCTGTATCCAATACCTATAGTGAAAAGCCCCAGTGTCCCAACGGCACCGGCCTCTGCAAAACCAAAAACAGATTTCCCTACTGAGATTCCAAAACCAGTAAGCTGTATTGAGGGACCAAACTGGATCTCTTTCTCATGAAATGTAACATTCCGGAACTGTGGATCATCAGAAATCATAACCCCGACGCCCAGTCCCACAGAGGAGTACATCCGGACCCATTCTCTGGTGAACCAAGCGAACCGAATAGTAGGTGTGAAGAAAAAACTATGTCTGTTGTCAGTTGTTATAACAGAATGGTCAACAGTGCTGTAGATGTTCCTGAAGCTTCCGTTGTATGAAAGGACTGCTCCCACTTCAAGCCACTTTTTCACCCTTACCGAGTGAGATAGGTTGAGAGAACCGGTAGAGTACAAATTACCTTGGTATTGCTGGGCTCCGTAATATTCGTTTTCAATTGTTGGTGGAGCTACATCATAATAATCGCGTTCTCCCAGAAAATTCGCAGGAAAGTCGTAAGTGATTGGGAGAAGTCCCTGACTTACCCGGAAGTCAAATTCGATAGGAAAAGATTTTTTAATTGATTTACCTGTCGGCTTGCCGGCATATCTGATCCTCTCCTGACTGTTTGCAAATGTCACAAACATCATTAACAACAATGTACTTAAGATAAAAATCCGTTTCATAATTATAGTTCTAATAACCCTTTGGCAACAGAAACCGTAAGGGTTTTGTTTTTTTGAGATATATCAACAATAAATTCATCAATCAGTGGAAGCAGTTGTTCCAGGCTCTCCTTTTTATCCATTTTTACTCCCAGACAAGGATTGTTTGGGTAGTCATAATAGCCGGTGACTACTCCAAGAGTCGTGCCATTCATGTCTATAATGGAATAACCAATCAAATCTTCGGGCCCCGATATTTTGGAGCCGGCTCTTTTAGGTTTCTTTTCAAGATAGATTAGCTCACCTACAATTTCATCTGCAAGAGACTCGGAATATATGCCCTCCAGTTTCAGCAGTGCCTGATTGGTAGCTCTGTTTTGTATGGATTCAACAAAAAAAGGAACCGGTAATCCATCATAATAGATGAATACCGGTTTTTTCTTGTCTATATCCTCTTGCGTTTCGGGGGAGTATCGTATAATCATCTCGCCCTTTGTGCCGAACGATTTTAAGACCTTTGCGACAGGCAGCAAAATATTTGCTGACTTTTGCATTGTTTAGGCTTCCGGAGTTTCAGCAACTTCTTCTGCAGGAGCTTCAGCTACTTCAACACTTGCACCTGCCTCGGCAGCAGCAGCTTCAGCAACTTTCTTTGCTTCAGCAGCTTTCTTCTTTGCAATCTCGGCAGCTCTCTCTTCCTTTACCTTAGCCTCAGATTCAATAACATTTTTCTTTGCAGAACGGCCATTGAGTTCAAGGTCAGATTTCTTCTTAGAAACCTTAGACTCTTTCTCTACTATCCATGCGTTCCATTTCTGATCTGCAACTTCCTGTGTGATTGCCCCTTTGGTAACACCTTCCTGAAGATGTTTCTTTAGAAGAACACCTTTGTAAGATAGAATTCTGCGGCAGGTTTCAGTTGGCTGGGCACCGTTAGAAAGCCATTCAAGGGCTTTTTGGTTGTTCAACTCAATTGTTGCAGGGTTTGAATTTGGATTGTAGGTACCGATACGCTCAATAAAGCGTCCGTCACGTGGTGCACGGCTATCAGCTACAATGATGTGAAAAAAGGCGAAGTTTTTTTTGCCATGTCTGGCAAGACGAATTTTTACAGCCATAATACTGGTTTTAAAGTTTTTATTATATAACTTCCTAATCTTCTCGAGAAAAGGCCCGCAAATGTACAACTAATATATTTAAAAAGAAAGAGGCATAGTCAATTTTTAACTATGCCAATTTCTACTTAACCTAAAACTTAAACTATGAAAAACTTCTCTGCTAATCAAGTTGCAAATCATATGCCAAAGTTTGGTTCTCGTATATAAAAATATTCTCAAAATTAACGTTTATTTTTGATGAATCCAGAGGAACTGAAAATGTTATAGTTGAGAGGGCAGGCAGCTTATACAGGGCTTTGTTGAAGAACATCATAAACGGAACCGATGACAAATTTGTAATTGTGAAGAATTTAGATTTATCATTGCTGAAGACCCTCTTTACAGAGAGAGAAGCCTCAACAAAACCTCTGGCAATTTCCTGTTTTGCAGCTAACCTGTTCTGGAACAAAGCAAGTGTCCTTCCGGCATCAAGAGCCTCTCTTATTCCGGAAAGCGTGCGTTCCTTTGCAAGTACTAGTGTCATAGGTCTTAGCACTCCATTGCTCTTTAGTACTCCACTTTCTACATTACCATGAACATCGCTCGCAGCAATTATGGTAAGTTTTTTATCAATTGCCCATGCAAGAACGCGGGGGTAAAATTCAGAGTTGTTGTAAACCTCAATCCCCTGAATCAGTCCGTTTTTAAAGAGATCTTCCTGAAAATCTTTTATATAGGTAGTATCTACTGCCCAACCCGGATGGTTCCAGATTATAAATGCATTCTGTTTACGGGCCTCAACAATTGACTGCTTTGGATCGTCCACTGCAATAGGGTTTGCATCGTTTATGAATAGTGCATTAAAGTGTCCCAGGGTACTTTGCTTACGGGTTATCTCGCAACCCTTTATCAGCATGAACCCAACATGATCGGCTGCCGGCTTTGCAATCTCATAAGAGGTGTTATGGTCGCTGTTCAGGAAGCTCTTGTGTGGTCTGTATTCAATGTGATCGGTTAATGCCATGGCATCTAAACCTCCGAGCCATGCCTCAGCAACACGCAAATCGGGCCATACAAGACCATCCGAAAACACGGTATGAGTGTGAAAATCACAAGCAAGAACCTCATAACCCAAAACTTTTGGGAATGTAAGGTTCTCCCTTGCCTCAGAACTGTATTGAGGAAAATATACTTTATTGGGGTTCCAGTTCTTGCTGCTCTCAAATGAATTATTGTTCTGGGCACCTGCCGGCAAAGCAAAAAACAAAAAAGACAAAGTGCAGGTGGTCAGAATACCTCTGAAAAAAAAGTTGGTTTTCATAATAGTGTAAATAAATTATTTTGTTTTCTCCTCCGAGAGATCTTCAAAAGAGATATCCATCAGCTTGAATTTGTCACGTCCTTTTATATTGTAGTGCCACCACTCATGTTCGTAAAATGTAAACCCGTTTTCTGTCATGATATTGAAAAGAACTGCCCTGTTTGCAATCTTTACTGAATCAAGTTCCATGTAGTTGTGCGATGCCGCAGGGGAAAAGTCATCAAACGGTGTTGGCATAAGAAGCTCCTCGCCTGTAGCAAGGTTGATAAGCGACAGGTCAACTGCGCAACCACGGTTGTGTATTGATCCTTTCCATGGTGCTGCAACAAAAGTAGTGTCGGGGTATACTTCATAAAAGTAAAGAGTCCCTGCATAGGGTCTGTAAGCATCATAAATCTTTATGCCCAGACCTTTTTCTGCAAGTAGTCTTTGAATCTTAAGAAGTGAATCTGCTGCAGGTTTTCTAAGGAAAGCCTTTGGTTGAGTATAAATTTTCTTGTGGGTGAAATTATTTGTGTCGGCATAGCGGATATCCAGAACCACACCGGGGATATACTGCTCAAGATCTATGAGCCTGTTGTTCTCATCCTCGGCTATGCTTTTAAGATAAGCTTCGCGGGAACTCACTATCTCGAGCCCATAAGGGTTCTTAGGGTCCTTGCACCCTCCAAGATTCAGACCGGCTACCAGAAGCAGGGCAAAGAGAACAGACTTGATTCCGAAATT
>Ga0074193_1002055_pt1 | contig 20277 bp, 19 predicted proteins | sample EPASupsiteHSE605_FD_64523 | JGI IMG/M metagenome (GOLD analysis project Ga0074193, IMG submission 64523) | Bioremediated contaminated groundwater from EPA Superfund site, New Mexico - Sample HSE6-05 | ecosystem: Environmental > Aquatic > Deep subsurface > Groundwater > Contaminated ... | reverse complement strand
AAGAGAAGTGAGAACACCCGAGTGAATGCAGGAAGAAACGTGGACATCGGAAAAGACGGAAACTGAAGAGGAAATGTGGACACCGAAAGAAACAGAAGCAATGGAAGAAACGATAGCACAGGAAGAGCTTGAAACATCTGTAGAAACGGGGACACAGGTAGAACTGGACACGCCGGAAGAAACGGAAACTTCTAAAGTGCCGGATGAGTCTGAGATGGAGCAAACAGAAGTCCGGACCGGAGAACGGGAAAGAACCGGAGCCGTTCAGCCTGGCGGAACGTTACCGACGTCACAATTTGTAAGGCTTAAGAATTATCTTATGATCCCTTCAAGCCTGGAAATCAATACCGGAGATACGGTTATTTGGAAGAACTACCAGGAGTCAAGTGTGCTTACTCTGACCAGCAGGGAACACCTTTTCGAGGATAGAAGGCTTGCATATGGAAGTACCCTGGAGTATACGTTCAATGAGCCCGGAAGCTACAGTTTCGGTGTAAAAGGATATCCTAAAATGCAAGCAACCATTACTGTAAAATAAGATCCCAAAGTATAGCAGTCTCAAATGACATCTAAAACTATAGTCGAAGGCACAACAAAGGTTTCAGTTCCGGTGCCGCCTCCGGATACAACCTTCCCTCCCTCGGCAGCTCCGGTTTTTTACAATCCGGAGATGGAACTTAATCGCGATATTAATGTCGCAGCTACGGCTGCATTTGTGGAAAGGCTTCTTTCGAGAAAAGAACTTCTCAGAGAAGAAGTCCGTTATGTGGACGCTTTTTCAGCGTCAGGGATAAGGGGGCTTCGGATTGCAGGCGAAGTAGGTATCCACGCTACAATGAATGATTGGAGTCCTGAAGCGTTTGAACTTATAAAGGAAAATATTAAGATTAACGGGCTTGAAGAACAAACCCAGGCTACCCGCAAGAATGCAAATGTGCTGCTACACGAACAAAAATTTCATATCGTGGACATTGATCCTTTTGGCACTCCTGCACCTTTCCTGGACGCAGCATCGGCTTCGGTTAGAAGTATGCTGTCGGTCACAGCAACGGATACGGCTCCCTTATGTGGGGCCCACCTGAAAGCCGGAATACGAAAATACGCAGCCGTACCTCTTAACACGGAATATCACAGCGAAATGGGGCTTAGAATTCTCCTGGGAGCCTGTGCCAGAGAGCTTGCAAAGCATGAAAAAGGAATGCTGCCCCTGCTTTCCCATGTGACGCGTCATTATGTTCGCACATACCTCGAGATTCTTCCTGGAACAAAACAGACTGATCGAACTCTAAAATCAATTGGGTTCAGCATTCATTGTCCAAAATGCGGGTTTCGAGGGCCTGTATACGGGCTTGCAGTACATATCGAAAAAGAATGCCCTGTTTGCGGGGCTCTCACACAAATTGCAGGCCCTCTGTGGCTTGGGCCATTCAGGGAACAGGCGTTCTGTGACGAGGTTATTTCCGAACTTGAAGTACATCCTCTAAACACAAAGGATAAAGCAAAAAAGTTAATTACTTTATGCAGGGATGAACTCGATATCCCGATGTTCTATGACCAGCACGTGATCTGTAAAGAACTTGGAGCTTCTGCAACCGGAATAGAAATCCTGATTGAAGCCCTTAAAGCCCAGGGATTTGAAGCATCAAGGACTCATTTCAGCGGCACTTCATTCCGAACTGATGCACCTATTACAGAAATAAAGGAAATAATCAGAGCGCTTTCAGGGTGAGTTCTTCAGATAAAAATGTAGAGGTAAAAGTAAAAGTAAGAAATATCCCGGTAACGTACAAACCACTGAAAAGTTCTCAGTTTATATAAACCACTGAAAAGTCCGTATTATATAAACCACCGAAAAGTCCCAGTATTATATAAACCATTGAAGAATACTTAAAGTGCTTTGACTGAGATCAGAAGTAACCCGCTAGAGAAATTCCAATGTGATATTATGTCCGATGAAAATCCAGAAAAGTTGTTTTTGCAGGAAAAACCCACTCGTGCGCTACTGTTTATAGGCTCTATGGGGAAGACATATGCGTCTGTTATTTCTAAAGAGATAGATTCTACCTTTGCCCATACAACAAGGATCCTAGCGAAAATGGAACAGTGCGGACTTATAAGATTCACATTTGAGGGGCGGATAAAGTTTGTCGAACTTACCGAGTACGGAAGAGAGGTCGAAGCCGCCCTTAAAGGGTTCAGGGACTTAATTGAAGAGGAGCCTTTGAAAGATAAGAAAGAGGAGTCCCGAGACATAAGTCCTGAAATGGAAGAAGCTGCAGAAAAGGAAGGCGAGAAAGAACCTGAACAGGCAGAAGAGCTTGACCCTCTTAATGCTGAAATTTTTGAGAAGATTAAAAAACTCAGGAACAAAATCGAAAGTATTCATAGGGATACAATAGAGCATGGAGATAGTAAGGATACAATTTCCCGTAAACTTGGTCCTTACAGTCGGGACATTAAAAAACTCCAGAACCAGATTGAAAGGGCAGAAAGCTCCATTAGTGAGACTGTAATCTCAGCCCTGGAAGAAAGTGAAGAGCTTCTGGAAGCTTACCTCAGGAGCGAGGAGTAATTCAGTTCCCGGTAAAAACAAAGCAGAAGAGAGAATTGGCAGGAAAAAATATGATAAAAGTTGTAACCCTCCAGCATATTTACGGAAAGAACCGGGAAAGGATGGCTGGACTTTTGAAAACTCTGGTTGAGAATGAATTGAAAGACCTTGAAGTAAATGTTGAGATTTCTATTACTCCTGAAAACTGGGCCGAGTTCACCCTTGAAGGCGAAGATGAGGAAGTATCTGCGAATCTGCTGACTGCCAGATATGGGACACCTGCGAAAAAAGCTGAACCCGAAAAGGTATACATTGGTTTTCTCCAGGCTTTTTTAGAGGATGCTTTTCTGGTCAATATTGGAGTGCCTGTAAGAGTTGAAACCGAGGAACTGAAAGCTCTGGGCAGCGGAAAGCCAAAACAGCTTGCCTCCAGATTCGGCCTTATCCCTCATTTACCGGTTGAAATCGAGGTTATTGAGGCGAATAAGAATTTAAAAGCTCATTTTACTAAAAAGCAGCTAGATATCTGGTGGAGCTGGAAAAAGGCAGCTACTGATAGAGTAACTGTTAATGGGGCAACCCGCTCGGAAATCAAAAGCGCAATTAAAAAAACAGGTCACGGAAGAGATATTTATGAAATCGAGCGTCTGGGGCTGCTGGAGCATGCAATCGTCTGCCGGGAAAATACCGACGGCCCTGGTATAGTTGCAGCAATAGGGCCTCGCCTGAAATCCGAAATGGGGGCCATAATCGGAGATGCTAACTGACAACTGATACCTGACAAGAAAACAGATAAAAGTCTGAAAAAAGAGCCGACCCGGACAAAATTTTAATAATCCAGTTAGTATTGAGAATAGAGTGCCGATTAAAATCTGGAGTTATTAATAATAATTAAAATGCGGCACTGCCAGTGCGAAAAATAAGTTTATATTGTTATCTTAAAAAGGCAGTGTTCATGCCCTGACCCGTAACACTCGATCTCGGTAACTCTGTACTCTTTCTCGAACTTTCCTCTCAGAATTCCTTCAATAATGCCTTCTCTTAAGGTGCAGAAAGGTTTTCCTATTACCGGTATTGATCTGGCTTTGAAATCGTCTTCAATCTGAAGAGCAGGGATATTTACAAGTGTAGTAACCCGGCATTTTCCCTGGAATTCAAGAAAATTCCCGATTTCTCTCAGGAGTTCCTCAAAGGTTTCGGATTCGAAAATGGGAGAAATAGATCTTCCAAGATCACTTCCTATCGTTTTTATAATCGGGGCATTGTCAATTCCGTATGCCTCAAAGCCAAAGTAAAGAGCATGGAGCAGGATTTCTGCAAAGCAGAACCTGTCATTTCCATATGCAGGGGCTTTTTCCAGTAAACTCCTGTAACGTTCTATGAAAGGTTCCTGAGAGCAACCCATGTAGCGGGAAGTAAGGGAATAAACCTTTCGGCGACGGTCTTCTGGGTCAATGTTTTCTTCCACAAGCTCACATGACCTTAGATTATTGAGGTGTACGGAAATAGTTGATTTGGCTTTTGCTGTAAACTTTACGATTTCATCAAACGACCTGGGTTCTTCCCTGAGCAAATTAAGAATCTGGAGTTTAACAGGACTGCCTATTGCTACCAGCCCGTTATCATTATAAAAAAATTCGGTTTTACCCTCAGGTTTTGCCATAATATCTTTAGATAAGTTGCACTTAGAATATATAAATCGTTCGCATGCCCACGAATAACCATTTATTATATATATTCATAAACTTATAAAGCACTTTAATTTTGTATAAACAAACCCGAAAAAAAGAAATATCTCATTTGGGGAAAGAAATACTTGATTTGGGGAGAAATATACCTTATTCAAGAAATAGAACTATTTGATTATGGAGAATAATTTATAGATAGGAACATAGATAAACTAATTATATTACTCTAATGAAAACAAATAGACAGCAAGGATACCAGAAATGCCGGATGAGGTGCCGGAAAGGATTTGTCAGGAATAAAAAAGCATTCAACCTCAGACCTATTCGACTTGAGGTCTTTAAAAAATCAAAGGGGAAAGTACATGGGATTATTTAAAAGAATGGAAACAGTATTTAAATCGAAGATGAACACAGTTCTTAACAGGATGGAAGACCCGCGGGAAACACTTGACTATTCCTATGAGAGGCAGCTCGAAATGCTTCAGAATGTGAAGAGAGGAGTTGCGGAAGTTACAAGCTCAAAAAAACGTCTGGAGCTCCAGCGTGTAAAGCTGATTCAAAACATTGATAAGCTTGAAAAACAGGCAAAAGATGCAATTGCCGTTGGCAGGGAGGATCTTGCAAGGCTGGCCCTTGAGAGAAAAGCAGCCCTTGCCCAGCAGGTAGAAGAAATAGACAGGGAAATTGTAGAGCTTGAAAAGCAGCAAGAAAAATTGATAGCTTCGGAAAAGCGCCTTTCAACAAAAGTGGAGATTTTCAGAACCCGGAAAGAATCAATTAAAGCCCAGTACTCAGCTGCTGAGGCCCAGGTAAAAGTAAACGAATCTGTTACCGGCATCAGTGAAGAAATGGCAGATGTAGGCCTTGCGCTCGAAAGGGCCGAAAATAAAACCGAAGAGATGAAAGCACGGGCTGAGGCAATTGATGAGCTTATGGAAGCTGGCACACTTGAGGATCTTACAGGCGGCAAGGACAAAATAGATAGGGAACTTGCAAAAATCAGTGCCCAGAGTAATGTAGAATCCGAACTCGCCAGGCTTAAGGCCGAAGCCGGAAAAGGGCCTGAAAAAACAAAAACCGAAGAAGAAGGCACGGAAGAACGCAAGGAGGTCTGACGATTGATAATCAGGATTATGGGTGAAGGCCAGTACAGGGCACCTGAAGCTCTCTGTGATGAGTTAAACCAGATTGATAATAGGATTGTAGATCTGGTTAATGAAGGAAAGGTTGAAGAATTCCGAAGCGAACTTGCCAGGCTGATCTCCCAAATAAAGGAAAGAGGGGAGCCGATTAAAGCGGAGGAGATTCTTGAGTCCGATATTATCGTACCCCCTGAGGACCTGAGCTTTGAGGAAGCAAAAAACGTGTTTAAAGGCTCAGGAATCTTTGAGGATTGAAGCTGTAACCTAAGATGATTAAGAATAAATCCACGAACAATCCACGAACAAGTCCACGAACAATCCAAGAACAATCTAAGAACAATCTAAGAACAAATCGACTCTTCGCTGTTTAGAGTGGGTAATTTAGATCTATCTCTTAAATATCAAAGTAACATATGTATAATATAGAAACATTTGTGGTTGAAAATGACATTCAAGCTTGATGTTTCTCTTTTTGCCTGGTTACTTTGTAACTGAATAATTATTTTCAACCCATATAAACCAGCGAAGAGCCACCAAATCTAAGAACAAGCCCTAAAGCAGATCTAGAAGAAGCCTAAAAAATTAAAAAATAAATCGAAGAATAGATTTTGAAAATAACATTTTTGGCACCGAAAATAAGAATTAGCAGACCTCCAATGTCTGCGTTCACCGAATAACCATTACTGGAACCCTTGAATGCCTTACTACTCTTTCTGCAATACTGCCAATCAGGAATTTTTTGATACCTGTAAGACCATGTGTGCCCACTACTATAAGGTCAATATTGTTTTCCCGGGCATATTCAAGGATCTTATCAGCAGGAATGCCTTTCAGGAACACGGACTTAACTTTAACCCCGGCTTCTTCTCCCATTTTTTCCACGTTGCCAATTGCAACTCTCCCTTTATCCTTAAGATATTCTTCCAGTCCTTCACTCCAGCTCTTAACCGTTCGCGTAGTTACTGCATGCTGAGTTGAAATTACATAAAGGGCATGCACTTCAGCACAAGCTGCCTTTGCGAGATACATTCCATAAGAAGCCGCTTTTTCCGCATTTTCCGAGCCGTCGGTTGCAATTAGAACTCTTTTAAAATGACTTCCTTCCGTTCCATCCACTCCTTTTATGATACAATAAAGGCATATCTTCTATTCTTGCTTTAAAATTCATCTATTCTTGCTTTAAAATTCATCTATTCTTGCTTTAAAATTCATCTATCCTTATTCTAAAATATACCATTTTGTTCATTAATCAAAAATGATTGTTGTATTGAACTTGCAATATCAAGAGTCATAGCTTGATAAGGAATATGCATCATGTGTTAGGATGCAAAAGCTCTGTTAAACTCGTATACGAATTACTGTTGACCACACTTATTCAATATACTCTAAACTATATGTTTAAAATTTAAATCAGAGGTTTTATTTAACAGTGAATAATATTTGTTCAATATGTTCTAAAACATAATCTAAAATTTAAACGAATAATATCTAAAAAGTGAAAAGTTCTGAATGTTTTAATTGAAATTAACGAATTGAGGTGTAGATTTGTCAAAAAAACGAGTTTTAGTCGTCCTGCTCATTCTTGCAGCATTTCTCAGCTTTGGTTGCATCGGTAAAGATGGAATGAAATTATCAGTTTCAAATAATGAGACTGAAATAAATGTCAGTTTTCCTGAGTCAGGTAATGGCAGCTGGTGCCCTGTAGGTTCTCAGCTTCAAGTTACAGATCCGGCTACCGGGAAGAGCCTGAACTTAACAATTACCGGAACTGAAAAATTTGAAAACGAAACTCTCTGTAAAGCTTGTGTAGAAACCGGTACTGAAGGAAACACTTCAAGATTCGAGTACATGTGGTCTGAAGATAAGAATACCACAGTCTGGACAAAATATGATAAGGATGGAAATATCTCAGTGAGATTCATCAATGTGGATGGAAAAAAGAAAATCGTTGACGGAACCGGAAGGACGCTTGAATTTGGAAACTCGACAGAGGTTTCATCAAGCCCGTTATAAAAAGTGTCAAAGTTCCTCTTTTTCCTTGATTTCCATACAGGAGAACTGACTAGATTTCCATCTTTTCCATTTTAAATTCCGATTTTATTTCAGATTTTAAAACAGATTATTAAACAATATCTATAAGACTACTATAACTGGCAAATATATGCTCTCTTGGGAATCGATGATTTTTCGGGATGTCGCATTGACGTGTAGTCTGTCAGTATGTAGTATACTAACACAGAACATAGCTATATATATTCCAAAGATCTATTAATATCGTGTAAAAGCGAACAAACCACACATCTTAAAATGGATTTTAAAACCGGCAATCCTAACCTCTGGATGCCGGTTTATATAGAAGAGCCGAAGAATCGGTTTCCTTCACTACTCCACGGAAGGAGAGGGGTTCTACGATCCTTTCCCCATTCCTTCCTACTTTCTCTATTTCCTGCTTTTTACCTCATGGTCTTTTTATTTCGTTCTTTGTCCTGATTCGTGGTAACTCCTGGCAAGTTCACATATATGTTCTGCAACATCGAGTGGGTCTTTTCCTACAAGAATACTCACAGGCTCTTTTCCAACTGCACCTGTCTCGTAAAAGACCCTGGGCATTTTGCCTCCTGCAGCCCGAATAGCCTCTTCGACCATCCAGGAGATGGCCTCCCCTTCTGCATCCTTCATATTCTCAGGTTCAAAGCGTCTGTCTACAACCGAAAAGTCCCATCCCTTTTCTTTACAGTAGGTTTGCAAAAACTCAGCAATCTCCGGGTTATTTGCAAAATCTATAATAGACCTTATCTCAGAATCTTTTTTTTGGATTTCCAGCACAAGGTGTGCCATATAGCTAGAAGCCCCGAATTTTATTCTCCCAGTAGCTTTCGGAAACCCATCAACTATGGAAATTCTCCCATCGACAGCAACAACATCTTCAGGAGTGGCTGATTCTTTTGAGGCATAAACAAAATTTGTTCGAACTTCGGGAATCAAAGCTGAAAACTCCTCACAGTCTTCTATTTGTTCAAGCCCAAGATATAAACGCCCTATCATGTCTATCTTTTCGTTAAGATCCATAACATCGTGGCTCCCCAACCAGTTTTTTACAGGATATTTTCCCACATTTACAGGTTTGACCTGCAGTCAGCAGGGCAATAGCATGTAAAACAAATTACAGGAAATTAGCAATTGTGATTTTATTTTTATTTAATATATATTTACTCAACCTATACTTAATCAGGAAGAGGTAAGGAAACTTAAAAATGAGAATACAAACAACCTGGAGTTTTATGATCAACCCGGTTATAAACCGGAAAAATAGCTGCAAAAAGAAGTTGCAAAAAGTAGATATCAAAAGATTAAAGATTTTAGAAGCTAATTTGAGATCCTCAAAATAGGCTTTATACATAAAATAGGGAGTATTTATTTACTAAGACTTTGAATTATTTTCAGTTTATTTCAGTTTACTTAATTCAGTTTACTCAATTCAGTTTACTCAATTCAGTTTACTCAATTCAGTTTATACGGTTTAACTCCTGTTCCTTCTTGCCTTTATTATAAATATAAAATTCCGAAAAATCGCTAGGGATCGAAAATGTCTGGTCACTACAACCTCATTTCCTGGAATGTAAACGGTCTTCGGGCTGCAATGAAAAAAGGTTTTCTTGAACTTTTACTGGAACAGAAATTTGATATTGTCTGCATTCAGGAAACCAAAGTTTCTCCTGATAAACTACCGAGAGAAGCAAAGAACATTCCAGGCTACTATAATTATTTTGTCTCAGCAGAACAGAATGGCTACAGCGGGGTTGGACTCTTCTCCAGGAAAAAGCCATTGAAGCTAGAAACCAGCATGAGACTCGAAAAATTTGACAGGGAAGGCCGCTTCCTGCGGGCCGATTTTGAGGACTTTACCTTAATGAATATCTATTTCCCTAATGGCAAAGCCTCTCTGGAGCGCCTGGAATACAAATTGAGTTTTTATGAAGCTTTTTTAGACTATGCAAACTCTCTCAAAGCCGAAGGCAAAAAAATTGTCATTTGCGGAGATGTCAATACCGCCCACAAAGAGCTCGACCTTGCCCGTCCCAAGCAAAACGAAACTATATCCGGGTTTCTTCCTGAAGAGCGGGCATGGATGGATAAATTCCTTGCTGCTGGCTATCTTGACACCTTTCGTATGTTTCATCCTGAAGGCGGAAACTATTCCTGGTGGTCAATGAGAACAGGTGCACGTAAAAGAAATGTCGGGTGGCGTCTGGACTACTTTTTCGTAAGCGAAAACCTGCGGGACAATGTAAAATCCTCCTCAATTTACAGTGAAATCATGGGTTCTGACCACTGTCCTGTAGGGCTTGAACTAGAATTTTAAGAAAAAGTGTTCACAATAGCGTCAGAACAAAAAACAACGTCAGAACAAAAAACAATGTTGAAACACCGTTAAGAAGGAAAAAGAACAAATGAGAAAGAGCCAAGAGACACTGAATCCATTGGCCGCATCCCCAATTCAGTCTCTCCGAGTTTATGCTTTCCCAAGCATACTGCCTCGAAGAAGGACCAGTGGCTTCCAGGCAACCTTTACACAGTAGATATCTGTTTGCCCCTCTACTCCGACTTCCCAACTCCAGAATATACTAATTATTAAGATTATTTTAAATTATTTATATCAAAAATTGATTTCAAACAAATAATAGTTTAATTTAGACAATTTTAAGATCATTATAATTTTCAGTATAAATTGTCCCTTTTATAGATCTATAATTTTTAATGCAATTAAATTTTTTAGTTAAATATAATTATTTAAATATATTAAAACATAAATCCATAAACAATCTTTCGTAACGGTTATGATATATATCTCCAATCCACTATAGTGGTATAGATTAGGAGCAATAGTATTTCCTCTTAATCTTTGGGTTGGATCGCAGGTGGGGACCGAGAATAGGGACTCAGCCCCTACATCTACTTCTTAACTGATTTTCAGATAACTTATCTTAAAAATCGTCGGGTAATTTTACAATTTTCAGATATTTATTTATATCTTATTATAATTTACCACATGCCTTATACCTGAAAGACTCAAAAAGTTATTTTATAAACAGATTCCTTATTTATTCTTCTAAATCTTTTATAATTTTAAATTTTAACTCTATTAGGCCTGCATTTTATGTTTATTTTATCGATATACTTGTTTTAATCTGCATGTACTAACAATTTCTCGTAACATCCATAACACAAGTTTTCACAAGTTAACTGTACTGAGTAAATTCTACTTACTGATTTTCAAATCCTACTAACTTACTTTCAGTCCTAACTTCAATATAAAATTAATTTTTGGACGATTTATTAATAAAGGATACAAAGAATATAAAAATTAACCAGTGATAATATTATATCTATTTTTATTTTATATATCATTTCACTATTTGTGGGAGGATAAAATGGGGCTTCTAAGTGAGTTTAAGGATTTCCTTTATGAATACAAGGTAATTCCACTTGCAATTGCCTTCATTATGGGTATCGTATCCACGGCTCTGATAAAGTCGCTTGTGGATAATATCATAATGCCGATTATCACACCTTTCGTGCCTGGCGGAGCCTGGAAAACGGCAACCTTTGAAATTGGGCCAATAGTACTGGGTTGGGGAGCTTTTCTGGGAGAACTGATAAATTTTATTATTATTGCATTCGTGGTCTTCATGATCGCAAAAAATATGCTAAAAGAGGAGAAAGTGGAAAAAAAGTAATTGAAAGTGGAAAAAAAGTAATTGAAAGTGGAAAAAAGTAATTGAAAGTGGAAAAAAGTAATTGAAAGTGGAAAAAAGTAACTGAAAGTGGAAAAAAAGTAATTGAAAGTGGAAAAAAGTAATTGAAAAGTATTAAAGGCAGAAGAAAACTAAATCCACTTTACAATCGCAAAAAACGAAGAATTCTGGTCTACGAAACAACATTTGCAATTTTGTTTATATGATACCACTGTCTGCTCGTCTGGCAGCCTTTCAAAAAGTAATATATAAAAAAGAAACTTAAATATCAGTAAGAAGAAAAAGGGTTTAAAAAAGTGGTTCTAGCTTAATATTTAATGATAGTTTTTGATAATAGATTCTACATTATCGGTTATTGTAGAAAGACCATACTTTTTCCCGTGCTCCTGGAACCTCAAACAAAATGCCTGAGCAATAAGTAAAGGGTGTGGTAGCTTTTTGGAATAACTTGTAGAGATAAATTTATTCAGATCTCCATAAACACAGTCAGGCAATGTTATCTGCTGCATATCTATAACACCTCAGTACTTGGACATCATAGACTTATCATAACTTTGCAGTATGACACTATTGATTTGTCATACAAGCTTTAGTCCCTTGAACTGAAATTCCCCACTTGCCTGCTATTACAGGTGAGGAATTTACAGTCGCAAGTTCGATTAATAGATTTAGGAGGCTTTTCTTTGTCTTTAGAACAAAGATATATATGATGTACTTCTATTTAATACTATTCTTTAAATTGATATTACCTAATGTTATTATAGTATATTAGTGTAATACTTAGTAGAAGAGACACACGCATAAAAACATCACAATTTTCAAGTAATAAGCCTGGTCAAGTAACTTCTTCTTATTGGATGATCTACTATATGGCATCCAGGATTCCTGGCAGCTTAAAAATCTGGTCAGTTTGTAGTTTCCAGATATTCTGAACTCGAAGAGCTGAAATTCCTGAATCTATTATCAAGCAGATTCTCCTTTTAACTTTTGAGCAATGATCCAGTAAATTTTTCTCAATTAAATTTCTGAATAGACAAGGGAATATGACCGACATGGTTAATGTGAAATAACTTCTGGATAAAACATCCAAAATGAACAGTTACATAACATTTAGGGAACTCAAGCCCATTTTAATAAAAGTCAATCCGAAGATAATCTGTGCAATTCCTAAAGCACGGATAATAGAAAAGTAATATTTACTGTTTATAAAAGGTTTTGACTTTTCCACAATTAATGTAATTACTACTTTTGATCCGACAAGAAAGCTATAAAACCCTAATATGAACAGACCTGTAGCTGAAATATTAGTATTCAGGCTCTTAAAAATTATCGGCCCGCCTATGGAAAACCAGAAGACATATGGATGTGGGTTTCCAAAATTCACAATAACTCCTTTTTTAAGGGCATTCTCTTTTTCTACTTTTAATTCAATGCTGTCTTTTTTGATTTTCAGTGATTCGATTCCAGAATATATGAGATACGAAGCTCCAAAAAACGCAATGACTCCGATGATAAAATCATAGTTTGTCAGATGCGACAGCACAAACAATACGGATAAAACAATTGGCAGATCCGTAATTAAAGGTGACACTGCAACCTTTATTCCTTCCCACTTGCCATGCTGCAGAGTTTCAGAAATGGTCACTGCAAGCAGTGGGCCTGGAGATGTTCCTGCAGCAAGGCCTAGAAATGAACCAAGAGCTAAAAATTCAATAAGATCTAGCACCTTTAATGCCTCATTTTACTATGTTTAGAAATGCCTCTTTTGATATGTCAATCAAAAGAACTACCTTAAATATTGAGTAGACGTGAATTTCAAACTCAGTAAATCAGATCTCAGCTGATAAGATCTCAGCTGATAAGATCTCAGTTAATAAGATGCCTGATTTAAAGATATATAATGATTTAAATGTATCTAATAGTACTATAATGATATAAGAATAATCATTAGTGATATGTATAATACACCTTAAGTTATACAAAACTATGGACCTCAAACCTGTAGATTTTGAGAAAAAAGAGGCGTTTATGCCTCTATTTTTGAAAACATGAATGCTCCGATCAAACAAACAAGAACAGAGAGTAAACCTATTACTGCCAGATCATTATAGATACCAAACACACTTACTCCGGCAATGGCTCCTCTTAAGCCGTCTACCCCATAGGTAAGAGGATCGATCCTGCTCACAAAATAGATCGCTTGCGGTAGATTCTCAAGGGGGAAAAGGGCGCCGGAAAGAAAGAAGATAGGCATAATCAGGAAGTTCATGATCAACTGAAAACCCTGCATATCTTTCATTTTTGAGGCTATGGCAAGGCCCAGGCCTGTAAAGAAGATAGCTATCAGGAACATGAAGATCAGCCCAACAGCCAGGCTTGCAAGGCTTGGAATCCTGAACCCCATTAAATAAGTCAGGCTCAGTACTATCAAGCCCTGGATCATGGCTATGGTCGCACCTCCAAAGGTTTTTCCGATCATAATTTCTGTCCTTGAGATCGGAGCTACCATAGTCTCCTTAAGAAAGCCGAACTGTCTGTCCCAGATGACTTCAAGCCCGGAAAATACAGCCGTAAACAGGATAGACATTGAAACAATTCCCGGTGCAAGAAAATCCAGGTAGTTTGCCCCTCCGCTTGCTCTTGTATACATTGGGCCGAACCCGAATCCAAATGTTACCAGAAAGAGCAGGGGCTGCCCGAGAGAACCCAGCAACCTCGCTTTTGAGCGCCAGTAGTGTTTTAGCTGCCTGAGCCAGAGGATATAGATTACCTCAATCAATGCCTGGTCCTCCTCCTCATGCCTCTTATAGTTCGTACTTTATTCCCGGAATCATTATCATCCCTGATGTCCCTGCCTGTCAATTTCAAAAAAGCCTCTTCCAGGGATTCGGTTTCTGTCCGTTTCTTTATTTCTTCAACAGTGCCGGACTCTATGATTTTTCCATGGTCAATGATCGCAATCTGGTCTGCAACTGCTTCGGCTTCTTCCATGTAATGCGTGGTTAAAAAAATTGTCATATTTCTTTCTTCGTTCAACTTTTTGATATGGTCCCATATAGAGTTTCGAGTCTGGGGGTCCAGGCCAACTGTGGGCTCATCGAGGAAAAGAATTTTCGGGTAATGGACAAGCGCCCGAGCGATCTCAAGCCTGCGCTTCATGCCGCCTGAATAATTTTTAACATAATCCTCCCGCCTGTTCCAGAGACCGACAATTTCCAGGGCTTTTCGGATTCTTTCATCCCTCTCCTTTTTAGGTACTTTATAAATGACTGCATGGTAAACAATATTCTCATAAGCAGTCAGTTCTTCATCAAGGCTGGAGTCCTGAAAGACTATTCCGAAAGATGCACGGGCTTTGTCCTGTTCTTTAAGCGCATTGAAACCGTTAATGCTTATTTCCCCTGATGTGGGCTTCAAAACCGTTGTGAGCATTTTGATAGTTGTGGACTTCCCTGCCCCATTTGGGCCGAGAAAAGCAAAGATCGAGCCGGTTTCAACGTTGAAGCTTATCTCTTTTACAGCTGTAAAATCGTCAAACTTCTTTGTGAGAGATTGGACTGAGAGTATGTTTTGCATGGGTGAACCTGAAAAAGATTTTTTTCAATAACGGAAGAGTAAATAACAGAATTCTTCATTACATCTCTTCTGTTAAATAATTCCGTTAGAGATTTCCAAATCTCAACTAACTTGGAGAAGTCCTGAGAAAGTTCGGATAAAAGAAGCATCTTTTTGGAAATCTTCTGTTATTCAAGACGTTGTAGCATTTATAAGCTTTATTATACACCAGTTATGAATTCTGTGTAGAGAATTTATGATTTTTATTATACAACACCACATATCTCATTATATAAATATGTGACTATTTATATAACTATGTGATTCTTTATATAACCCTGTGTTTTTATATTAACTTACGGTGTTGTTATGGAAATTACACTACAGTTATAAATAATCTGCTACTTTATATTTCCTATGTCGAAATGTACCACTGGCTTTTGAATATTTAGTGCTCTTTAAGATCTTCTTTCTATTATCTCTATTAAAATATCTCAAATCACCATTTCTTCTTTTATATTTTTTATATAGAAAATCATATTTCTTATCTTACTCAAGTATTCCATATTTTTTTGATTTTTGTAATAATACTGAGAGTTCTAACTGTATTCAAGAACTCAATAAGGTAACGTAGTCGTACTCAATTTTCCTTTTTATCAAGCCTATCCCAAAACATTATCTAATCTACTATACCACCAATATTATAACTCCTATTCTGGCATTATATTGGTTTTGGAACAGGCTCATGGTCATATCTGCTTGTACTTGCATGAATTTAAAACCTTGATTGCAGGTGATACTTTGTTCCTTCAAGACGGTGAACTTGTTATTTCACGCCCAATGGCTACTCTTGATATGGAACAGGCGAAGAAATCTATAAAAAAGCTCCTTGATTATGATATTGACAAAATCGTCTGTTATCATGGCGGTGTATATAAAGATAATATTAACGAAACTCTCAAAAAAATATCGATTAACTGAAATCTTTATGAGCCAAAATCTTATAGTTCCCTGTTCATCCTCAATCTTACCTTTTTATGTTCTTTTTACTTATTCTCCACCACTTTGATTTTTATAGTGAATTCAGTCCCAGATGTCCTATTCAAGTCAAGTTCTCCGTCTAACTGGTCTACCAGGATAGTTACCAGTTGTATTCCAAGGGTATCGGAGTCTTCCAGACTGATGCTTTCAGGTATACCTACTCCGTTATCTGAGACGATCAGTATATAACTGGCACCTTTACGTGCCTCGTTACTGTCTTCGATTTCGCTATGTCCAAACTTTTCACTTATTTCCCTGGAAAGCTTTATCTGAACTTTTCCTGTTTTTCCACCTGGGAATGCATGTTTGAGGGAATTTGAAACCAGTTCATTGACAATCATTCCTAACGGAACTGCAGTGTCCATATCGAAGAAAATATTCTCCTCTATTTCCAGAACCATTTCGGTTCCTGAAGCTCCAACGTTGTAACATCTGAAGAGCTCCTCAGTCAGCTTTTGCAAGTAAGTTGCGAAATTAAGAATACTGACTTCTTTTGACCCATACAGTTCTTCATGGATTAAAGCCATAGAGATAACTCTGTTCTGGCTGTCCCTGAAAGCTGCAAGCACCTTTAAAGTGTCATAAATCTCATTACCAGCAAATTTTTCAGCCTGCAGGTCGAGCAGAGACGAGATTACCTGCAGATTATTTTTTATTCTATGATGAATTTCCTTTTTACGGGCTTCTTCAATTTTTTTCAGGAAGCTTTCAGCCTCTTTTTTCTCAGTAATATCCATTGCTACACAAATGACTCCGACGATAGTTCCTATAGCATCGCACAGTGGCTCGGTGGTCATATCGTGGACCATGTTACCACCAGCAGAATCCGGCCTATGGGTGACGACCTCATCACGCCGGCCGACACCGCTAGCTAAGACCTGACGCTTGATAGCAGTAAATATTTCGGCATCCTCTGGCTGGTATATATCGTAGTCACGCCTACCCAGGACGTCCTCGATTTTAAAGCCAGGTGCAGGGTTGTAGACCCATGTATACCTCAGTTCGAGATCCTGACTGAACATAACGATTCTTGAGCCTCTCAAAGCGAGGCGAAAGCGCTCCTCAGACCTTCGTAGAGCTTCTTCTGTCCGTTTACGCTCTGTGATATCTTTCATTATTCCGAGGACTTTATTTGTAAGATAATTTCCCTTTTGAAGACAGACCCCATGATCTTCAATATGGATATATTCTCCGTCCTTCCTTCTAAAACGATACTCCAGGTGGAAGTTTCTCTTATTTTCAGTGTTCTTTATGCTCTGGCCGCAACCTTTTATCTTTTGATTCCAGACTTTCTTCTGATCTTCAGGGTGAACATTGTTTATCCATAATTCAATGCCAGTGTTCAGCAGTTCTTCCTGAGCATATCCTGTAATCTCCTCTATGGTACCTGCCCAGTATATTTTGTTTTCTTCCATATCGTGCTCATATATTAGCTGTCCTGTCTGTTCCGTAACGATCCTATACCTTTCCTCACTTTTATGAAGCCTTTCTTCGGCTTTTTTACTCTCAGTTATATCTCTGGCAATAACCGAGATAGCCATAAGCTCTCCAGATATATCGAAAACCGGAGAAAGAGTCATTGAGACATCGATAACCTTACCGTCTTTTCTTAACCGTGAAGTCTCATACTGGTGAATCTTTTCTCCCTGTTTTATCATCTCAGTCAGTTTTTGTATTTCATTCTTCAATGAGCAAGGTATTAAGACTGTTGCAGGCTTCCCCAAAACCTCTTCTGCCGGATATCCATAGATTTGTTCTGCCCCCAGGTTCCAGCTGGTAATAAAACCGTCAAGAGACCGGGTCACAATAGCATCATTTGAAGATTCCACTATATTCGCTAAATTCTGAACTCTTTCCTCTGCTTTTTTACGCTCAATGGAGTACTGGATAGAACGCCTCAATAATCTGCCATCCACCTGCCCTTTGACCAGATAATCCTGAGCACCTTTCTTTACAGCCTCGACTCCGATTTTTTCATCATTCATTCCCGTCAGAATTATAATGGGAATGCGTGAGTTCCTTGCATGAATTTCAAGAAAGGTATCAATGCCATCACTATCTGGCAGTCCCAGGTCAGATAATATTATATCAAACCGATTTTCTTTAAGATGGCTCAAACCTTCATTCAGGGTCTGAAAGGCTTTAAGTTCGTATTGAAAGTCAGCGAACTCTTCAATCATCTCTTCAATTAAACCTGCATCCCCAGGATTGTCCTCAAAAAGCAAGATTTTTACTTTTTTATCCATAGTCAAACCGTCCTATCCAGGTAATTCGGGTCTTACTTCGATGGTAACTTTACAATTTCAAGCCAGAAGTTTTCTATTGATCTAACTACGTCCAGAAACTGGTCAAAATCAACAGGTTTAGTTATATATGCATTGGCATGAAGATTATAAGATCTCAGGATGTCCTCCTCAGCTTTCGAAGTGGTTAAAACCACAATAGGTATGTTTTTAAGTTCATCATCGCCTTTTACTTCCTCAAGAACCTCGCGCCCGTCTTTTTTTGGCAAATTTAAATCCAGAAGTATTATATCCGGACGCGGAGAGCCTGAAAACTGTCCTTCACCGCGTAAAAAAGCTATTGCTTCTTCTCCATCCTCTACAATATGAAGGATGTTCCCGATTTTTGCATCTTCGAACCCTTCTTCTATCAGTCCAATATCGCCTTTACTGTCTTCTACTACAAGAATCTCTACCGGTTTAAATGCTATTCGAGTTCTCATTTATATGACCATCCTGTTATATGTCAAAAATTTTGAGTTTTCACGAGACTAGTTGTCGAATATGAACCAAACTTATAAAGATCGAACTTCTTTTAGAGTATAGTCGTTATCAGGATTTCACGGTAAGGTAAGTATTATGAAATTTATAGTAAAGTCATTTATAGTAAAGTCATTGTCATAAGACATTTAAGAAGTTACTGGTAAAGTGAAGTAAAAAGTCGAACCTTTACCTGGATCGGATTCTACCCAAATCCGTCCTCCATGTCTTTCTACTATTTTTTTGCAAATTGAAAGCCCTATCCCTGTTCCTGGATATTCTTCTCTTTTATGAAGTCTTTTAAAAACTTCAAAAATTTTCTCACAATATTTAGGGTCAATTCCAATTCCGTTATCCTTTACTGAAAATAACCATTGATCAGTTTCTTTGTTTGCAGAAATCTCAATTTTTGGGGATTTTTCACTGCGAAATTTTATAGCGTTGCTTAGAAGATTCTGGAACAACTGAGTAAACTGGACAGAATCTGCCATTACTACAGGCAAAGAACCATAAGAGATACTGGCATCATTTTCTTTTATAGACACCTCCAAATCAAGTAACACCTGATCCAGAACAGATTTGCAATCTGTAGGCTCGAGTTCTCTGGCTTTTGTAGTTACTCGAGAAAATTCCAGAAGATCATTTATCAGATTTTGCATACGGGAAGCACCATCCACAGCAAAATAGATGTATTTATCAGCTTTCTCGTCAAGATTTCCCTGATATTTTCTTTGTAAAAGCTGTAAATAACTTGCTATCATTCTCAAGGGTTCCTGCAAGTCGTGCGATGATATGTAGGCAAATTGTTCCAGCTCCGCGTTTGAGCGAGCAAGCTCCTCTAATTTAAGTTTTAACAACTTTTCTGCCTTTTTCCGTTCGGTGATATCACGGGCAGCTGCAAAAACTCCAATAACCTCACCTTTTTCGTCTTTATAAATTGAAGCATTATACAAAACAGGAGTTATGTGACCATTTCTGTGTTGAATTTCAAGTTCATAGTCCAGTACCAGACCTTCCCTGAAGACATGTTGATATCCTTCTCTAGCTTTCTCAGGCTCGGTGAAATAGTCTGAAAAATCGGTCTCAATTAACTCCTTACGAGAATAACCTGTAATCAGTTCTGTAGCTTTATTTACATCGGTTATCTTTCCATCAGGGCCAATAGTAACCAGAGGGTCTAGACTCGCTTCTATCAGACTACGATTATAAATGCTTGATAATCTCAAAGCTTCTTCGGCTTTTTTTTGCTCAGTAATATCTCTTACAATAATGGAAACAGCTATAAGTTGCCCAGAAACATCCAGGACCGGAGAAAGAGTTACTGAAACATTTATTAATTTACGATCTTTTCTCAACCGTGACGTTTCATAGCGCTGGACTCTCTCTTCCTCTTGAATTATCTTAACTAACCGTTTTATCTCTCCTTTAAGATGATCTGGTTCAAGTATTGAGATATCTTTTCCAATAATCTCTTCGGCGAGATAACCATATATCTGCTCTGCACCTTTGTTCCAGCTGGTAATAGTGCCATCAAGCGATTTTGTTATAATGGCATCATCCGATGACTCGACAGCACTCGCCAGTATCAGTATCTTTTCTTCAGCCTTTTTCTGCTCACTAATATCACGGGCAGCTGCAAAAACTCCAGTAACTTCTCCAGTTTCATCCCTATAAACCGATGCATTATATAATACAGGCGTTATCTGTCCGTTTTTATGCCGAATTTTCAGTGGATAATTTCGCACCAGCCCTTTCTGGAACACATGCTGATACCCTTCTCTT
>Ga0074193_1002054_pt1 | contig 20277 bp, 14 predicted proteins | sample EPASupsiteHSE605_FD_64523 | JGI IMG/M metagenome (GOLD analysis project Ga0074193, IMG submission 64523) | Bioremediated contaminated groundwater from EPA Superfund site, New Mexico - Sample HSE6-05 | ecosystem: Environmental > Aquatic > Deep subsurface > Groundwater > Contaminated ... | reverse complement strand
ATCAATATGTCCTCATTGCTTTGAAAATATACATGATGATGATGGATATATTGATGATGAAAGCTCTGAATAAATCCCCATATTCGACGAGATAAACCTAAAATAGGTAAAAAAAATTGAAAAAAAATTGAAATAATTTTTACAAAGTAAAAAAGAAAAACAAAGTAAAAAAGCTGACTTTATAATTTGACTCCTCTTCATTGGGCTGCTTTTCATGGTCATCTTAGTGTTGTTGGATTTTTAATCAATCAAAGAGCTGATATCAATGCTCTCGCAAATGGATATCCATCGGGAACACCTCTTCATTTTGCTGCTAATAATGGCCATCTTAGTGTTGTTGAATATCTGATCAATCAAAAAGCATATATAAATGAAAAAAATGATAATTTTGAATTTATCATATTGATGATACTCCTCTTCATTATGCTGCTGCTAATGGTCATCTTAGTGTTGTTGAATATCTGATCAATCAAAAAGCTGATATAAATGCCAAAACAAAAGAAGGGAAAACGCCATTACAAATTGCGATTGAAAAAGGTAAAAAAAGTATTGTTGAATTCCTCATGAGTAAAGTAGGTGATAAATCTGAAGAGGATATATGTGAAAGCACATATAATTGAAATTTGATTCTATCATTAACTCTAAATAGTCTCTGATTTGTCATTTGCTCTTGTTTGATCTTATTAATACAATGATTTAATTCATTCATCCACTGCTGTATCCATGTGACAAAACCATTCATTTGTGAAATTTCAAACTTATGTATTGAGATTCTTTATGTCTCACTACTGTAATGCTGATTCCACTATTAATTCAAAACCGAAACCCCAAATTATCCATCAAAACAGTTATCAGTATAAGGGTATTCTTTTATTAACATGGTTTTGTTTGATATCATATTATTAATAAATGAACAAGTGAATCTAACAGTTAACTAAAGATAATCATGGTTTTGTATTTTTTCAATTCTATCATTTACTCTTGTTTGATCATATTAATTCTAGGATTCCAAACAGTCCTTAATCAACTTAGGGCTCTCAAAATACTGTAAAGTTACTGACTGTGAAAAACCAATTGTTACAAAATTCTGAATACGACATTAATTATGGTGCTGTTTGTTATGAAGTTACTTTTAGGAGCAATAAAGTTTCAAAGATACGGGAGTTTTCTTAGAAAAACTGAATGTGTTAATGAGATAATTGAAGGGAGAGAGTATTGTGATTGTGATATTGATATTTCAAATTGTATTTTTATGAGATCATTCGGGTATAATGGTGATGGGGGAGTTATTTATGTAGTTGGAGAAAACTATACAATGTCGATTTCCGATTCAATGTTTTTCAACGTTTCAAGCCTTACTGCTAATGGTGGAGCAATATATTTTGATTCGGCCACTTCAAAATTATATAGAATTTGTTGTTCTAGTTGTTCTGCATTTTCTGCTGGTCATTTTGGTTTTATTCAGGCCTCAAAAACAAATGAGCTAGAGTTACTTTCCATTCTCCTTTGTGCTCCGAATAATATTGGATTTTCATCAGTCAGGATGATAACAGGAGACCAAAAAATACTTTCGACAAACTTATCACTGAATTATGCCGAAAGAGTTTCGGGAATAGGCATTATTTCTCCTTCTTCTTATGTATGTTCATATTGTACATTTTGCGATAATCATGTCACACAATACATTTGTATATACTATTATCCGAACTCTGGGTCAATGTATTATTCGAATATTATTCAAAATAATAGTCCATCATATGGTGTCATTCGAATTAATGGAGGGGCACCAAAGTTTCTTTATTGTATATTTGATATGAACAAAGATGCTTTATTTTGTGTTCAGACAGGATCTTTAACAATAGCTCATTGTTTTATCTTTCATGAAGGAAAGCTCACAACATCGAATGCCGTCTCGATGGGACAAAACAATTCATTAGTGAAATTTCAGACATATGAATTGAGATTCTTTATGTCTCACTACTGTAATGCTGATTTCCCTATAAATACTAACCAAAAAACCCAAATTATCCATCAAAACAGTTATCAAAAAAAGGGTATTCTTTTATTAACATGGTTTTGTTTGATATCTTATAATTTTTAATAATTAAATAAACAAGAAAATCTAACAGTTAACTAAAGATAATTATGATTTTGTATTGTTTTAGCTTTGTCTAATATTTTTTCAATTCTATCATGAACTCTAAATAGTCTCTGACTTGTCATTTGCTCTTGTTTGATCTTATTAATCATTCTTTGTGCATTGATACAATGATTTGCTTCATTCAATGATCGACTAACAAACACTGTCTTATCAATCTGTTCTTTCAGATTTGAATGATTCTTAAGAGCTTTTAGATACATCTTTTTTAATTTTTTTACCAGCCTCTTTGCTCTAACTAGTTTTTTGGATTTTTCAGAAACATGATTCTCATATGTAATACTTAGTGTGGGCTTTTGTACTATAATATCCGAAGCTGCAATTGTCTCGTATAATTCATCAAGAATTTCGCATTGATTAGATAAATTTAAATCATTTTCTTGTTCTTTCTTCTCAAGATCGATAATCTCAGATTCGGTTTCCAATAGGATCTCATGTGCAAAATTAGTTTTTTCAATCTTTGAATCCAAAAGATACAATTGAGACTCGATTTCTTTCTCATTTTCCATTAGTATAACTTTGTGATTTTGGATCGATTCAATTGTTTTCTTTGTTACCAACAGTTGTGTGTGTGTTTCAGTTAATAATTCTATGTCTTTAAACATCTGAACGCTCTTGAAATACTTAAGATTCCACTTTTTATCAAGAAATTGTTGGGTTTCTTCTTTTAAACAAGCCAATTCCTGTATTCTATCTTTCAGAAACTTTTGTTTTTCAAAAACTTCAGGAGTATCAATAAACTTAGCAATTCTTTGCTTTAGGGTTTGAATAATCCTCTTATGTGTAATGATTTGTTCCGCAAATTCTGTCTGTTTTAATATATTGTGATTGAAAGACTCTTTTGCAATACATATTTGCGCTTCGATTGATGAAACGCCGATTGTGTGACATTCTATTTGTGATTGAATCTCATTTTGCTTCTCAAATATTTGTGTATTTGTTATAGCTTTATCTGAACTCACACTAATACATTGGTTACTAATTGTACCAATTGTATTTCTTAATGTCTTTGATTCATGATATACTCTTTCCAGCTTGTTTTTGAACAATGAAAGCTTATTTGAGAGAGTATTAATGATTAAATTCATTTCTTCTTCATCATTTTCAACTGGAGTCTTTTCTTCTTTCTGAAAGGCTTCTTTATATCTTGTGTAAATCGATAATCTTTTTCTTAACATTGGTATAGTATCCAAAGCAATTTTCATTTTTTCTCTAATTTGACTAGATTCTGCTTCTAAATCATTCAACATCTGGTTATAATGGTATGTTTCGATTTCAATTTTATTCCTATTTAATTCTAAATCGTTTTTAAACTGACTCTTTGATATATCAAAAATCTGTTGAGTTTCAGCAAAAATACTCTCAAATTCTTTAATTTTCCCGATTTTCTCGCTCTTTGCATCTTCAAGTAATTCTATCATTGTTTCTATATTTATTTCCTCATTTTTCATTTTGTGTCTGTTTAAAATTAAAAAATTTCAAATCACTTGTCTAAAAAACACTTTATTTATCTTTAAACCTGATCCATTCTTCATAATTGCCTTGGAGCTGAATGAAACACTTTTTTGTTTCTGGAATGATTTGAGAAAGTAACCTTACCAATGGAATGGCGACAAATAAGTCAAATCCCATTTGTTCAATGGATAGATCTCTGTTAAATCGCTTAACAACAGATTGCTTGTTTGATCGCATTTTAAATGCTTTTGATGCCCATTTTTGATTTAATGAAAATGATTTCATTGTTGGAGAGATATCAGAGCACTTTAATGCGATTTGAGATAAAAGCAAACGATGATTCTCGCTATGAATATTAAACATATTTTGGGGATACATAACTGACATGAATGTGGTTATTGTGACAAAATGCTTGTCTGGAGAGCTACCAAATATCAAACTTGTTAGTTGTCTCCAGAATTGTGTTTGATCTTCAATAGAAAGCTCAGAAAGAATATTCTCTTCGTCATGAGAAAAAAGAGATATTGTTTGTTGACAATGATGCATTTCTTCAATTGGTTTGTTTCTATATAGAATTGATAATGCAATATCGGTCATTTCAGAATAACTTGATTCTATACTGCCATAATCAATATCATGGCAAAAAGCAGCAATTAACAATGCCAGTTTTTCGATTTCATTAAGAATTTGTGATAAGTATGTTGAAGAAAGCAAAAAATAAACAAATTGCGCTGATTCAACTGCCTTTCTCCAATTATAATATTGAGAATTTGAGAGGTCATGTATGGACAATAAAAACCGAATCAATTTTGCATTATTGATCTTATACTTTTCGTTCATTCCTAGTAAAGAAAAGAAAGAAGCACTTGCTCTTATTGTATCAATTTCAGTTAAAGAATCAACATCAAATCTATGAGATTGCACTAATGGGATCTGATCACTTGATAGCTCAATCTGTTTTGGTAATGTATATGAATTTGATTCCTCTGATGTCATCATATTTGACAAAACAATCGCAAGCGTGTGACCTGTGGTTTTTTGATCATTGGCATTATTTCTATCGAAAGCAATACCCGCAAATGAAGAAAAGGCATTAGTCAGCTTTTCATCTTCTGAAGTAAAAACTCCGGCATTTTGTAGTGGATCTTTGTTGATCATTTCAACAACCCCAATACATTTATTACTCATATCTTTAACCGGAGATGCCAAAATGGATCTTGTTTTATAACCGGTTGCTTGGTCGACTCCAGAATGAAATCTGTTATCCTTATAAGCATCAGGAATGTTAAGAGTTTCACATTTTTCTGCAACGAAACCAACTATTCCCCTTCCTGCTTGGACTTCAATTTGTGATTTGTGACCTTCAGCTAAAGTAGATGAGAGTGTTGTTTTGTTGGCATTAACCAAAAAAAGTGAGCATCTGTCAGCGCCAACTAAATCTCTGGAAACATTCATTATATGATGTAAAACCGAAGACAATGACTCGCCTCGCATCAACATTAATACTGTTTCAAGCATTGCCTGCATTCTGTTAGTTGAAGCAATTGCTTTCTCGATAACTATAGAATTGGCCAAAGCTATTCCTGTAAAAACGCTCATTGCTTTTGTAAGTTCAACATCAGACAGAGTAAACGAATCACCACCAATTTTGTTAATAAGCTGAACAACCCCAATTATTGAATGTTGTTGGTTGTGTACGGGCAAGGTCATCATACTTTTAGTTCTATAGCCCGTTTGTTTATCAACACTAGAATTAAATCGAGGGTCTTCATAACAGTCTATGATATTGATTGTTTCCCCTGATGATGCAACACTACCTACAATCCCTTGATCAATCGGTAAAACTATGGGTTTTGATGCTCCTTGTGCAACTTTTGAAACCAAATGTGTTCGTGAATCATCAACTACGAATAATGATGCACGATCCGCTCCTACAAGCTGACATGAGTTAACTAATATCTGAGACACAAGTGTGTCGATATTAGTTTCTCGAGACAACATTTCTGCTGTTTGCAAAAGGGAAGCCAATCTTTCTTGGGCTCGAAGAGCATTCTTTAACTCGGTAAGTTTCTGACGATAAGCCATGGAGCTTTGAAGTGCCGGCGCAGCTCCAGCAGCAATAAATGATAAATGATGTAAATCCTCAGATGTAAAACATAATAACTGCTTTCTTGCACGACATACAATAACTCCAAAAACGGCATCACCTGACATCATCGGGGCGGCTAATAATGACCTTGAACGATAGTTGCCATCTGTAAAAGTGTGAAAAGCGGGATGGTCACTAGCAATGGCACAATTAACAAAAACTCTATGTTCAAAAATGTAACCAGCAATACCGGATTTGGAAAAAGGTATTGTTTGCCTTTGAACTCGATTACCGTTTCTTTCATATGTAAATAAATCACTATTATCATTAAAATATAGTGATACACTCTCACAATGAAGGGTTTGGGATGTAAGTGTCTGAACTGTATTAAGGAGTCTAGTGAAATCCAATTGTCGAGAAACGAACTTGGAAATAACTTTATATAATTGAGATGTCGAAGAAACTCGATCAGCAAACCTACTAAAACATCTATAGAGGCCGCTTGAAAAGAATTTTAGAAGAGTAATCTCACTTTGAGGCCAATACATATATGATGCTCCACTCTGGTGTATTTTATCGATAAGCATTAAAACTGCATACAATTCTCCAGTATTGGGATCTGTAATTGGTTCTACCACAATAAGCTCAGAATCTTCACAAAATGGCAAATCATATTCTTCGCTATAAATGGGAGACTTGGTTGGATTTGGTGCCACTACTTGTCTCTTTTCTACTGCAGAAGTACCAATCAAACCAACACCATGAGGATACTGCATCAATCTTGAATGATTGATAAGCATTTTGGCTGTTGGTATATTCACCCAAAGAATTGCAGTTCTAACAAGAAATATATTTTCGACTTCTTTTTCAATTCTCGAAGCAAGATCTGATATTGAAGGTAAAGCGAGTAAATCTCTAAGAAGGTTAGACAACTTGGCTAGTTTGGAATAATGCGCCAAAACATTCAGTAACGCCGATTTATATTGCTGGTCATTAAGTGATAAAACAAAATCATATATTGAATCCTCGTTAAATCTGTTGCCAAATAATGCAGACTTCAAAAAAAGGGTATCTTCTTCTAAAAATTGATTAAAATCACTATCAGCAAGATTAATAACTTCTTCACAAAATGTGAATGGTGATAGAGAAGCTGGGGCAGAATCTGGTATAGTGGCAAGAAATTGCACAAGGTTTGTTGCAAGTGGGGGGATTTCTGGAATACCTTCTCTGTCGATTTCAAATATCTCAGGAAGCTCCTCTCTTTCTGTAGATTCACCAGAACTACTCCCTTCAAACATTATTTCTTCTGCAATTTTGAACTGATCATCAAGACCACTTTTAATAGATACTGTTTCAGGAAGCTTAATACAATGAACACTGGAGGCTTTTCTATCAGATTGAGATAGAGGTAATTGTTTTTCTTCTTCTTCGTTATCATCTGAGGGGTAAAATGCTTTAATATGAAAATGCTCTTGTGAGGTCATTAATCTTGGTATTTCAGATACAATAATTGGATCTTGGCGATGAGACTTAGTCATCATTGATAAAAAATATGAATCGTCTAAATACAGCTCATCAACAAATGGATCTCTTTCAATAATATCTGGCTCTTTCAATGATGATAGTTTCCCTTTCATTGGAAAACGAAAACTTTGAACAGCATAATCAGTCGATTTTACAGTTGAAAACTGAGGAATATATTGGGAAATATGATCATAAAATCTGATACGCCGCCTTCTGGGTCGATGCTGACTCATGTTCAAAAACGAATTTTTGATTTTGTAAAATATTAAAGGTTTCAAAATAATCGTTTAGTCGACGAGCCTTGATGCAATTTGAATCAAGAAAGCTCGATTTGGACTATTTGAGAGTGCTGATTTCGCCAAAGAAACAATAGAATGGTGTGTATTTGATTCAATTAAGGTAGATTTTCCTTTTGGAAAAGCAGAGAGAACGGATAATATCTGCAATGCCATCGAATCATATTTGGTTTGAAGAAGCTGCACAATTGATTTTACAGTGATTGCTGTAACATCATGATTTGAAATAGCAGCAACGGTTTCGGGTGATGCTAACACGTTAGAAATTATCGATAATACTCTTGTAATAGTTGTTTCATCACCTGATGATAAAAGCGCTAGTAATTCAGGGAAACACATTGCTATTTTTGTTGATGCTCGAGGGTTTAATGACACATTGCCGATAAAAAGCAATGGATATTGATCGAATTTACCTGAGGTAATAAAACTAATCATTTCAGGAATCACATCGATTATTACTGAAGAAAATGGATATGAAGATGAGAAAGCTGCCAATGAAATTACAGAGAACTTTTTAACGTCTTGCGCGCCATCTTTCAAACATTGTTTGATCTTGCTTAATAAACCAAGACTTGAAAGCTTTTCAGCTCCAATCTGTGAAGATGATATAACACCACACATTCTAAGAGCATCAATCACGACAGGAGAATTATGGATTAGGGAATCGTTCAAATATGAATAAAGAGCTTTCTCTTCCATGACTGATTGAATAATATTTTGGTTCTTGAGAGTAATAATAATGGAATATGATGACAACCTCTTTATATTATCTTGTTTTGAAACTAAAAGTGGGATTACAGAGCTATATGCCATAGAATAGGGTAAAAACGTGTTGTGATTAAGCAAGAGTGAAGACAATACTTTGAGCGAGTAAACTTGCACTTTTTCATCTTTTGAATCCAAACAATTGGAAATCCATTGAATAGACTTTTGTGCAGACAAAGCTCTTGTTATACTCGGGAATTTTATAAAGATTGAAAAAACAACTAAAAATGACTCAATAATGCAATGCTCTTGGGTGGAAACAAATACTAAATTATCTATTAAATATGTAATTACGTCATTTTGGGGAGAATAATCATTGCTAATGATTACTCTAACAATATCTAAAGCAATTAAAACAATGGATCTTTCATTCACATGTATTAATGATAGTAAACCTTTGACTGGACTTTGAGTCTTTTTAATTGCTAATACAGCAGGTGAAAAATCAACTAACAACCTTAATAAGGAAACTATTGATGATAATAATGGAACTACTGTTTCGGGTATGCAGTTAATCATTATATTTGGAATAAGAACGCAAAGAGACTCGGGTTTATCATATGACTTTGATTCGATTATGATTGAGTACAATTCAGAAGCTTCTTGTCTAATCGAAACATCAGAAGAAGCCAAAAATGGAGACAACTTGATAAGCATTTCTGATGACAATAAAACTGGTTCCTTATTGATTATAGCATGGATAATTTTCAATAAATGAGGCATTGTTGCTGATCCATACTTTTGGATTAGATTGATGACTTTTATTGAACCCTTTTCGCTGATAAGAATAGAAAATAGCTTTGAATCAGCAATTATTCTTGAATACAACTCTATAATTGATGCTCCGATTTGAGAATCTTCACAAACATCGGATAAAGTCATAATAGAAGATATTATTCCAGATTTCTCATAATATTCGATCCACTTACCATTTTCAACCAATAATTTAATAGAATCCAATGATTGAAGAACTTGATCAACATCTTGAGACTTGAGCAAATCGATTAAACTAATGAGAGATTCAAGTGAAGCATTATTTGCATTAAAGAGAGACCTTTGAATTTTGTTTGTTTTGAATATAGCCTTATAAGTCTCAACCTCTTCCTCTTTGGTACCTGGAAAATTCATCTCACCGCTTTCAAACAATTTCACTATTGTTGAGAAATCTGGTCTTTCGTTTGGATTTGAATCCCAACATATTCTAACAAGTTTTGCCAATTTTGGAGGACAATTTTGGGGAATCATTGGACGAGCATTATTATTGGCAACTGCATAAGAAACCTGAACATCTCTCATTTGCTTAAAAGGAATTTCTGCTGTTATTAACTCCCATAACATAATACCATATGAATAGACATCCGATTTTTCAGAATAAAACTCCGATTTGATAATTTCAGGTGCCATCCATTGAGCTGTCCCTACGCTTCCAGTCATTAGAGAATTATCATTTGGCATTACTCTACTCATACCAAAGTCGCAAACTTTAGGGAAATCATTAGCATCTAAGAGAACATTGAGAGACTTCAAATCACGGTGTATTACTCTTTGAGAGTGTAAATATTGAAGACCATAAGCAACACCAAGAGCAATAATCGTTAGTTTTGTGGGGTCCCTCAAAGGAGTTTTTTCATGAAGTCTATGAAATAGGCATCCTCCCTCCATAAACTCAGTAATTATATAAAATGGAGGGGTAATTGTAAGGCCAACAAAAGGTAAGAGCGCAGGATGGTGTATTTGAGATAAAATCTGGACTTCTCTTTTAAAGAATTGGAATAGATATTGTGTGAAATGATTCGATTTCAATCTTTTAACTGCAACAACTTTATTTGAACCTTTTGACGTTTGGTAGCTCCAAAATACTTCTGCAAACCCTCCTTGTCCAATATTACGCTTCAGTTCAAACTCGCTCTGAACAAATGTCCACTCTTTGAGAGATTTCAGCCCTTCAGCTATCTCTTCGTTGTTTAGAACCTTCACTTGGTCGAGTGCAGATTGACTAGAATCGCCTTCCCTTTTGTATTCAGACACGAGAGCATCAATTTCGGAAATCCGTTTTTCAATGTTATCCTTGTGCTGGGGTGGAACTGCGTTATTATCAACTATACTCGTTAGTTTTTCTTTTAAATCATTACAATCCGAAAGATCATCAATTGATTCTTGAACCTCATTTCTAGGCAAAGGAGCTTGTGATGCAAACTTCAGACAAAGAGTAAGATAATTAAACTTATTCCGAAATTCAATAATTTGTTCAGATATGTATGAAATTTGATTAGATAATATGGTATCAAGGTATTTTGATTCGGTTAATGATTGAAAAAGATTGAAAAATCCTCTAATTATCGTTAATAACTGTTGGATTTGATCATAATCATTGGGCGAAGCAGTTTGCCCCGGCTGAACATGAGAAGAAACCCCTTTTGAGAAATTTAGTAGTTCTGTACAAATGCAAGCCGTTTTACAACGATGAACGACAAGTCTACGATGAGAAACAAGTATTTGATGAATATCAGCTTTTATATTTTGAACCCATTGGGAAATAGGTACCGTTACAGTGGACATTAAAAATACTGAAAATCTTTACGTGATATAACGTTTTCAAATGATATTGTTTAGGCAATTGTCCGCCGCTTCCATATTAACAGAAGAAATCCATGTAAGGAGCTCTTTTTCTTCTTTGAAAGCCAATGTATAGCTTGTTCTAGTGCTGTTGTGCCATATACCATCCTTTTGTTTGGTACCAAAGGCCTTGTTATCAAGTCTTTGAATCTGCATTACAAATGGTTTGTTCTTTATGCCTATCTTTTGTGTTGCGAAAGCGAATATTAGAGGGATTTTGGATATCTCATCGAGTTTATCTTTGCTTCCATACGCAATAATCATATCCTTCGTTTTCTTGTAGTGAGATGTACTCCATGATGAAACAAACCTACCCTCATGTTCGATATCACCACTAAGCTCGACAGGAGCACTATATGGAATAGATGAGAAATATATGGGTGGAGGATTTGTCTTGATTTCGTTAGACAAATGGTCCATAATATAAGATGATAATGATTTAGATGACTCAACTCTACTCATAATAGAACCATACTCTTCTTTTGTGTAAGCATGTAGAATGAGAGATAATAAAATATCTCTAACCACTTGCTCACTTGGCCATTCCATTGGATTTCTCATTGAATATGCATGAGCAAATGTTTTTGCAAATAAATGCATCGCAGATGTATTTGTAGGGATGGCCAATCGTTGGGTAATATATCTTATTGCATCAATAATTGATAAGCAATCTAAATCAATGGCTGTAATAAATGAAAAGAGCAAAGCATTAGAAGAAAAATTGGAATTGAACAAAATCAAAGAATTTGCAAAAGGAGAAACATTTGGACTATGAAAAATAATTCTCCCAATTTCTCTAGGATTAAAGAAACTCGGATTTGCTTCTAAAAACTTTTGAAGAACATTCTCGGGATTTAATGCATATGCCTCTGCCATTGATTCGGTCATGGTTGTTGGAATATCATTTGGAACAACATGAGATGGGATCTGTGAAATTTGGCCAAACCATGGCGGAAAAGGAAATTTACTAGGTAGGCAATACATTGTTGCATTAAACCTAACACTCCCACATTTGAAATAAGACATTGTAACAACAATGTTTTTTCCCTTATTTTTCCCTCTCATCCACATCGATTATTTTCTACACAAAATAAATATTTATGAGTTAAGAATTGCAAAAGATAAACCGGCGCAGGCAAAAGGGTAAAGATCCTTCCCTGTATTCACAGTAAATTCATTCTCTGATGCTTTGTTGATGGCGTACATACATTCTCCTTCAAAATAGATTGTTAAATTTTTGGCCGAAGGAATGGAGTTTTGGCTATTATTACAACTATTTGTGCAAACTTGGTATTGAAACCCAGATACCGAATCCAAGTCTTTGGCCAAAAGGGAAAGATTTAATCTCTTCGAAATTGGATAATGTGGCCTATAATAAGGCAAAGATGCAATACGGAAGCATTTATTACCATGACTCTTACTTAGCAAATAAATGCCCATTATTTCAGCTTCTCTATCATCATTAGGTTTTGGCTGCGTTGAAAAAAGTGTATAGCGCTTTCCTCCTTCATGTATCCTTAAAAATCCGCAATACATAGATCTCTGTCCATCATCATACTGTATTCTAATCCCTTTGCCTCTGTTATCGTTGGATGGGATTCCTAAAAAAGACATACCTTTGTTCAATTTCAGTAAAAACTGTGTATTGATGAACAAAGTTTTCTTCCTTGTCATAAGATATACTCGAGGACATCTTAAAGCCCCGAAAAATATGGGCGAATAACTATACACAGCAGATTGATTTGAAACTTGCGTTTGTCCTGCAACATCCGATTCTATTGGATGATTTTCTTCTTCTATGACGAAATTTTCTTCGATTATTTCGCTATTATCAGGCAAAACTATATCATTCCGTTTTATTGGTCCCCAATTTTTCTCTTGTTCCGGTTTTGAATCCTCTTCCTCGAAACTAGATGAAACCACCCCTATTTGATCACTATTTGATGCTCGCATCAAAACAGGAATATCATCAATATCTTCATCTGACGATTCAATGATTACTACCCGCTGCCTTTTGGTAATAGCGCTTGGTTTTTTACGAAATCGCGTTCTGTGTATATAACTGGTGCTTTTCTTGACCTCAGTAGTCGTTGCGCTCATGGCAAAGACTTACTCGATAATTTATGATAAAATCAAAACAATTGTGAGAGGAGATATTTATTCTACATCAAGAATATTCTTAAACCTTAGGATAAAAGACCTGATAGAATCATTGTCTGGGAATATGGAAGGGTGGAAAGAAAATGTGAAAACAACTCTGGGTGCATTGATGACTTTTGATAGGTTTAAAGCAAGAATATTGAGTAACTCTGATTCTACTCCTAAAAGTTTGTCGGTGTCAATAATTCCATCATTAACTTCAGTTGTTATTATTGTTCCAATACCAGGTATCTTATTATGAATGATTACAACTGCTGTATCCTGAAAATAGTCTAAAGAAACCTCGAAATCATCGAAAGAAACAACTTTTGTTTTCATTTATTTGCACTTTTTGTAAAATCGAATGAGCAACTTTCTTAAAGAGACAATATTAGCCCATCTCCCAGACGGGCTTCCTACTCGCGAAACCATAAATAGAATGACTACAGAAGAAATGAATGAACTTTTTGATAAACAGAAGCAGATTATAAGCGATTTTAGGTGCAAATCAGTTTCTCGGATTTCCCAAATGCAAACCCGACTGAACAAATCCTTGAAAACTCTAAGTTCACTTGGACCATCAACAGAAAAAGCTACAATAAAGATAGAAAAAACTCCTGCCCCAAAGAAAAGGGTCAACAAAATTTACACAGAAACTCAATCTCCTGACTTCGAAAGGGTTCTTAAGAGAATAGACCACATGAGAGAGAGCATATTGGAGCCTCCTAAGTCAGAAAGAAGGAGAAAGTTCTAATAAAAATATTTATCGGTTTTACACTTTTATGGAAGACAAAGAGAAGATTAAGTCTCAGATTTCTCAAAACCAAGAAGAAAACGATGGAGATAGTGATTCCAATGCTGTTAACTTAACTATTGTTGATCCGAATGGGGAAGAAGTGCATTTTAAAGTCAAGAGAACTGCCAAAATGAGGAGATTGTTCGCTGCATACTGTAAAAGAGTTGGTGTAGATCCTGATGGGATGAGATTTTTCTATCAAGGTGAAAGGATTAACGAAGAGAGTACTCCAGAAGAATTAGTCCTCAAGGATGGATCAAAAATTGACGCATTTGTTAGGCAAGTAGCAGGATAATTATTAAAAAGTCGTATTATGAACCACAAAGATTTTATTTTGGAACAATATTCACACCCTTTCTTCTTGGGGTTGTTGGACGAGCGATTGGTGCTCCAGGTTTTGTTATTCTTGGTCCCTGTGAAGTTTGTCCTCTTTGGCTCGAGTTGCTCTGAACACTAAGCTCGCTTCCAATACTTTGAACACTAACAATACTACCCTTACTACCCGTGCTAGTAATGCTTCTTGCACTATGATTAGATGTTGGTCTTGAACCTGTTTGAGATCCATACCCATTTGAAGGCGATTTGGCAATACTACGTGAGGCAATGCTAGGAAGTTGTTTCATATTAATACCGATTTGAGAAAGAGCAAGTCTAAGTTTTGGTTCAATTTCTCTGTTGTTTTCCGCAAGAGAAGTCAGCTCAGAAATTGTATTCTCAATCATTGATCTTTCCATTTTCAGCTCAATATCCATCTCTAATAATGTAGATGGATACTTGGCATTAGAAGGAACATTGTTAGGTGCCCTGTGAGTTTCTTTGGCTTTTGTTAATCCTAAAGATGCTCTCTTAATCTTCTCTTTCAGTTCATTATTCTCTTGGCTAACTTTGTCAACTGTAGGTTTCATTCTGTTAACATCCGATTGCAATTGATTGATACGATCTTGTTGTTGTTGGTATGCCTTCTCTAAAGCATTCCTCTCCTCAAAAACATGGCGAAGCTCGGTTTGCCTTGATGCAAGCCTTTGTTGAATGACTTTTCTTTGGTCTTCAAGTGTTTTTTTCCTATCCATATCCGAGTCATCATTTGAAATTGAGGTAAACCCTTCTCTGAATGTGGTATTCTGTCCATTGAGCTTATTCATTGCTCGTTCAAGTGCTCTCAGTTCTTTAACTGCATTCTTGACTTCTACTTCAAGCTGATCACCCCTTCTTGAAACCTCTTCTCTTTCCTGTGCAAATTTAATCACATGATAAGATTGGGAAACCTCCTCACCATCAACTTTATATTTACCCATCATCACTTCATATTTTGATTGAAGTGTTTCAGATCTTTTCTTTCTTTCTTGTAATTCAACATTAGATGAATGTCTTGCTTCTTCTTCTGTTTTAAGCTGGGTTCTCAATCCTACTAAATGTGCATCAATTTCGTGAATCCTCTCTTCCATTGATAATTGAAGTTGTTTCCTACGGTTTTCTAATGATATCATTTCATCACTCTTGTTTGCAACTTGATCACTTAATCTCTCAACTTGGAGCCTGAGCATATTGATCTGAACTAAAACATTCTCCTTTGTCTGACGAGATCTATTTGTGGAATTATCTAACGAATCTTGATCAAGTCTCAACTCATTAAGTTTGGTTTCAAGATACTGTTTCACCTTTAGAACACCCTCTTTCCTTCGTTCTGTTTGTCTTAAATCCAAATCCAACCTATGAAGTTGCTGAGCAAGCAATTTTTCAATATTCATCTTATCCTTCAAAACTCCTGAAAGACGATCAATCTGAGCTTGGAGTTCAATCTTTTCTTCTTCTGTTCTATCTCCTTCGATTCTAGATATTTTTCTTTCCATTTGTTGTATCTGGAAATTGGAATTATATTTTAATTCCTCTTGTTTTTGGGTTTCTCTGTCAAATTCATGAATCTTTTGCTGAAGATTTTTTGCTCTACTTTGTGCTCCTTGCATTTCTGCCAAAAGATTCTTTTCTTTCTTCCTTTCGTCATAAACTTGTTGTCCGAGTTTGAATATTTGATTTTTCTCGGTTTCGATAGATTTCTCAAGGTCCTTAAGTGTTGATTCCTCTTTCTTTAGGAGCTCGTTCATCACATTTGTTTGTTGGCCGAGGTCTTCTGACCAGTCTTTTTGGGCGTATAAAGCATTTTTGGTTTCCTCCAATCTTGCAATAAATCTCTGCTTTTTGTTAATTTCTTCTTGGGTTTTTGCCCGATATGAGTCAATTTCAGCTTGAACAGCTCTGACATCTCCTTCTGTTTTCTCAAGAGAATGCCTCTGTGTTTCAACAGTCTCATGAAATTCAAGTAGGCTTGCTGAATCAGTTTCATATTGTTTATGTTTTTGAGAAACTTGGTGATCTCCAATCCTTAACTTCCTCTCAAGATCTTGATTATCAGCTTCGGCCCTTTCCATATTCTTTCTCTGTTCGGTTGTCATCTCAATATATTTTCGAGCTGTTTCCTTTCTTTCTTCATAAGAGCTTGTTGATTTTTCAATAGCATAATTCAATGATCTGAGTTGCTCCAATGTACCTTCCCATTGACTAAGTAATTGTTTTCGCTCTTCATGTAACTTTCTAAACTGCTCCGCTGTCATATCTAATTCTATTTGCAAAGATCTCGTTGCAGTAACTTCGTTTTCGAGCTCTGCCTTCTTTTGATCAAATAACTGTGTTGTTTTTTCAATTTCAAGGAGTGTTGTCCGAACTTTCCCTTCATCTTCTCGCTTGTATCTTTGCATTACTAAATAATCTTCTTCTTTGTCTCTTGCTGCTTGAATCCACTGATTCAATTGTTCTTCATTTATTTTTGCCTCTTCCTTAAAACTCTCAATTCTTTGTTGGGATTTGAAGATTTTCGCTTGAATTTCACTCCATCTTGATTGAACAACAACTGTTTCTTTCTCAATTTTCGCAATCTCACTATTCAATATTCCTAACTCTCTTTCACTTAATTGTTGAAGATGTTTTTCTTCCGTAGCCTGCTTTGATTTGGCATTTAATAATTCTTGAGTAGATTTAACTTCGGTTGTAACGCTTTTTAAGTGCTCAGTTAAAACACCCATTCTATCATTAAGCTCTGAACACTCATTCTTCAATAAAGTTAAATCCCTGTTACGTTCGATCAATTTCGCATGTAATTCGCGATTTTCCTTATTAGCAAATGGGGGCAGTTCTTCATATAATGGTACGTTTGGATCCATTTGTTCGTTTAAATTATCCAAAAGTGACAAAAAAAGTGTTTTACACTTAACCTTCTTTATTTAAAAGATGCAACTTGGTTACAGGAGAGTGTGATGATGATGAATCTTCACAATTCAGGAACTGAAATGTATAGGCTACTCCAAATAGTAATCCTATTACCAATGTTGCAATACCTATCACTTGAAAAACCATCATTTGTGTGTCATTTTCCATTGGATTGAAATTTGGAGAACATTTTGGTGTTACCATCGGTGTTTCTTGTGGCGTTAAAATATTTATTGTGTTATCTGCATTACAATAACGTGAATGGAAGAATTGTATGACATATGTTTCAATAAATGGAATTAATGTATCATTAATTGTAACAGCCCCTAATGTTGTGACATGAGAATGTGAAATTGCACATGATTTTAGAGTCATTTGTCCTGAGTGAACATAGCATAGTATTTTGTTATTCCCGGTCATTACACATGATTCAAGTGTATAATAGCCAGAAAACTGATAAACAACTCCTAATGAAGGGCAACTATTCTCTACAATATTAATGAATGATAGAACACCAGTATTGCGAGATAAACTTAAAATTGAATGAGAAGAAACATTATTATTGGAAAAAGTGCAGAATATTCCCTTGAAATCTGTTGGAATCATCACACAACAACCTGATATGTCAACAGCATTGTTCATTGAACTATTACTATTTAATAGTTTTTGTGATCCATAATATAAACTAAAAGATTGAGAACCGTGTGTTGAGTTTGCGCATAAAGATATGGACAAAAACTCTATTCTATTAATCTGTGAAGCTGAAATAAATGCAAAATGATAACTTTTTGCAGCTGTTGAACAATGTGCACAAACTCTATTCATATTTGATTTCTCACAATCTAAAAAAACTGAACCTCCATCAAATCCACAAGAAATATGATAAAACATGGAGTTATATATTACACTATTATATGATCCTTCTACAAATATCACACCTCCTTCCCCACTGAACGAAGTATGCCTTGTGAAAAAACAATCATAAATATCAATATCTTGATTATAATATGATCTTCCTTCTGGAACGCTTTCATTTTCGCAGATTTTTGATAAAATATGTATTTTTGTGGAGAAATTTATAACCAATGCACTGTTTTTATCATTTATAAGATAACCTGAAATCATTGTGAAAAGAATAACCAATCTCAAAATCTTGAAATATATGGTATTATTATTTAAAAAGATAAAACGAATTTTTCCCACTAATATTTCGAAAAAAAATAATATCTTCTTAGATATCGTCAATCTTGAGAAATAATTTGGCTTTTTAACAATAAATTTGCTTTCAAATATGTATAACCAGCAAAATTTTAAATATGAACAAATCATTAACAAAGAGTTCACTGATTTAACTAAGTTGCTGGGCTCCATTCTATTTAATGAATCACAATTGCCCGGTTTCATTGAATTCTATATAAAACGTCAGTGAACAATCAATTTGAAAGCTTGGTTCAATTTTGAATGAAAATATGCCAAGGTCGTTAAATGTCACAGATTATTGCACCAAATTCTTTTTGCTTTACACAGCGAAATGAGTTTATATACTATAATGGCTGATGAATTGGTCCATACTTTGGGTACTCAATGGTTATCCAAAATTGCAATAAAATTTTCATACTTTGACCCCAAAAATACATATTGTGAAAGCTTTACCATTAATGACTTCTCGAAGACGATATGGAGGCAGTTTCCCTGTTGATGAAATACCAATACTTAAACCCCAGTAATTCCATAATTCCATAATAATCTTTAATCCAGTTTGGAAACACCACCAAATCCCACTTTAACCAAAATATCTCCAATTCTTCCTAATAATATGACTTTGAATTCGAGTTTATCAATGCCTACAAACAAACCTCCTCCTAATCCCCAAATTCTATCATTTAACATTGATAATACCCAATCTTTCCATTTTTAATCCCAAAAAACACCTATTCTTCAAAATGATTATTCACACACACCAATCTCCTCCTTTTCTCTTCACTAAAGCGTATTTCTCTCCATGAGATTCATCCAATTGTTTTTTTCTCTTGATTAATCATCTTCCCCCGTTAATTTCCAAAGGATTCACCAATACCAAAATAGTTTTATTATCTCTTCCTTAGTCTATTGATTTGAATTATTCCCATTTTCTCTCCAAAAAATGCATATTTTCTGATAATTTCCGAGCTTCTGCTTAAACTCATCCATATTTCTCTCCCTTAAACAGATTTACCATTTCCTATAACTTCTGTTGATCCATTTCCTCTAAAATGAATTTAACCCAAAACTTCAAATCCTCATTAGTTTTTCCCAGTATTGCATTTCCCGCTCTTCACGGGTTATCCTCTACTTAAACAAATCACATATTCATCAAACATAGATCGTTTCTCAGAAATAGTTATCACTTATGATATCTCTTATTTTCTCCATTAATGTGCCCTTCAAAACCAGAGCTTGATCACATATTCAAATAAATCTAATGAATGTGGTTTTTAATCCTCTTCTGACTTATTTTCCTCCTTTCCTCTTGAGGAATTCAACAACATTCGATTTCCTTGCTGCTCCCAATGGTGTTTTCCCTTGTTTATATCAGCTTTTTGATTAATTAGATATTCAACAACACTAAGATGACCTCTTTGAGCAGCTAAATGAAGAGGAGTCCAATCAAATATAAAAACTCAACACTTGTATTTTTTGCATTTATATCAGCTTTTTGATTAACTAGATATTCAACAACACTAAGATGACCATTTTCAGCTGCATAATGAAGAGGAGTCGAATTATATTTACTTTTTGCATTTATATCAGCTTTTTGATTAACTAGACATTCAACAACACTAAGATGACCATTTTCGGCCGCTAAATGAATAGGAGTCCAACCATTAATACCTTTAGTATATATATCAGCTTTTTGATGAAGAAGATATTCAACAACACTAAGATGTCCATTTTCAGCAGCATAATGAAGAGGAGTCAGATAAAATTTAAAAACTCAACATTTAAAGATTTTCCATTTATATCAGCTTTTCGATTAACTAGATATTCAACAACACTAAGATGACCATTTTTAGCAGCATAATGAAGAGGGGTAGATCCATGATTAGTTTTTGCATTTATATCAGCTTGTTGATTAACTAGATATTCAACAACACTAAGTTGACCATTCTCTGCAGCCCAATGAAGAGGAGTCTGATTT
>Ga0074193_1002053_pt1 | contig 20291 bp, 15 predicted proteins | sample EPASupsiteHSE605_FD_64523 | JGI IMG/M metagenome (GOLD analysis project Ga0074193, IMG submission 64523) | Bioremediated contaminated groundwater from EPA Superfund site, New Mexico - Sample HSE6-05 | ecosystem: Environmental > Aquatic > Deep subsurface > Groundwater > Contaminated ... | reverse complement strand
GCTTCCAATGCCACTTTTGCTTTGAAATTTGAACTGTGATTTCTTCTGTTTTTGCTCATTTCTTTTTCCTTTCCTTATGAGCAAAATTATATCTTATTCACCTGTCCAATTTTTTGGGTCCTCTATATTATTTCAGTTTTTCAGTATAAGGACGTAATAAAAAGTTCTTACCTATTTTAAAAAAATAAAGAATAAAAGATACTTAATTTTTTATAAAAGGGTTACACCCTTTACCCGTGTTCATTTTCTTTGTGCGCACAAAGAAAATGAACGAAAAGAAAGGCGCCCCTGTGCTCAGCTTCTATGTTTCTAACTTGCTTGAATAGATTTCCCTTTGACTGACAGGCAAACTCGCTTCACTCAAACAATGCCCTTATTGATTAGCCTTGGCGCAAGTTGAAACATTACGAAGCTTCCGCATGGGGATTTTTAGGTAAATATTTTTCTTTCTTCCTTAGTTAAAAATTATTTTTATAATATTAGATATAAATAAACCCAATATTTAGTACATATGGGGAATTAAGAACGAAATAATAAATCCTAGCATGTGTCAGTTAATTATGAAATGAGATCCAGTACCTGCTAAGGGACTTTAAATATTGTATTAATCGATTATCGGGGGTGAGTACTATGACAAAACTTAGTCCTGAAGAAAAAAGAAAGGAAGCCTCGGACTGGACGAAAGGACTTGTGGGGCTTGCAATAGTTTTAGGCATTATACTGATTGGATATATAGTTTTTCAGGGAGTAAAAAATAATTTGTTACAGCAACAAGCTCAGAAGGGTAAATACCAGCGAATAACACAGGCTCCTGAGCATAATCATATAGCTGATATTTTTGTATTTACACAATAAGAAGAATTTCTTCTACTTTATAAACATGGAGGAAGCATTAAAATGTTCAAATCAAAGACTAAAAAATATGGTATGAAATCTTTTACAAATTCATTAATGGAAAGCAGAAATGTTCTTTCAAACAGAGTTTCAGACGGAATGAAATATGCGCAAAACCATATAGTCGATATTACAGAATACATGCGTAAAAATCCAGGTTTAAACCTTGTAAGAAACAGGATACAAAAACATCCGGCAGGCAGTTTTATGGCGCTAGCAGGATTAGGTTTGATTATATTTGGCTTTTCCAGATTAGCAAGAAAATAGCCTCAAAACTTGTAATTTTTAAGATATACCACTCCAAAAATAAATTTCGGATTTTAGAGTATACTCACTCCAGTATAAAAGTATAATCTAAGGACGGCGGAAAAAATTCTTCGACGACGCGAAGGCGGCGGCTAAGAATTTTTGTAGGCTGCTTCTTGTCTATCAAGATAAAAAATGCTTACGCATTTTTTATTCATCACCAAGAACAGAAACTATTTTCATCAAATTATCATCTAATCTTGATATTTTTCTTTCCATTTTGTCTATTTTTTTAGTTAAGAGAGAATGATCCTTGTTTGTTTCGTCCTTTGATGAAATCTGATTTGCTATAAATTCCAGAAGAGATTTGACTTCATTGTCTTTAGAAGTGTCTTTAGATTCGATTGTTTTGAGTTTTTCATCAATACTTTCAAGTCTGGATTCTATACTGTTAAATTTAGTGTTAATCTTCTTCAATTCAGCATTCAGATCTTTTTTTACTTTGCCGAAAGCACTATCAAGTTGTTCTGAAACGTTTTCCTGTTCATTTTTATCACTTGATTCTTTCATATCATCTTTAATCAGACGTTCAAAATTTGACATGATATTTGAGATATTTGACATTTCAAGAGAAATGCCTGATACGCTGATATCCAGACTCCCCAGATTTTTTTCAACATTTTCAACCTTGTCAATAATCTCATTATCTCGTGAATTTTCACATATAACGCTGTTTATATGCGTTAATTTATCAGAAAGTTCTTTTAGTTTACCGTTAAATTCGTTTTTGTTACCGGTGATTGATTGTCCGATAAAGGATTTAATATCGGTTAAAGCAGAATTGATTTTGTCTATTTCGTTACTATTCTTGATTTCTTCTACATTATTGCTGGTTTCTTCGAGCAATTCTCCTACATTATCAATCCATTCTGCAATTTGAATCAGTGCTTCTCGGACCACCTCTATATTATTAAAAGCGTCTGAAGAGGTAGTAAACAAGCTGTTAATATTTTCAGCAATTTCATCCTGCTTTTTGATAACCTCGTTTGAAGAATCAGACACATTAACAGTTAATGTATCAACTTGCTGTTTAATTTCCTGAACAGGTGCATCAATAGCTGTTTTAAGTATATTAATAGTTTCAGAAGTTGAAGAGGAGATATTATCACTTAAATTATTTAAATGTTCCTGTGTAATTGAGTTATTTTCTATTAATACATCTATTTTTTCTTTAATTTCCCGAGCAGGTGTGTCAATAGCTGTTTTTAAAATATCAACATTATCGTCTGAAGACAGGATCATCATATTTGTTTTACTGTTAATATCAGACAGATCATTGCTTACAACTTCGAATTTATCTATAAAGTTCTGAAATTCAATCTTGAGATTTGTAAAATTGCTGTTTATAATTTTCATCTGTTCATTTGTTGATGGCAAATCCACTGTAATAGCACTTGAAACAGCATTTATATTTTCAAATCCGTTTTGAATCTGATCTTTAATGTCTTCATATTGGGATGAAAAACTATCAAATTCAGCTTTGATTGAAGTTAAATTTTCTATAATTAATGAATTTGTTTCATTCAGCTTTTCATCATATTTAATAACATTTGCCTTGATAGAATTAATATTTTCTTCAAAAGAACTGTCTATTTTGCTGTGAAGTTCAGAAAATTCGTCTCTGAAGGAATAAATTTCTTCTTTGATATCTTCAATGTCAGATATTGTTGCAGAAGTAGCCAATAATTCCAGTAATACATCTATTTTCTCTCTGGTCTTTGTAATAGAAGAACTACTTTCAAATAACTGAACGATTTGTTCACTGTTTAACCCTTCGAGCTTTGTCTGTAATAAATCAAAGCTACTTTTAATGTTGTTAAAATTGATTCCTAATCCTGATTTTAGCTGTTCTATATTCCCCTGAACAGTTTCTATACCGGTCTTAAGACTTGATTGTTCTAGTACACCGGATAAGTTTGTATTGTTAATAATTAAAGTACCAAGTGCGTTTAATTTTTCATCAAAACTTAAAAGATTTTCTCTAACAGAATTAATATTTTCTTCGACAGAATGATTCATTTTATTGTAAAAATCTGAGAAATCATCCCTGAAAGAGTAAAATTCTTCTTTGATATCCTGAATATCAGCAGTTGATGATAAAGTATTCATTAAAGTAATTATTACTTCAATTTTTTCAGTTAATGCATTAACATTGTTATTTATTAGATTGTGACTATCATCAGAAGATATTTTTTCAAGATTTTTAAAGATTAAACCAATCTTGGAATCCATTTCTGCAAGGTTGCTTATATTTTCTTTAAGTCCTGATATTCCTGATATTGAATCCTCTATAATATTTTTTATTTCTGCAATATCTCCAGTTGTTGCAGACTTTCCAAAATTGTCCAGTAATTCATCTATGTTATCTTTTATATCTTCGATACAAAGCTTAAAGTTTTCTAAATCTGCGGTATTGTTATTTTGTGAGATAGCAGATTTAAATTCTCCGACATTAACCTGTAATTCGGATAATTCCTGCTTTAACTCATCCAGTTTATCGTTATTATGATTTTCTTTGATTAGTCGACTAATATCATCCAGTTTACATTCAAAGTTTTCTAAATCGGCAGTATCGTTATTTTGTAGAACAGCAGACTTAAATTCTCTGATACTAGCCTGCAATTCTGACAATTCCTGTTTTAAATCATCTAATTTATCGTTAGAATGATTTTCTTCAATTACTCGACTTATATCATCCAGTTTATATTCAATGTTTTCTAAATTAGCAGTATCGTTATTTTGTAGAACAGCAGACTTAAATTCTATGATACTAGCCTGCAATTCTGACAATTCCTGTTTTAAATCATCTAATTTATCGTTAGAATGATTTTCTTCAATTATTCGGCTTATATCATCCAGTTTGTATTCAAAGTTAGCAATATCTTCTTTGCCTGAACATTCATTTCCGGTATTAATATTATTAATTTTTTCTTCAAATAAAGAATTCAAATAATCTTTAAGATCACTAATATTATGTTCAACAATTTTTATTTCGTCCTTTATACCTTCGAAGTCATCGGTATAAGAGATTTCCTGAACAGTACTGAATAGACCGTCAAGTCTGACTGATAATACATCAATACCTTTGTACAAATAATCTACACTGTCCAGACTTGCCGTTTTTACAACATTTTCGGCTATTGTTGATGTTTTGGTGTTTAAATCTGATATTATGTTTGTTACATTGTTTAATCCGGTTTTTATCAAATCAATGTCTTTATTTTCAGAATCTTTATTGTAAAGTTTTTCTATAAGCTTATTTATATCTTCAAATTTTTCGTTTATATACAGGATATTTGATTCAAATTTTAAATCGGCTTTTTCAAGATAAATCTTTATGTCTTCAATTTGTTCATTTAAGTTATCTCTGGATTCATCGGTCAGAATTAATTCAGAAAATTCAGTTATTTTAGAACTGATAGAATTCAAATCTCCCTGCATATCAACAAGGCTGATACCAAGATTTGTTATGCTGCTTTTTATTTCGAAATTATCTTCTTTTTCGGGTAGATTTTCCACATTCCCCTTTATAACATCCAATTTGTTACAGGATTGCTGTATATTATCTCTTAGTTCTCCTATGCTGTTTAAAGCACCTGATAGTCTTTCTTTTATTGTTTCAAGTTCCTGTGTTGATGTTAGTTGCTTTAATGATTCTTCTATACCGTCAATTTTTGCCTTGATATTTTCAACGCCGGTACCAATTTCCTCTATTTCTTTAATATCATTAGTATTTACTGCATTTTCCAGTCCTGATAATTTTTCTTTTATCATGTTTATATTTGACTGAAATTCTTTAAATTCTTTTGAATTTCCTGTTTTTAACAGGGAATTCAGGTTTTCCAGTTTTTCTTTAACCTGTAAAATTTCAACTTTTATTTCCTGATTTTCTGTACTGTCACTTTTTTCTATTATTAGAGAACTTATCTCTGACAGGTCATCTCTAATGTTGTTTACTTCAAGCTTAACCAGATTTAAATCTTTTTCTGAAGCTGTACAATTTATTAAGGCTTCCAGATTGCTGAAATTGCTGTCTATACCATCAATCAGATTTTCAGCAGATGCAAGGTTACTAATTGAATCTTCCAGATTATTGAACTTTTCACTTATTCCGTCAATTTTGGTTTTTACTTCGGTAATATCTCTGTTTGAAGCAATATTACCCAAAGACATTCCCAGATTGTCAAATTTCTTGTTGATATTATCCAGACCGGAATCAAGTTTAATTTCCAGTTTTTCTGAATGCATTGTGTCTGTCAGCAAATCTTTAATATCTTTTAAACCATCTTTTAATGAGGTTAGGTTTTCTTTTAAAACGTTAAATTCAAATTCATAGTTGTTATTTCTTATCTTTGAATTTAAAGATTCTATATTCAGACTTATATCATCAAGATTTGTTTTTAAAGACCTGTATTTTTCGCTGCTGTTTTCTTTTAATTCCGTTGTTTTATCATCCAGAATCAAGGATAAAGAATCTTTTAATTCATCGTATTTACTTGTAATAGAAGCTATTTCGCTAACTATCTTACTAGAACTACTCGTTTCAGAGATGCTTGAAATACAGTTAAACAAACCGTCAAGCCTGATTGATAATACATCAATACCTTTATAGATTTGTTCTACACTGTCCTGACTTGCTATTTTATTAATTTTTTCATTAGTATCGACAATTTTATTATTTAATTCTGATATTTCTTCTGAAACAGAGTTAACATTTGAATTTATCAGGTTTATACTTTGTTGTACCTGATTTATAACATCTTTATTATCAAGTTTTCCGACTAATTTATTTATATCTTCAAACTTTTCATTTATATATAGAATGTTAGATTCAAATTTTATATTTGATCTTTCGAAATAAGGCTTTACTTCGCTGATCAGTTCACTGAATTTTTCGCTTGTGCTTTCTCTTGATATTATATTTGAGCAGTCAAGTAGTCTGGCATTTGCCATATTTAATTCGGTCTTCATGCCGGAGAGATTTGTATCAAGTGCTGCCAGACTGCTTTGTATTTCGATATTATCTTCTTTTTCCGGTAATTTAGCGACAATTTCTTTAATAATATCTAATTTATCGCATGATTGCAGAACGTTACCTTTTAAAGTTTCCAGTTTGTCCAGAGAATTTGTTAATTTATCTTTCACTGATTCGATTTCATTCATTGATGCCAGTTGGCCAAAAGATTGCTCTATTCCATAAAGCCTGTCTTTAATTCTGTCGAATCCTGCATTTATAGTTTCTTCTGAACTGGTACTTTTTATTAAAGTCGCTAATTCAATTATTCTTGCCCTGACACTTGTTATACCGGAATTAAGTTCATCAAAGTCTTTAATTTTGTTATCTGCTACTGAAGAATCGATTTCACATAGTTTCTGTCTGATTAAATCAAGTTCATTTTTTATTTCACTGTCCGGTTCTTCATTATCCATATTTTGAGTTATTAAAGAACTGACTTTCGATATTTCGATTTTGATATGGTCTATATTTGATCTGACTTCATTTAAGTCTGCGGTTAAAGCAAGATCACTCATAGATGATCCGAGATTGCTAAATTTATTGTTTACATTGTTGCTAATATCCTGCAAGTCAGACTTTATAGTATTTATGTTATCTATTGAAGCAAGATTTCCAATAGATGAAAACATGTTATTCAGTTTATTGTTTATATTTTCAATTTCAGAATTTATTGAATGTACGTCACTAATTGAGGGAAGATTGGTTATTGATACTCCAAAATTATAAATTTTCTCGCTCAAATTATTAACAGAGTCTTTAATTTGATTTAAATCCTCTGTAGAGGTATTCTTACTGACAGCTGATTCAAGATTTGCAAACTGATTTTTTATATCCTCAATACCTGCTTTTAACCTGACTAATTCTTCTCTTGAATCAAGTTTATTTATTCCGGTTACAAAGTTATTAAATTCTTCTTTTATGTTGTTAATACCGGTATTTAATATTTCAATATCGTCAGAAGATACTAAATTTTTAAGTTCACTGCCTATATTTTCTATGCCTGCTTTTATTGTGTTGGAATAGCAGGTTAATGGAAGGTTATTTATTGATGTTTCAAAATTATTGAGCCGTTCCTTTATGGCATTGATGCCAATATTTAATTCCCTTATATCTCCTGATGAAACCAGATTATTGAAATTATTATTTATGTCTTCTATTTCAGACTTCACAGAACTGATATCAATCAGTGATGGGAGATTATTTACTGAATTGCTTAAATTGCTGAATTCTTCAATAATTTGTCCAATATTTTCTCTTACTCGATTTAAATCTTGTGAAGAAGCATTTTGAGCAATAGCAGACTCGACACTTTGAAATTTATTTTTAATAAGTTCAATTTCTGTACGTATTGCGCCTGCATCGTCGACCGATGGAAGATTATTTATTGCTGCTTCCAGGTTATTTAATTTGTCGAAAACACTATTAATTGTTTCTCTTGCATCTTCAATATCATTTGCAAAATTAAGATTATTTATAGAGACATTTATATCTTTGAACTCTTCTCTAAAATCATTAACACTTGCTTTAAGGTCGTCTATGTCATTAGAGGAGGCTAATTTGCCAACAATGGCACTAAGATTTGTGAAATTTTGTCTGATTAACTTAATTTCTGAATTTAAATCAATAAAATCACCGGTTATATCAAGCTGTTTTATTGAATCTTCAAAATTTTCCAGTTGCCCGTTAATATTTTCTATTTCAGTTTTAAGTTCAACCAGATCTTTCGCAGAAGCCAGTTCGTTGATTGATTTTCCAAGGACGTTAAATTCGTCTTTTATCCCTGTAATGCCGGCATTTAATTCGCTTATGTTTCCGGCTGTAGCCAAATCGGCACTGAAGGCGTTAAATTTGCTGGTTAAGATTTCAATCTTGTCCTTAAAATCTTTCAGATTTTCACTGGAATCAAGCTGGCCAAGCAGTGATTCAAAGTCCTTAAATTGTTCATTTATAGTATTTACACCTGATTTCAATTCATTTATGCTTTCGGCTGAAGCAAGATTATTCAGTGAATTTTTTAAATCGCTGAATTTGTTGTTTATGTGTTTTCTTTCACTGTTAATGGTATTTTCAAATTTTTCAACAGTTAAATTATTTATTATTAAGTTTTTTACATTTTCAAGTTCACTTTTTAACGTGTTAATACCTTCGCTAAACTCGTTAAATTTGGTCCCATACTTTTCAACACTTACTTCTGCACTAACAGAGGCCAGAATTTTGCTTATATTTTGAAGAGTAACTTTTAAGTCTTCAAACTTATCTTTATTATATGTGTTTAATTCAACTTTATTATTCTCTATAGCCGCAGATAAATAAGTTTTTAGCTCATTAAAATTTTCAGATACCTGACTAATTTCGTTTGATATTTTTTTCGCATCAGCAGTTTTTGATAAACTCTTTACGGAAGTAAGCAGGCTATCAAGCTGATCAGCTAATGAATCTACACTGTTCTGCAATGTATTCAGGCTTTCGCTTGAAGATAATTGTACTATCTTTTCATTTAAACCTTTCAGACCGCTGTTTAATTCAGATAATTCAACTGAAATAGAGCTGACATTAAAATTAACAAGGTCAATATCCGATTTTAAATGGTCAAAAGCCTGTTTATCACTTAAATTTTTAATAAGTTTGTTTATTTCTTTAAATTTTTCACCCAGAAAAGAGCTGTTTTCTTCGAATTTAATATTAAAATTATCTGTAAGTGGTTTGATTTCGTTAATTATAGAATTAACGCATATGCCGGATTCATCTTTTACAACATCTGATACTGTTTCTACTTTATCATTAATGTTGTTAAGTTCGCTTTGAACATCATTAAAGTTGGAGAAAAGGTTATCGAGATTTTCTTTCAGGGTATTTAAATTTTCTATTATTTTACTGTCAGCGGCGGCAAGTTTTTCGTTGTCAGTTTTCTTGATTGTTTTTGTGATTTGGGAGACTAGAGTTTCTATAGAAGATACTTTGGAATTCAAAAGTCTTTGTTTTTCTTCAAGATTTCTTTTCAGGTCAATAAGAAACAGGTCAACACATTCAACTGAATTTGACTTGGATAGAACATCAATTTTACTTTCAATTCTGCTTAAAGCTTCATCATTGTCTATTATATTATTATCACCGTTATCTTTTTTAACAAATTTTGAAAGGTTTTGCATTAGAGAAGCTAAATATTCAATTTTCTGACCGGACTCAGATACTTTCCCCTCAAGACTTTCCAACTTTTCATCATACTTCATAGAAGTTATATCTCCCTAATAATATTTATTTAATCTCCAACCGTCCTGAATATATTCTAGCAAAATTTAAATGACATGGGTAAAAGAAATCAGCAAATAACTAAAAAATAATCCTAAACTTAACAATAAAAAGGCTTCTACACAACTCAAAAATTTATAATTTTTTAATTTAATTTGAGTTATGCCCCCTCATATCCAGTGTCACAAATACTCACTAGCGGTGAGTTGGCAAGCATTTGCTCACTTTTACAAGGTTGATTTCTGTATAACTGAAAAATCACATTTTTTACAGTTATGCAGAAGTCTTAACAGAGGAAACCAGGCGGAATAAATTTTGTAAAATTTTTACAAATGGTAACACTCCATTTGGCCATATTTTTGTAGAACAATATTATAGTGCATCCAAATTTTTTCTGATTTCTTTAATATCAAGTAATGTAAGCCCTCTCGGGTTATCAGGATTTTCCGAATGAAAACGCAAGAGGTAAGATGGATGAAATAGCGGCATGACTTTTGACCCTAATGGTCCGTCAAACCATTTCCCCCTGATTTTGGAAATAGGCTCTTTTGTGCCTAAAACAGAACTTACAGCAGTTGAACCAGCAAGGAGTATAAGTTTAGGCCTGATAAGCTGAATTTGTGCGTTAATATAAACTTTGCAAGCTTCAATTTCTGCAGGAGTAGGAACTCTGTTTTCTGGAGGACGGCATTTAACCACATTACAAATATAAAGATTTTTTTCTCTTGTGATGTTTTGAGTAAATAAAAGCTTATCAAGCAGTTTGCCAGCCCTTCCCACAAAAGGCTGCCCTGTTTCGTCTTCATTCTTGCCAGGGCCTTCGCCTATCAGCATTAATTTTGCTTCAGGATTGCCTCCCGAAAAAACCACCTGTGCCCTTGTTTTTGAAAGATCACATTTATAACAAAATTTACAAACTTCTTCAACTTCCTTTAACGTTTCAAGCCTTGTATTTTTGTCAGTTTGTGAAAAATTAAACAAGCTCTCCTGCCAATTTGTCATAATACTCCTTAAACTAAACCGGATAATTTTTACTGGAATAATTATATCAATAAAATATCTGGAAGTAAGATAAATATCTATTAACAATTTGCATTATTTAAAAAACAATACTAAAAGGGCATAAAATTTTTTAAAAAAATTTCTATACTATCAAAGTGAATCCTCAACTCTTCTAAATCTACTTGCTACTCGCTTGGTCTCTGATTTTATCAGGGACTTTTTTTTAAACAGGCGAATTCCTAACTTTTTAATAAAATTCCCCTTTGTTTTATAATTAACAAATTATGAAGATAACAGCCGGACATCTTGGAGCTTTAGCTTTTGCAATTCAGACTTCTTTTCAAAGCCTGGGCATTGATATGGAACTTCCTCCACTGTCAAATAATTTAACTAAAGAACTCGGGGAAAAAAATCTTAGAATTGAGATGTGCTATGCTCTGAAACTTTATCTTGGAAACTATTTATCACAGAAAGACTCAAAACCGGATGGCGTTATTTTTTATAATGGTTGTGATCTCTGCAATTTAACTCCAGTCAGTAATACTTTTCTTGATATTTTTGCGGAATACTCCTGGTATCCAAAGCCATATTACTTTAATGTAACGGATAAAAAGAAATTTATAAAAGACTATTATAGTAATTTAAAGGAAATTTCAGAAGCTTCTTCGTTTAAAGTAATTCAGTCCATGATTTTAGGTTATAAAAAGTTTCTTTTGCTTGAGTATCTGGATAACGTATTTTATACAGTAAGACCGACAATTAATGATCATAATAAAGGAGAAGAACTGTATTCAGATATTTTTCAGAGAATAATTGATGCAAATTCGTTTAAATCCTACAAAAAAATCAGGAAAAATATTGATAACCTGCTTAAATTATATCCCCCGGATAACAATGTCCTGCATATTGGTCTGATAGGTGATCCTTTCTCTTTAAATGAACCATACCTTCACCAGTATACTGACAGAAAACTTGGATATTTAGGCTGTATAACAGACAGATGGATGAATAACAAATTAATAAAAAAGAAAGATTCAGGTAAATATCAGTTTAAAAAGTATTTAAAAAATGATTACGGAGTTTTAACCCCTAGAGAAATACAAAAAATCAGCCATTATGCAGGAAAATCCTATGATGGCATGGTTTTTATATCTCCTTTTGCATGCAATCCCAGTGATGCAATAAGAAACCAGATTTCTTTAATTCAGAAAGAATCAGGGATTCCTGTAATATCACTGGTATTTGATACGCATACAAGCGCCACAGGCTTAGAAAGCAGATTAGAAGCTTTTGTCGATCTGGTCAAGCTTCGCAGGGATAAAAAGTTGTAATTTATTTTAAAGATTGCTTCTACAGGATAATTTTGCCAGTTCTTCCGCTAAAATTTCTTTTTCCTGCTGGCTGAGTTCGATTCCGGCAAATGCGAATAATGTTACATCTTCGGCATAAGCATGGTTATAAAGTGTGTCAGCAATACTATTTGCCTGACGGGTTAAAGCTTCGTATGCAATATTTGTCGGATTTGTATTGTATTTGTTAAATAATTCTTCAAGCAGGTCTTTCTGGTGCTGTATTTCTTTATGTTCGTCCAGTACACAGTTAATTAAATCCTGCTGCTTTTTTATCTTTGGAAATATAATCTGTTCTTCCGATGCAAAATGTACATTAATAATCTTATCAAGTAAATTTACAAGGTTTTTTATCCGGTCTAAAATTTCAAATAAATTAGTTGAATTTTGAGTTGCTTTAAATTTATTTATAACCTCATAAATCTCTTTATGTTCATCAATTAGTGTCTGAAATTCGAGCATATATCATTACCTCCTGTTCAGGTAAGATTTATAATATCAATTTGCAAAATTTATTTAAGCCAGAAACTGGTTAGGAAAAAATAATTATTAAAAATTTTTACATTATTCAAAAAAACAGCAACTTTTATTTTTTTGGTTTTTATAATTAATAAGAGAGTAGGGTTAAAGAGGTTTATAATATGCAAGCTATTTCAAGAATGAAATCAAATTATGTATTACCTATAAAAAATTCTGAAGAATTAAACAAAAGAATAAAATTAGTGAAAGAATTAAAGATTTTCCATGCTCGTACAGAAGCAAATGATGCAGAGCATGCTTGTATAAATGTTGTAGTTTTGAAAAATCTTCGTAAAAAATTTAAAGCCACATGCAATAGGGCAGGTTTTGATTTTATGAAAGTCAAGGGATTCAATAGGTATATTTAACATTCTTTTATTTGCTTTTTAACTGCTTAAAATTTACTTATTGAATTAATACCCCTATTTTTGTAATACTTTACTAAAAGGTAAAGTATTATGAATTTTGCAATAGAAAAAATAGAATCTCGAATCGTTGAATATTTTGAACTGATAAAATTTGAGCATACAATTTTTGCACTGCCTTTTGCGCTATCAGGGATGTTACTTGCTTCTAAAGCTGGTTGGCCTTCTGTTGTTACTTTTTTATGGGTTCTACTTGCAATGGTTTCAGGCAGGACAGGGGCAATGGCTTTAAACAGACTTATTGATGCGGATATTGATAAAAAGAATCCCAGAACAGAATCAAGGGCAATTCCGACAGGCAGGATTAAAAAAATGTATGCTTTAATTTTGGTTTTGTTTTCGTTTTGTGTTTTAACTTTTGCTACATGGCAGCTTCCTTTGATTTGCAGGCAACTATTGCCTGTTGCTATTTTTATTCTTGTAATTTATTCATATACAAAAAGATTTACCAGTATGTCGCATCTTGTGCTGGGTTCGGCGCTCGGGGCTGCTGCTGCGGGGGGCTGGCTTGCAGTTAGCGGCAGGATAGATATACCTGTTATTTTATGGGGAATAGCTGTTACTTTTTGGGTTGCAGGCTTCGATGTTATTTATGCCATTCAGGATATAGATTTTGACAAAAAAAATAAACTTTTTAGCATACCTGCCTGGCTTGGAGTTAAAAAAAGTTTATGTGTTTCAAAATTATTTCATTCAATAACTGTAATATCTTTAGTAATTTTAGGTATAATATATCCTGTCAGTTATTTTTACTTTGCAGGCCTGATATTTACTATTTGTATGTTAATATACGAGCACAGCCTGCTCAGTGAAAATGACCTTTCAAAAATTAATGCAGCTTTTTTTAATGTTAACGGGTATGTCAGCATCGGAATTTTCATATTTGTCGTTTTAGACAAAATTTTTGGGTAGAAAATGAGTAAAGCCGCCGGATACAATCAGAATATTACAAAACGAATGCTTAATGTAATTAAGCTTTTACGTTCTGCGTTCCATGAAACCAGGACATACAAAGCAATTGTCGGCATGCTGAATGACACATCCGAATGGTTTGAAACTGTGGGTCAGATCGGGACTAATTTTGGCTATGCAGTAAAATTTATATTTACAGGCAATGTTGATGTAAAAGCCACAATAGAGCAGGCATCAAGATTTGGCATTGATTCTTTGCCCATTACACTTTTAATGGTAGGTGTATCCGGTATGATTATTGCACTTCAGCTTGCTTACGAAATGGTAAAGCAGGGAGCGGGAAGTTATGTCGGAGCGCTGCTTACTTTGGTCATAATAAGAGAAATAGGTCCCATCATGGGTAGTTTTGCGGTTATATCCATGGTAGGATCTTCAATGGCAGCAGAAATAGGCACAATGAAAGTTACCGAACAGATAGACGCTATAAAAGTTCTGGGAGTCAGTCCGATAAGATATTTAATCGTGCCTAGAATTCTGGCAGGATTCTTTATAATGCCGTTTGTAATTGTGCTTGCAAATGCAACAGGCATTATTGGAGGGTTTTTTGCCAGTAACATTGTAGCCGGAATAAGTATGCGTAATTATGTCGATTCGGTGTGGCATGGGCTTATTCAAAAGGATATTTTTGTAAGCATTCTAAAAGCAGGCGTGTTTGGAGGTTTAATAGCATTAATAAGTTCATCTATAGGGTTTAAAACCGAAGGCGGCGCAAAGGATGTAGGGATTTCAACAACCAAAGCGGTTGTCTGGTCGTTTGTTGCTGTTGTTTTTACAGATTACATTATTTCCTTGATATTTTTTAATTAGAAGCAGGTATAAAATGTTAGTTCAGTTAAAAAACATTCAAAAATCATATGACAATAAAATTGTTCTTGATAATGTAAGTTTTGATGTCGATGCAGGAGAAGGGCTTGCAGTAGTAGGATTCAGCGGATCAGGTAAAAGTACCATATTAAAGATAATTTGCGGACTTATAAATGCTGATTCGGGAGAAGTTATTCTTGGTGATGATAATATTTCAATGGTTTTTCAGTATTCGGCACTGTTTGATTCTTTGAACATATATGATAACATTGCTTTTGCGCTTAAAGAGCGTAAGGAATTCAAGAAAAAATACACAGAAAAACAAATGAAGGAAATTGTAAAAGAAAAGCTTAAAATGGTTGGCCTGGCTGATATTGAGGATAAATACCCCAGTGAACTTTCAGGAGGTATGCAGAAAAGAGTCAGCTTTGCGAGAGCGATTGTTACAAATCCTAAAATCATTCTTTACGATGAACCGACAGCAGGACTTGATCCTGTATCTTCTACTGTAATTGAAGATTATATTGTTCAGCTTAAAAATGAACTTAAAACAGCTTCTATAATCGTTACACACCAGATGTCAACAATTACTCGCACATCGGATAGAGTTATAATGCTTTATGAAGGCAAAATCGTCTGGCAGGGAACACCTTCTGAAATGCTTGTAACAGATGATCCGTATGCCCGTCAATTTGTACGGGCACAAAGAGAAGGTCCCATGCTTACTGCTGCCGGATAGGTTTAATGAATTAAAATTAATTTAATATACATCAATAATTTAAATTTTTAGTATACTATTACTTATAGAGCATATATTTTTAATAGGAATTCAACTGTTATGAAATTAACACCTGAGGTAAAAGTCGGAATATTAACCTTATTATCTGTAGTAGTTCTTATATTTTGTCTGATGTGGCTCAAAGGTCGTGCAATTTCTGCCGGACAACGTATAGAAGTCAAGTTTCAGGATGTTGATGGCATGCGTCCAGGTTCAGCTGTTCAGATGATGGGTATAAGAATTGGCCAGATTGAAGAAGTTATTCCTTATATCGATAAAGATACCAGTTATGTCAGGGTTAAATTTGTTATTACCCAGCCAGGGATAGCTATACCTACTGCTTCGACAATATCTATCCAGCAATCAGGTATTATTGGTGAAAAATTTCTTGAAATAACCCCTCCTCAGCCACAATTCGCTTATTTGCCCATCACAACACATTTCAAACCATGCCTGAGGGAAGGTTCACCAGTTGAAATCCTTGCTGACGGCAAGTACTTAACAATAGGTCAGGTTAAAAATGCAGAGATGTCAGATAAACGAGTTCTTCCTGACAGATTAAAACTACTTATTCCTACCAGGTGGGTTTACAGAGTTGAATATATAAATACGACTCCGGGTATTGTTATTCCTGCAGATTCTGTTCCAACTATTCAAAAGTTTGGAAATACAGCAGTTAATTGCAAACTCAGATTAACACCGCCTAATAATACAATCGTTCAGGTTTATGAATCTGACAGCAAATACACAATAGTTGAACCTATGAGACTGAAAGAAATATTTGACCTTCAGCTCGAAACAGCAGCATCTTTAAAAGAAACCAATGATAAAGTCAATGCGCTTCTCTCCGAAGAATCAATAAGAGACTTGAAACAGACTCTTACAAATACAAAAAACCTGACAGCACAGGCAACTTTAACATTAAAAGAAGCCTCTGCCCTTATCGGGACATCAGAAGTTGAACTAAAAGCAGTTGTTGTAAAGGCATCAGATCTTTCTGACAGAATTGTTAAGCTTTCAGATAACTTAAACAGTATTATAGGAGATCCTAAAGTCAAGCAGGATTTGCTGGCAACTGCAAGTTCAATGCAGACATCAACAAAACAAATTTCTGACTTGCTCTCTGATCCAAAACTTAAAGATAGTATCCGTTATATTAACAGTTCATCCAAAGATTTGTCTGAAATTACGTCCTATATGAATTACGTAACGAAAGATCCTTCATTCAGAGGTAAAATTGATGGTACAGTAACAAATTTAAGCGCTTCGCTGGAAAAACTGTCAAAGACACTTGATACAGTTAATGGGCTTTCTGCAAAGGATCAGCAGGAAATTAAAGGAATTTTGCATGATTCTGCTGAAGCATCAAAAAATCTTAAGTTATTTTCTGAAAAATTAAATAAAAGGTTCCTGTTATTCAGGCTTATGTTCTAATTATGAAGCAATATTTTAATAAAATACACTATCCTGACAAAAGAAGTTTTAAGAATATAATTTGTGAAAGTTTTTTAAGCATATTTTCTTTGCCTTATTATGCAGGAAGTTCGTTAAGAAACTTTTTATACAGGGTCAATTATCTTAAGAAAACAAAATTACCGGCTTATGTGATTTCTATAGGTAATTTAACAACAGGCGGAACTGGAAAAACTCCATTAACTGCAGAGATAGCAAAGTACATAAGAGATAAATGCCATAAAAAAGTTGCAATTCTAAGTCGTGGATACGGAGGAAAGCTTTCTGTCAGGGATGTTAACATAATCAGCGACGGGAAAAACATATACTCAACTGCCCATCTGGCAGGCGATGAACCTTACTGGATGGCATCTAATTTGGATGATATTATAGTTTTAACAGGAAAAAACAGGATAGATACAGGCAAATATGCTATTGAAAAGCTTGGTGCAGAAGTGTTAATTCTTGATGACGGGTTTCAGCATATAAAACTCGAAAGAGATTTGAATATTCTAGTTGTTGATGTCAACAAAAAATTTGGCAACAGAAAAATGCTTCCGGCTGGACCGCTAAGAGAACCTTTATCTCAAATTGACAGAGCAGATAAAATTGTCTTTGTTGATAAGAACGGGTATAGTGATAACCCTGAAAATTTAGCCTTTATTCAGGATATAAAAACTAAATTTAACAAACCAGCCTCAATTTGCCGGTTTAAAAATGGTGGATTATTTAACATAGTCACATCTGAAGAGATAGATATTTCTTTTAAGAAAATATATGCTTTTGCTGGAATTGCACAGCCTGACTTTTTCTTTAACGGACTTAAACAGGATGGCTATAACCTTGTTTATACAAGAATTTTTACGGATCATCATCTTTACGCAAAAGAAGACCTTGTTAATATGATGAATGAAGCATTGTCTGTAAATGCGGATTGCCTTGTTACAACTGAAAAAGATGCTGTAAAGCTTCTTGCTTTTATTGACACTATCGAGATAAAAGTTCCTGTTTATGCACAGAAAGTCAGTCTGGATGTTGATATTGAAAATATTGTCGGGCAGGATTTGTTAAAATGAAGATTTTAGTTTTAAGATACAGATTTATAGGTGACACAATTTTAACAGTACCGTTTTTAAGAAATTTAAGGCGTGCATATCCTGATGCACAGATAGATATGGTTGTTGGTCCAGTTTCAGGCGAGGTATTAACGGACTGCCCGTATATAGATAACCTTATAGTTTTTGATACAACAAGAAAATTCAGGTATGAAAATACCGGACAGGAAAAAAGAAGCTTTTTCAGCTACGTTAAACTTTTCAAAGCTCAAAAATATGATAAGGCTTATGTATTGAAACGGTCTTTTTCAAGTGCAGCTCTTGCTTTTTTATCAGGAATAAAAGAAAGAATAGGTTTTAACACAGAACATAGGAGATTTCTTTTAACAAAACGTGTTTCTTACATAAAAAACAGGCATGAAGTTGAATGTTTTCTGGATGTTTTAAGGGCTGATAATATTCCAGTAAGTGATAATTATCTGGAAAACTGGGTAAATGAAACAGCAGAAAACAAGATAAACGAGATTTTCCAAAATTTAAATATTTCTGATGGCAAAAAAGCTCTTATTCATGCCACCAGTGGAAACATTTTTAAGCAGTGGCCGCTTGAATATTTTGCAGAGCTGATAAAATATCTTTCTAATAAAAAAGGTATTCAAATTTTTTATACCGGTACTACTAATGATACAAAAGTATATGAACAGATTCACAGTATGATTAACGAAGATTTAAAAGTTAATCCAATAAATTTATGCGGTAAATTATCTCTGTTAGAAAGCACTGCACTAATAAACAAGCTTGATTTTGCTGTAGGTTCTGATTCAGGAACACTCCATATAGCTGCTTCATTAAACAAACCGGTTTTTGGAATATACGGTCCTATGAATCCTAAAAAGTGGCAGGCATTTGGAAACATACATTATCCGATTTATTCCGATCTTCCCTGCGTCCCATGCGAATTAAGCAAAAAATGTACAAGAAATATTGAATGTTTGAAAGACATTACTCCTGAATTAATTATAAATAAAATTGAAAAATTCCTGATATAATTTTTATATAATTATTTCAATGTAAAAAAAAGGTTATTTATGTTTAGGTATAAAAAAGGATTTACCCTTGCAGAAGTATTAATAACTCTTTTGATAACAGGAATTGTAGCATCAATAGTCATACCTAATATTATTCAAGATACACAGCAAGCTGAGTTTCATACGGCATGGAAAAAAGAATATGCTATTATCAGTCAGGCTACCTTGAGAATAATGAATGATAATGGTGGAACTATTGAAGGAGTTTTTGGCAATAGTGATAAAATGATGAACACATATTTGTCATATTTAAATCCTGTAAAAATTTGTCCATACGGGCAAATATACGGTAACTGCTGGCATAAAAATGACGGATCTTCAAAAGTCTTAACTGGAATAGGAATTACTACATGGGAAAGTACATCTGCTGCCATAATGAATGATTCTTCTTTTATGTTATTTACACCTTCAGACTGTAATATTACTTCTACATGGGCATATATCCCTATTTGCGGAAAGATTATTGTTGATGTAAATGGTTTTAAAGGACCGAATACTATTGGTAAAGATATGTATGGTCTTTATATATTTAAAAATTCAATTAAGCCAATAGGTGGCGCAAATGACAGATTTCAACCTGATGCATGCAGACCGGATAGACATGGATGGGGATGTGCTGCTGTATATTTATATCAATGAATACCATTTTAGCTTAATAAGAAGTCAAATTCTTTGACCCAACAAGAGGCAATTCTATAGGTTGCATTAAGGACAGCGGAAAAAATTCTTCGGCGACGCCACAACGGAGCGATGAGCTTTCGAGTTGGCTTACATAACTCGTTTCAGGCAATCAGGATTTTTTGTTCATTTTTTATGTATAATTATTGAATTCGTTTACTATAGGTTAGAGTATCTGGCGCATGGGAAAGTGTAAAAAAAGACTCAGTGCGAGAGCAAGAAATGAAAAAAATCAGCTTCATCTTTCCAGACAGGAAGCTGTAAATTTTGTATGTCATGAATTGGGTCAGAATCCGTCAAGTATACCTGCCAAAAATATGATTACTCTTTTTGGACTAAGTGCGGAAGAACTTGCAGAATCCGGTGTTACTTATGAAATACTAAGGTCATTGGATGGTTTGATTAGTTATTAAACATTCAATAAGAGATTCATCTTCTAAAGACAGCGGAAAAAATTCTTCGGCAACGCGAAAGCGTCAGCTAAAAATTTTTGTAGGCTGAGAGACCGAAATAATTGTACATAAATATTGAGTTCGTTTACTATAGGCTGCTTCTTGTCTATCAAGATTCCACTAGTTACTGAATTTAACACATTGCGAAAACCTCATTCATTATTGACTTATCAATAACCATATCGCCAGAAAAGAATAAATTAGCTACTTTATATATAGAACAATCTCTAACCGTTTCAAATATTGAATAG
>Ga0074193_1002051_pt1 | contig 20318 bp, 22 predicted proteins | sample EPASupsiteHSE605_FD_64523 | JGI IMG/M metagenome (GOLD analysis project Ga0074193, IMG submission 64523) | Bioremediated contaminated groundwater from EPA Superfund site, New Mexico - Sample HSE6-05 | ecosystem: Environmental > Aquatic > Deep subsurface > Groundwater > Contaminated ... | reverse complement strand
TGCAGTTTTCAAAAACGTAGTGCGAATAGTGCTGGTCATCTGCGGGCTCTGGATGATCTACCAAAACCATTATCAGTGGTTCATGTGAACCACCTCTCCCTACACGTCAACTCCATAAATTTTCTCCCTCATAACCTCAAGTTTTTGAGGGGGAAGCTCCCTTCGAGCGTATACATCATTTAAAAATTTGTTCTAAAACTGGGGATAGATGCTGGAATATGCCCGCCCATGCCCCTTAAAAGTCTAGATTTTTCATTCGACCTCAGATGATGTAAGGGATAAATTCGGACTTAGATGATGTAAGGGATAAACATCTTTGTTTTCTTTTTATATTCAAGATATTCACTACCGAACTCTTTCTCTATGTCCAGTTCTTCTCTTTTTGCAAGCTTATAATAAAGGACAAGAAGCAACGAATAAAGGATTATAAGGGGCAGAGTTGCCCATTCCAACATCATTCCCAGGGTTATCATGAAAAAGCCAGTGTACTGAGGATGGCGAATATACCTGTAGATACCAGTTGTAACAAGTTTTCCCTTTCCTTCCTCCTTACTCCAGTAGTTCTTATGAATCTGATTCCAGCCTGACAATACCAGTGCAGCTCCGGTCAGGGATATGAGGATTCCTAGGTACATTCCCCAAAAGCCGATATACTGCACAAGTGTATGGCCCCATAAAACACCTTCTGGAAGCGTAATGCCAAAGAGCCATCCTATCGCAAACATGCTGAAAGGCACACCGAACATCTCAAGTGCAAATGCAACAATAAATGCTGTATATACTCCCGCAGGCTTTATCTGGCTCTTTTTATAAAACGGTACAAATAGCAGGAACACCCCATAAATGATGATCCACAGGCCAACGGCCCACCACATCCCAAAATGGGACCAAACATTTTCCGTTACCATTTTTCCACCTCTACTTATTTAAAAAACTATAATAAAATTTTCAAAATGAACCCTACAGGTCAAATTTATCCGTTTTAAACCATGTATTTCCTGAGATAACTTAATTCAGTTGTATTGAGGATTTCCGGATCAGCAGAAGCTATTAAATAGTGAACTTGCATCTGGAAAAAGATTTATTTGGCTTGCACCTTAATATAATTGCACTATCCCTCTTCCTTTTTATCAACTTTGGATATACTACTTACTTTTTTGTAGTCGTATTCAATAGTTATAGAAACACAAGTAGATGACATTATCTTATTTTGCTTACAAGTGAGAGATCAAGTGAGAGATCTAAAAACAAAAGCACTGGGAAATAAAGCAGTTAACTGAAAAGAGCATCGAAAACAAGAGTTAGACAAGAGTCAAAATGAAAAATAAGAGAAAGTATTATCCTTGACTTTCTTCTGAGTCTTCACTTTCTCTTGCGATTGCAACAAGTTCATTTACGCATGCAACCGCCATAGGAGTTCCTCCTCTTGTCCCGACACAGCTAATCGAGGATACAGGTATTTTCAGATTTCTGACGATTTCCTTAGATTCGGCTGCGTTTACGAAACCTACAGGAAGCCCGATAACAAGGGCTGGTCTCACACCCTTTTCTATAAGTTTGCAGACCATAATAAGGGCAGAAGGTGCATTTCCGATTGCAATAATACTACCATCGAGCCGCTCTCGGGCAGCGAGGAAACCTGCTGATGTGCGCGTAATTCCGTATCTGTTAGCAATCTCAGCATTTTGGTCTTCATCGAGTACGCAAATAATTTCGGATTTGTGCCCTGCCTTTGTAATTCCGGCTTTTACCATATTGATATCTACAAAAATTGGGGCGCCCTTTTTAATAGCTTCCACACCTGCAGGGATGGGGTCATGCATGAAACGCATGATATCTGCTACAGAAAGATCTCCGGTGGCAATAACACAGCGCTGGCGGAAGCGGTCTTCAGGAGTTTTATTGCCAATGAGTTCCTGGATCATTGTCCGGCTTTTCATATAGATGGCTTTTGCTTCTTCGGTTCTTGCCCCTGAGTCTTTACAAATGCTTACAAGTTCAGTGTCCACATCAACCGTAAGCTCGGTAAATTCTTCCAGATTGTCGAGGTTCCCGACCTTTTCGTTAGTACTCTCTTCAGTAGTCATACTTTTTGTGATACCCCCTGGGGGTGATTATGAAATCCTTCTTTTGAGAGCTCCAGATTCTTGAATCTCCATTTCCAATGAGAATCGTAGTGCTCATGTCTACCCAATCTTCGTACTCCATAACTTTTCCAAGAGTGGTTACTGCTCTGTCTTCACCATCTCCCCTCAGAGCATTTTTCACAAGTCCCACAGGCACGGAATCGGCCTTGTACTGGCGGATAATTTCTATAGCTCTTGAAAAGTTGGATTGTCTCTTGCGGCTTTTCGGGTTATAAAGAGCCATTACAAAATCGGCTTCTGCAGCAAGATTAAGCCGTTTTTCAATCACATCCCAGGGAGTCAGGAGGTCACTGAGGCTGATAACTGCAAAATCTGTTACAACAGGTGCACCCAACATACTTGCCCCGGCTAAAATTGCTGTGACTCCCGGAAGAATCTCTATATCGACCTCAAGCCCTTGATGTTCAGCAACCTCAAGCACGATGCCTGCCATGCCGTATACGTTGGTATCACCGCCGCTTACCATTGCAACATTTGCAACTCTTGCAAGCTCTACCGCTTTTCTTGCCCTGTCTACTTCTTTACCCATATAGCTGCGGATTACTTCCTGGGTTCCAAGGAGGCTTGCTATCTGGTCCAGGTAAGTACTGTTTCCGAGTACATAGTCGGCATTAAGGATTATATCTCTAGCTCTGATCGTCATCTGTTCTACAGATCCTGGACCGATCCCTACGATGTAAAGTTTTCCTCTGGTTGCCTTATCTTGCGATTGCGATTGTGACTCTTCCATAGATTTTCTTCCTGCAAATCAATTGTTTTTCTTCAGAAAGGGCTAGAGCTGCAGGTTCTGCAACTCCTTTTAGTCCAAAGCGGGAAGCCTTGGAGGCTGAAGGAGGATTGTAGCTGTTTAACGTCTCATCCGGCAAAAAATCTACCGGAATGCCGAGTATTTTTCCCGCTTCCAGAAGCCCTTGTTCGTTTTCCTTAAGTTTCGCAGAAGCCAAAGCCGTAATTTCTTCCAGGCCCAGACCGTATTCATCAAGAGCCTGTTTTATGGCTTCAATAACCTCTTCTTTCGTAATACCCCTGCGAGTTCCGATTCCTATGATCATCCGTTATCGTCTCTGATTCTTAAAGAATTACTGACCAGGTTAATTCGCATAAGTTCAAATCGTTTAATTTACGGCTCAATTACTGTTTACTCTTGTTGTTGTCTTTGACTTCAGCGTTCTCAGTACGTTTTCTTATCAGCACGGATACATCTTCATCTACAACAACGATTCTGGGTCCCTTAACCTCAAGAACCTCTATTTCTTTGTCAAGGAGGGCACAATTTACAGCTACAGTAGATTCTTTATTGAATATCTCGCAGCCTAACTTATCAGCAATACCCTCTACTGAAGGTTTGCCATGAACCTCGGTCGCTGTTGTAAGCACGGGAATTGCTCCGAGTTCAGAAAGTTTGCGGGCAATTTCATTTGCGCCATGATGCCCTCCCAGCAAGGGGATTGCGAAATTCAGGTTTGAATCAACTACAACCACGGCAGGATCAGACCACTTATTATCGAGAAGCGGAGCAATATCTCTTACTACAATGCCTGTGGCAAAAACCGCAATTACTGCTCCATAGCTTTTAAAAGCCTTTTCAAATATGCCCTTTTCATAAAGAAGCAGGTCTGCGTTCAGGTGTTCTGCTATCCTTGCTGCAACCTCTCGATTTCGTTCAAAAGTGATTACAACGGTTCCTGGGCTACTCCGTATAGATAGGACCTCCTGTAATTTTTGGGGTCAACAACCCCACCGATAATTATCATTGCTGAACGTGTAATCCCTGCATCTTTTACCTTGTCTGCAATATCTTCCACAGTTCCGGTGATGATTTCTTCATCTTCCCAGGATGCGTGAAACACGACTGCGACCGGCGTATCCTTCGGGCATCTGACCTTTTCCATAATTTCCCTTATTTTTTGTGTGCCAAGGAAAATTGCCATAGTAGTATTGTAGGCAGAAAGCTCGGGAATAAGGTCTTTTTCCAGGGTTTTTCCGGCAGGCCGGGTAATAATTAGAGTGTCCGAAACGCCATTAAGAGTCAACTGCGTGCCTAGAGCGGCAGCACTTGCAAATATAGAGGATACTCCCGCAACTCTTTCGACTTCTATGTCGTGTTTCCTAAGTTCTTCCATCTGCTCTATGACAGAGCCATAAAGAGACGGATCTCCACTGTGGAGGCGGACAACGAATTTTCCTGCATCTACCGCGTCCGCAATTATTTTAGTGGTCTCTTCGAGAGTCAACCCATAGCTGTCTACTGTTTCTCCCTGTGTGTAGTTAAGAACCTCAGGGTTTACCAGAGAGCCTGCATACATTACAAGGTCGGCTTTTTCAAGCATCTCACGCCCGAGCACTGTAATTAGTTTTGGATTCCCTGGGCCTGCTCCCACAAAGTATACTTTTCTTTCCATCTGACCATCCCTTTGCTTTCGTGTTTTTTTCATTATATATCGAATTCGCGAATATTATATAGGTCACTTTCACTTCTTTCCGTAAATGATACTGAAGTAGTTCCCCTTTTCCGGAATTTCTTCTTTCTTTCGGATTATGAGTTCGTTGTCCGAAAAAAGTCTTTCTGCAAAGATAAACTCAGTATATCCTTCGGTCTCAAGCTGTTTAACTATGGACTTCGGTTGCGTAGCCTTCAGATGAATCATATATCCCACATCAGAACCGTCGCTGACCTCAAAAGAACTCTCAACTGCAACATCGGTCCTGGCAGCAAAGGAGGTAATCGAACTTATACCGGGTATGGTTGCAAGCTCAACGTCAGGATAATGCTTACGCATTACTTTTTTGAGATGGGAAAACGTAGAGAAAAAGTTTGGGTCACCTATAAGCCCGAAAGCTACAGTGCCTTTTCTTGCTTCTTCTGCCACCCTGTCAGCATTTTCCTTCCAGAGGGAATTGAGAACTTCAATATCTCTTATCATGGGAAACTCAAGGATTTCAGCATCTGCATAAGGAGCCACAAGATCCTTTGCCAGGCGACCTGGCACATATACTTTATCACTGTTTTTCAAAATATCCACTGCTTTAAGGGTCAGAAGTTCAGGGTCTCCAGGACCAAGTCCTACTCCGATTAACATGCTATCACTCCATAAATTATAAAAATAAACGTAAAGAAGATTTAAATTATGAAACAATTTTCAGTTTTGCTTTTTTCCGACAACTATGTATACCGGGTTTTCAGGTTTGAACATTGTTTCTCCTGCAATTGGTGCACTTCTCGAAACCGAAATATGAACTACTTCATCAAAAATTCCAAGTTTTTTCATTGTCTCAATTGTCTTGACAACCGTTTCTATTCGGACAGCATTTACAACAATACTTCGAGCTTTTTTCTTAACAAGGATCTCAAGTACGGAATCAATATTTTTTGTTCCGCCGACAAAGGCGCAGTCTATGAAATCTGTAAAACTTTCCGAGTTTAGCAGATCCGAGGCCTCTCCAGCTAAAATCCTGGCATTTTCAATATTGAAATTTTTAAAATTTATTTCAGTGGCTTTCAGAGCCTCGTTTCGGGCATCTATTGCATAGATAGTGAGGTTTCGGGCAAGCTTTGCGGCTTCAATCGATACCGATCCCGTACCGCAGCCTACATCTGCAAACCTATCTCCGTCCCGCAGCCCGAGTTTGGAAAGGGACACAGCAATGATTTCAGGTTTTGTCGGACCGCCGCTAACACTTACTATTTCGAACATGTTTACCTCGGGATAAAGTAAAGTAAATATATAAAATGTAAATAAATATATTCCGATATAATCTTTAATTTTATTTAGTAATCTGTTTACTAACTAGGGCTGGAAAATACGCGTTATTCAGAGATAGTTACACTTATATAAACATTTAATCAAATTTATAATTATGTCAGATTTCTAGTTAAATCCTATTTTCTAATCAGCCCGAATATAAATATAACTTGCTGTAGATATACCTTATTATCGACAAGAAGGGCAAGATAGGAAAGTAAACTTTCATGAAACTGCTTAATAGGAAGGTAAAACTTCTGCAAGAAAACTTTAGACTAATTCTATATTAATTTAAATAGACTTTTCTCAAGAAATATCAGAGAGTTTCGCTGAAGAAAAGAGAAGCAATGTCTCCTGTCCTCTTTATAAGGTAAAAGCGTAACACAGTACTATGAGCGTAATAAATATATGAATTGAAACAGAAAAATACATTGAGTGTTTTGAAAGAAAGAGATTTTAACTATAACGACATATTATAATTTAAACATCGGCATATAACGTAAGATAAGAGCTTCAAAATATAATGTAAGGTATTGTTTCGGAGAACAGCAACAGGTATATTCCCTTAAAAGAATGTTTTTCAAACAAGAAGTTAGAGTTCTTGGTTAAACACAACTAATTTTCTGACCTGTATATCGGAAATATATCTTTTTCACAGGAAACCCTTGCAGTGAAAGCCTGCTCTCTCTTTGCAGAGCCCTGCCGCCTGAAAGAAAGGAGGAAAAGTGATGAAAATTTACGAATCATATGAAGATCTGCCCAAACTAAAGCTGCCTTATGGAAACGATGTGTACATAAGTGACAGTACCATTCGTGATGGTTCCCAGATGCCGGGAATCGTCCTGAGTAGAGAGCACAAGCTCCAAATATATGAGTATCTCCACGAGATAGGAATTGAAAAGCTCGAGGCCTTTGTATTCAATAAGAGGGATAGAGATGCTGTAGATCTAATGTTTGATATAGGATATGAGTTTCCCGAAATTACAGGTTGGGCAAGAGCTTCAAGAGCTGATATAGATAAAATTCTTGAGGTTGACGGAATTAAAGAAACCGGGATTCTTATGTCTGTATCGGACACGCATATTTTTTCCAAAATGAAGCTTTCAGGCAGGGCAGAAGCCGAAGAGAAATATCTGGATGCTCTCCAGTATGCAGTGGATCACGGACTTCGAACACGGGCTCACCTTGAAGATATGACAAGAGCAGATAATTATGGTTTTGTTTTCCCTTTAGTTGAAAAAATTATGGAGATTGATCCCAACTGTATTATTCGGGTCTGCGATACTGTCGGTTACGGGATGCCTTTCGTCAGTATCGATGAGCCTTATGGAATTCCGAAAATCGTGCAACATCTCAAAAAAGAGATCGGGGTAAAGAATATAGAGACCCATATTCATGATGACTACGGATTCGGGTCAGCAAGTTCCATTGCAGGCTTCTGGCATGGAGCCAACTGGACAAGCGTAACTTTCCTGGGTATAGGAGAACGTGCAGGAAATAGTGAAATGGAAAAAATCTTGCTTTTCCTGGAAGATAGAATAGAAGGTTTTAGTAAGTACAACCTTGAACCGGTTACCCGTTTTGCTGCATTCATGGAAAAGGAACTTGGGCTTCGAGTTCCGAGAAACAAGGCTGTTGTCGGGAAAAATATTTTTGCCCATGAATCCGGAATACATGCCGCAGGCGTTCTTAAAAATCCTTTTAATTATGAACCCTACCCTCCAGAATTAGTAGGAGGAAAGAGACTCCTGCTTATAGGAGATTCTTCAGGTCTGGAAGTTATTCGTTATAAGGTTCAGGAGACCTTAAATGACCTTCTTGATATTGAAACCATTGTGGAAAAAGATGACCGCAGACTTCTGAAAATTCAGAATGAAATCCAAAAACTCTATGATAATGAAGAAAGGGTTTCATCTATATCGGATGAAGAACTTCTTGCTTACGTCGAAAGATATTTCCTTTACCAGCCTATCTGCAGTCCAGGACGTTCAGGTCGGGGAAAATTGAAAAATAAAGTAAAGATAGCTAATTCTGAGGAAGAAAAACTGAAGGAGTAAAAGAAGGAATTTCCTTCAGTACCTTTTTATTTGAGAATTTCTGCCGTATATTTCGCAATCTCACCAGCCATCTGACTGAGTTTTGCACTACCTCCGAGATCGTAAGTTACATACTTACCTTCGGAAATTACACGGTTTGTAGCCTTAAATATTGCTTCGGACTTTTCCTTTTCGCCAAGGTAATCAAGCATCCATGCTCCTGCAAGTACGGTTGCCACAGGGTTAACCTTGTCCTGGCCTGCATACTTTGGAGCGGAACCGTGAGCGGGCTCAAACATTGCGAAAGAGTCTCCTATATTGGCAGAGTAAATCAACCCAATACTACCTACAAGGGCCGAGCATTCCTCACTGATTACGTCCATAAAGAGGTTTGTAGAAAGAAGAATCTTTTTATTGAATATCTGCGGGTTCTTTATCAGTTGCTGGGCAATGTTGTCTATGTGATAAGGCCAGATTTCGATATCCGGATAATTCTGCCCAACGTTTTCTACTTCTTCTAAGAAAGAGCCACAGGTCAACTTAAGAATATTGCTCTTATGGATAGGCACAACAGCATCATAGCCTCTTCTCTTTGCTTCCTCGAAAGCATAGCTGGCTATCTTTTTGGATGCAGTACGTGTAATTTTACGGATTGCAATTGAAACGTCATCTGTAAGCTGGATTTCCTCTCCAATATAAAGGCCTTCCGTGCCTTCACGCACACAAACCATTTCCACGTCTCCAAGAGGAGCACTTGAGTTGGGGAAGGTCTTGATTGGTCTGACATTTGCATAAAGATTATACTTACTCCTTATAGATACAGCCACACTTCTTGGAGAGCCTATTCCTCCTGGTGTGGTTGTCGGTCCTTTAAAACAGGCATCTGAACTGTCAAGGATTTCCCATGTCTCGTTCGGAATAAGGGAATTGCCTCCATTCTTTTCCCACCAGCTGGCTCCTGCCTCACACATAACAAATTCGACGTCTGTGCCAGCGGCTTCTGTAACTTTAAGCATTGCGTCTACAAGTTCGGGGCCTACCCCGTCGCCTTTGATTACTGCTGCGGTTTTACTCATAATTATCACCAGATCTACAGGGTTCGTATTTAAAGAACCGTAGCGACTGAAAAGCTAAAAAAGGGGAACTTTTCAAAATTCGGTAAGAATAATTAGATCTTCCAGCGTACTCAACGTAAGGCTATATATTTCAAGTTTTGGGTAATTAATAATATGCCGAGCAATATCTAAAGTGAAATTGTATCCTATACAAAAGTGAAATTGTATTCCATACATAGACGCCTGTGAACATTTCAAGAAATCTAATCAAAATTTTAAGAAAATGCCGTTTCAAACTTGTCCGGAACTTCATACCTTTGAGGAATGAAAATGCCTGCAAAAATACCTATTACCGATAATCATATGCATATCGACTCTAGAGCCAGAGGACTTGAAGCAGTAAAAGACTTCAAAAACTCCGGCGGAACTCATATAATCCTTGTCACCAAACCCAGCTGGTCGTTTGGAATAACGGTCAAAGAACCTGAAGATTATCTTAAAGTTTTTGACGAAACAATAGAAATAGCATCAAAAATCAGGGAGTTGGGAGTTGGAGCTTTTCCCGTACTAGGAGTCCATCCTGCAGAAATCTCAAGGCTTACAGAGTATATGGAATTGCAGAAAGCTACAGAAATCATGAAGAAAGGACTCGAATTTGCCTCCGGATACGTTGAAAAGGGGCTTGCCGTTGGGATAAAGTCAGGGCGCCCTCACTATCCGGTGTCTGCAGAAGTCTGGGCAGCTTCGAATGAGATTATGGAGTATGCTTTTTCCCTGGGAAAAGAACAGGATTGTGCGGTCCAGCTTCATACTGAAAGCGTGGGAGAGCCTGAGCTTCAGGACATAGCAAAAAGAGCAAGAAAAACAGGAATTAAAATGTATAAAGTTGTCAAACACTACTCTCCGCCTCTGGTAAAAACCTGTGAGGAACTTGGGCTTTTTCCGGGGGTGATCTCGGTCAAAGGAGCAATAGAACATGCGCTTGAAGAAGGGACCAGGTTCATGATGGAAACGGATTACATTGATGATCCTGACAGACCAGGTGCGGTACTTGGCCCGAAAACAATTCCCAGAAGAACCATAAAGCTGATGGAAACGTATGGGGAAGAGCCTTTCTGGGTCATTCATAAAGAAAACCCTGAAAAAGTATATGAGATTGAAATTGAGCTTTAAAGCCTTTCAGGAAAGAGAAATCAGACAAAAAAGAGACAGGACAGGAAAGATAACGTATTTATGAAAAGACAGAACAGGAAAGATAACACGTACTTATGGAAATAACGACTAAACAAATTTTAAAAAAGAATTTATATAAGAAGGTTTAAAGCAAAAATATTTTAAACCATAAAAAGCACGTAAATGTAGAGGGTGAAGGAGATTCAAAAAACGCCTTCGAATTAAACCCTCTGTCGTTTCTGGAAGGTGAACGCTACCAAAAACCAGGCGCTGCTGCCTGAACAGAGCCTGCAGTTGAGATTTACTTTTTTTCTTTCTTTTCTTTGAGATTTACTTTTTTTCTTTCTTTTCTTTGAGATTTACTTTTTTTCTTTATCTTCTTTGAAATTTACCTTCTTTTCTTTATCCTCTTTGAAATTTACTTTCTTTTTATTTTCACTATATCTCCGAGGGTCATATCTTTCTTCATGTGAGAAACTTCCTGTTCTGATCCCTCCACACGTTCCGTAAGTTTGACATTAAGAGCGTGTTCGAGTTTCTTTCTGACGGAATCCTCTGGCACGATTTCGCTACGTTCTATCTTTTTGATCAGAGATACTTTTTCTTTGATATTTTCAGCCAGGTCTTCCTGAGACCAACCTTTTGCTTCTCTGGCATTCCGGATAATCTGATCATAGTTATCCAGGAGTTCATCTTTCAAAATATCGAAAAAGTTCTTTTTTGGCCTATTTTCGGTTCGTGTTACCGTCCGAACCACCGGAGAGACTTTTCTTGACACGGGAGTTCGCTTATCAACGGGTTTACCGTAAGGAGCGCATTTTTGGCAGACCTGGAGCTCGCTGTTATCAATTGTAATGCATATAGGCTTTCCGCGGATCTCTGCACCACATATTTCGCACTGCATATTGATCACTTCGAAAACGCTATATACGGTATGAACTTAAATATTATTCGGAGCTCCATGACGGAAAGTACCAAAAGTAAGGATGAAAGCATGCGCAGTCACCTTGGTAAGCCCGGACCTGTGTATGACGGAATCGAGCCTGGAGAGCTGGGGGAAGTAACTGAAAGCGTCCAGGACCGAATGAGGCAACTTGAAAGCCGAAACAGTTATCTGGAAGAGCAGTGCAGCCAGATCGAATCCGAAAAGCGTTATCTGGAAAACCAAAAAATAAAGTACGAACGAGAGATCCGAAAGCTGCAGTCTGAACTCGATCGGATGAAGACCTCTCCGCTCATCATTGGTACGGTCATTGACGTAATTAAGAACGATAGGATAATTGTCCGAAGTAGCAACGGACCTCAATTTCTGGTTAATGTCTCACAATATATCGATGAGAAAAAACTGTTGCCAGGGGCAAAGGTTGCCCTGAACCAACATACGCTTGCCATTGCCGAGGTTATTCCTTCTACGGAAGAACCTTTTGTTGCTGCAATGGAAGTCCTTGAAAGCGTAGAAGTGGACTATGACCAGATCGGCGGTCTCGATGAGCAAATCCAGGAACTTCAGGAAGCTGTCGAACTTCCTCTCATTGAGCCGGAAAGATTTGCCCGGATAGGTATCGAGCCTCCTAAGGGAGTTCTTCTTTATGGACTTCCGGGAACAGGCAAAACTCTGCTTGCGAAAGCTGTAGCTCACAGAACCAATGCAACCTTTATTAGAGTTGTAGGCTCTGAGCTCGTGCAAAAATACATTGGGGACGGTTCCAAACTCGTAAGAGAAATCTTCGAAATGGCCAGGAAAAAGTCTCCAAGTATTATTTTCATTGATGAGCTGGACTCAATTGCTGCAAGGCGTTTGAATGAAACGACTGGTGCAGACCGTGAGGTTCAGAGGACGCTTATGCAGTTGCTGGCAGAGATGGACGGCTTTGACAAAAGAAAAAATATCAGGATTGTTGCAGCAACAAACCGTCCTGATGTCCTTGACCCGGCAATTCTCAGGCCAGGCCGCTTTGACAGGCTTGTCCATGTCCCTATGCCCGGAGTAGAGGCAAGAGGAAAGATTCTTAAAATCCACTGTGAGAAAATGACTCTTGCAGGAGATATTGACTTTCAGAGACTTGCAAAAGCTACCGAAGGAATGAGCGGAGCGGATCTGAAGGCAATCGCCACTGAAGCAGGTATGTTTGCGGTCAGGAAAGACAAAGAACTGATTGAGATGGAAGATTTCCTCGAAGCAGTGGATAAAGTCTCTATGGCTGCAGATACGCAGAAAATGATGCCTGCCGTCAGTCTCCCTGAAACCATGTTCGTGTAAAAAAGTTTCCGGTAAACCGAATAAAAGCCATCTGAGGGCTCATTTTTATCTTGGTTTATTTTTACTTTAGCCTGAGATAAAGAGGTTTTACCGGAAAATTGAAAATTTCCTGGAAAAGTCTTTTATTAGAAGGCACATAATGGAAACCGACAAACTATTTTTGTAATCCATACATAGAAGTACCTGTGAATTCAGATTTTCATATCAAGCCCGAAATTCGAATTTTAGGTATAGATGATTCTGCGCTTTTCAATGAAAAAGTGATGATAGTCGGGGCTGTTTTTCGGGGAGGAAATTGGATTGACGGAGTCCTTCGGTCAGAAATCACAAAGGATGGGCTTGATGCTACTGAAGTTATCTGTAGAATGATAAAAAAGAGTAAACATTACGGCCAGATAAGAACGGTTATTCTCGATGGAATCACTTATGGAGGCTTTAATGTTGTCGATATACAGATGCTTTACAGGGAAACCGGAATTCCCGTAGTTGTAGTTATGCGTTCCTATCCGGATTTCGAAAAAATAAAATCCGCTCTCAAATATTTCTCAGATGGAGCGGAACGATGGACGATTATAAAACGAGCCGGGAAAGTAGAAAGAATATCAGGAGAAAAGAGTCCTATTTATATTCAGAGAGCAGGCATAGGTATAGAGACTGTTAAAAAAATTATTCAGCTTACATCAATAAGAAGCAATATTCCTGAACCATTGAGGGTTGCTCACTTGATTGCAACAGGTATTATCTTGGGAGAGTCCAGAGGAAAAGCATAATTGCTTTTAATAAAAGAGAAAGGTAAAAATACAGGAAAGCTTCAGAAAAATAAAATAAGTAATAAAAATTATACAATTTACCAAAAAAATTAAAGAATATTCGGACTTATAGTGAATAACACCAGATCCTAATATCCATGGGAAGAAAAACCTGAGGTTAAGCAAGAAAGTATAAGAATTCGATGAAATCATTAAACAAATACACTATAAGTTTAAAGACTTGAACAGGAAAACTATTAAATTGGAAACTGTATATGTGATGGTTAAAATACACATGTTCCTTCTAAAAACACATTTATTCTTTAATATCAGTCATTAAAATCACTCTATAGGATGGAGGAAAACAGTAGTATGAGATCCATTGTGGAAGAAGCCCTTGCTCGATCTGCCCAGGAAGGACGTGCCGGGCAAAGAGAGTATTCAAATTTAGATTACTCTAACGTAGTAGACTCAGATGTTGATGCCGAACTAGAAGAGATTCTCAGAAGCCTTAAAACAACGATCAAAGTGATAGGGTGCGGCGGCGGCGGTTCAAACAGCATCCAGCGCATGATGGGCGAAGGAATACAGGGAGCTGACCTTGTTGCCTTGAATACCGATGCCCAGCACCTTCTCCATATACGCTCCGGCAAAAAGATTCTTATCGGAAAAAAGAAAACCCGTGGACTTGGAGCCGGCAGCCTCCCCCAGATTGGAGAAGATGCTGCAATCGAAAGTATTGATGAAATTAACAATGTTGTAGAAGGCTCTGACATGGTCTTTATTACCGCAGGGCTTGGAGGAGGAACCGGTACAGGATCAGCACCTGTAGTAGCTGAGGCTGCCAGAGATGCAGGAGCCCTTACGATTGCAGTCGTCACCCTGCCCTTCAGTGTGGAAGGTCATGTACGCAGAACCAATGCTGAAGCCGGTCTTGAACGCCTTAGAGATGTCGCAGACACGGTAATAGTGGTTCCCAACGATAAGCTGATCGAAGTAGTTCCGAGGCTCCCGCTTCAGGCTGCCTTCAAAGTATCAGATGAAGTTCTTATGAGAGCCGTAAAGGGTATTACCGAACTGATCACAAAGCCTGGACTCGTAAACCTTGATTTTGCAGATATTAGAACTGTTATGCAGAACGGGGGCGTTGCAATGATAGGGCTTGGGGAATCCGACGGGGAAAACAAAGCTGTAGAATCAGTACAGAAAGCTCTACGTAGTCCGCTTCTTGACGTCGACATATCAGGTGCAACTTCTGCTCTTGTTAATGTGGTTGGAGGCCCTGACATGACAATTTCGGAAGCTGAATCTGTGGTTCAGGAAGTTTATAGTCGGATAGACGCAAATGCCCGCCTGATTTGGGGTGCACAGGTTGACCCTGATCTCGAGCAGACCGTGCGTACTATGATCGTGGTTACTGGAGTAACATCCGCCCAGATTTACGGTCATGGAAACGACAAAGATATTACCTTTAAATATGGAATTGATTTTGTAGAGTGATCATACAGAGACAAAAGGGACTAAAATCTTCGGTTGGAGAAAAATACTGTTTTCCTCTCTTTAAAATAAAAATAAGGGATAGGAATAAAAACCAATCGAAAACTATTTTTATGGTAAATGCTATGGTGCCGATATAATTCGGTATCAAAAAAGAAATATTTTTACTGATGCGGTTAAAACTTTGGAATATAATATAAGTCCAGCATCGAAATCTTTTGACATTTTAAAAGTCGTGTCAGTGATATCTTCATATAATAGGAATTAATAATATAAACCGCCCGTTCCTTCCTTAATATAAATCCGGAAATTCCAGATCTAGGAAAAGTGAATTTCGGGAATGGAAAACCCATAGGAAGAACTCTAGGCAAAAATTAAAGAAAGATAAATCGAATAAAGAAAACCTGGATGTGAATTGATGGTAGAATCCACGTTTGAACCGAAGATAACTATAGAAAGCGTTGGTCAGGTAATCCGGGCACACCTGAGAGTCCTGAAACTTACTAGAAAACCGTCCAGGGAAGAGTTCTTGACCATTGCCAAAGTTGCAGGTGTTGGCATTCTGGCTGTGGGAGCAATGGGATTTATAGTATACGTACTGTTGACAATGTTGCCCCAGTGGGTGGCCAAATGAGTGAGGATTCACAGATATTTGTAATCAAAACCACGGCAAACCAAGAAAGGTCGGTTGCAACAGCCCTTGCCAGGATTTCGAAAAAGGAGAAGCTGGATATAAGGGCAATTCTAGCTCCTGATGAGCTAAAAGGATATGTTCTGGTCGAGGCTCCTAAACCCGGAATTGTAGAACTGGCAATTCAGACTATTCCTCATGCAAGGGCTCTTGTGAAAGGGAGCTCGTCAATTGCTGAAATTGAGCATTTCCTTAAACCCAAACCAACAGTAACAGGGATTAAGGAAGGGGCTATAATTGAGGTCACTTCAGGACCCTTTAAAGGCGAGAAAGCCCGGGTCAAAAGAGTTGATGAAGGGCATGAGGAAATTACTGTGGAACTGTTCGATGCTGTGGTTCCGATTCCCATCACGATTCGTGGCGATACTGTAAGAATACTTAAAAAAGAGAATGAGTGAAGTCACATCAAGATGGAAAATACCGAAAATTCCAGCTTATTAATTAAGTTCGCCAGTACTCAAAGTGGATCTAAGTGGATCTACAAACATTATACTTATTAAAACCGGTGAGACTCAGATGACAAGTATTGTTGAAGCACTTGTCCCCGGAGGAAAAGCAAATCCTGGACCACCTTTAGGTCCGGCACTTGGTCCTCTTGGGGTCAACATAAAAGAAGTGGTCGAAAAGATCAATGAGAAAACCAGGGACTATAACGGTATGCAGGTTCCTGTAAAAGTAATTGTTGACGACAAGAAAAATGTCGAGATCGAAGTGGGCACTCCACCTACCGCATCCCTAATTATGAAAGAGATAGGGATTCAAAAAGGGTCAGGAAATGCAGGAAGCGAAGTTGTTGGAAACCTCAACATTTCGCAGGTTGCAAAGATTGCCCGTATGAAGAAAGAAGATGTACTTTCTTATGATCTCAAGGCAACAATGAAAGAGGTAATGGGTACCTGTGTCCCTATGGGCGTGACCGTAGAGGGAGTTAAGGCTAAAGACAGCCAAAAGGCACTCGATCAGGGCAAGTTCGATGATGTGCTTGCCGGTGAGGAGTGGTAAACCTTTCCATCCTCTTTACTATTTAATCCTTTAATCCGGAATTTTGTCCATTACCAATAGTTTTAAATTAGATAGCACTAATAGCTCAAGAATCTTGTACATCGTTGCAATAAATAAAAAAGACAGTTATTAGTGGCTTATTGTTAAGAATAACAGGATATTCGGATTAATGGGAAAGCCCCAAAACCAACCGTAGTAAGCCGAAAAGGCTGCTTGGACATGTAAGTTCAAACACTACGGGGAGGAACAAGATGGCAGAAAAAAGTATACTGGAAGCTGTCAAGAAACTGCTTGAAGAATCGCCAAAACGCAACTTCTCTGAAAGCGTAGACTTGGCGATTAATTTAAAGAATCTTGACATGAACCAACCGAAGAACAGAGTTGATGAAGAAATAATTCTTCCTCACGGGCTCGGAAAAGAACTGAAGATCGGCGTTTTTGCAAAAGGTGATGTGGGCCTCAGAGCAAAAGCTGCCGGTGCTGCGTATGTTATTTCTGATGTTGAGCTCGACGAACTGGCGGCTGATAAAAACCGAGCCAGGACTCTTGCAAATGAATGTGACCTTTTTATCGCAGAAACTCAGTTTATGCCGATAATTGGTAAGAACCTGGGTATTGTTCTCGGACCCAGAGGGAAAATGCCTATTCCGCTTTTACCTAACAAAGACATAGGCGAACTTATCCAGAGTAAGCAAAATGCGGTCAGACTGAGGTCAAAAGACAAGCTCACTTTCCATGTGCCTGTTGGCCGAAGGAATATGAATCCCGATGACCTTGCCGAAAACATTGAGACTATAGTGTCCAGGCTGGAACGTGTACTGGACAAAGGCAAGCACAACCTGAGAACAGTCTATGTCACGACAACTATGGGAAAATCCGAAAGGGTGGTGTAAATGGCAGAGGAGAAACATCACACGGAGCACGTCCCAGAGTGGAAAAAGAATGAGATCGAAAATATAATAGAGCTCATTCAGTCCCATAAAGTTTTCGGGATGGTCGGAATCGAAGGTATTCTTGCGACCAAGATCCAGAAAATTCGCAGGGACCTTAAAGATGTTGCAGTGCTCAAGGTTTCAAGGAACACCCTTACTGAGCGGGCTTTAAACCAGCTCGGAGAAAGCATTCCCGAGATGAATAAATACCTTGACAAGCAGACTGCTCTGGTATTTACTAATGAAAGTCCCTTCAAACTTTACAAAGTGCTAGAACAGACAAAAACTCCTTCTCCTATTAAAGGAGGCGCAATAGCTCCTGAGGACATTATTGTTCAGAAAGGACCTACCAGTTTTCCACCTGGTCCGATTCTGGGAGAACTCCAGAGTGCAGGAATTCCAGCTTCAATAGACGCAGGAAAAGTTGCAGTAAAGGAAACTAAGGTTGTCTGTAAAGCAGGTGAGGCAGTCCCGCAGAAGCTCGCAACCATGCTGGCAAAGCTGGAGATATACCCTCTCATTGTAGGGCTGGACTTAAGAGCCGCCTATGACAATGGGACGATTTACGAGCCGGAACTCCTTGCAATTGATGAAAGCCAGTACTTCTCTGACATTACCAGAGCAGCTCAGAACGCTTTCAACCTCGCTGTCAACACTGCATACCCGACAAGCGCAACAATCGGCACCCTGCTGGCAAAAGCCTTTGCAGAGTCAAAGAACCTTGGTGTCAATGCTGTCGTGTTTGATTCAGGAGTCATGGACACCTTACTGGCAAAAGCTCATGTCCAGATGACATCCGTTGCATCCAAAGCCGCAGACAAAGATGCAAATGCTGTGGATGACCAACTGAGGGAAGTTCTCGGAGCAGCTGCGAGCGCAGCAGCCGCAGCAGCCAACGTACCCGAGAAGAAAGAAGAAGTAAAGGAAGAAAAGGAAGAAGAGAAAGAAGAGGAAGAAGACCGCTCCGAAGAAGATGGAATGGCTGGTCTCGGTGCTCTTTTCGGATAAATAAATTAAGATAATTAAAATTAGGTGATTAACAATGGAATATATATATGCAGCTCTCTTATTGCACAACGCTGGTAAAGCAATTACCGAAGACGCAATCACTGCCGTTCTCCAGGCAGCAGGTATCGAAGTTAACGACGCTAGAGTAAAGGCCCTTGTCGCAGCCCTTGAAGGCGTGGACATAGAAGAAGCAATTGCAAAGGCCGCATTCGCTGCTCCAGCAGCCGCAGCCGCTCCAGCAGCCGCAGCCGCTCCAGCAGAAGAAGTTCCTGCTGAAGAAGAGAAAGAAGAGGAAGAAGACCACGCCGAAGAAGACGGAATGGCCGGCCTCGGTGCTCTCTTCGGATAAACGCAAATAAAACTTTGATATCTACAGCTCGCCCTACGGCGAGCATTCTTTTTTTCAATAGAATCTTTTACAGTGGTTTAATAACGTAGAATTAGCTGATTTTACTGTAGAATTATATCACTTATTAAAGTTCTTATTTTCCAAAATATTTACCTTTTCTAAAAATGTTTATCTTTTCTACTTGATTCTCTTCACTACAGTATAATATCCCTTTTATTTGACTTAAAAACAGAATATGGTGAGACTAAAAGAATGATAGGGTTATTGAGAGAAGGTGCCAAAACTCATTACCAAAATTCATTTTTAGTCTGAACAATTAAAAATTATTAGGTTGTTTTCTGTAATATTCTGTAACATTCTGTAATAAATAGACTGATTTTCCAAAATCCGGTATCTAAAGAAGCAAATAAGAAGTTACTTAGGTATATATTCAGGATAAGCTGGGATTTTGAAATTGACTCATCATTTTTAACTGTGGCTGAATTAAACTTATCAGTAGAAAATAATTTATAATCTTAAAGCTAACTGTTTAAAGTAGATGTAAATTTTACATACACTTAAAAAGATTTTTTAAAATTAGTAATTTAAAAAACTGTGAATCCTGATTAAATAAGGCGACCTGGAAGTATGGATAGGCCGGTGGGACCCATCATCATCCACGTACTTAGAACAGAAGATATGGGACCATCAGGGAGGAAGTAACCTCCAGCTTACAGTACACGTGCAAGGCCTCCAGAATGTGCACAACTGGCGGCTGAGAGTTGTAGATAGTGCAGCAGGAGACGAAGGATCAATAACCGAATTCTATGACCTGATAGGGTGAACAATTTTCACCCGATTTTTATATTTTATGGCGATGATTTAATGAGGATAAAAATCGCACTGGCATTGATGTCTGCTATCTTTATGATGGTCTGGATTGCAATTTTATTAGGTTATATATTTCTTTCAAGTCCATTACAATTAATTCGTAGACCTATTTTAGTTATAGAGTTGCTGAGCATTATTTCGTTTTTGAGTTCCGTTCTTTTTTTAGTGGAAGCAAGAAAAGTACTACCCAGATGGTATCTGGCAGTCCCGTTATGTGCTTCTTTATTTGCACTGGTTATCGTAAACTTTTGGATTTATTTTGATGTTGAAAAATTTCCTTTTGGTGACCCTACAAGCACTGCCGAAATATTTTGGATAATACTTACGGCTTTACTGTCTCCATTCTCTGGACTAGTCTTCCTGTCTTTGAATGGACATCCCGACTCGATGAACGTATACCTTGCAATTTCATGTGTAGTAAGTATTTTTTCAATGTTTTCCCTTTTCCTCATACTCCAGGAAATTTTAAAATGGTCCTCTTATGAACCACTTCTTTTTTTTCCATATGTTTATTGGGTTATTGTGATGCCAATTATAGGAGTATGTTTTTTAGTTAGAGCGATAACGTACAAAAATCCTGGAAACGTTTTAAATCCGGTAACTATTGGGTCTACTCAAAATTAGTTATATCAAAGGTTCAGTACTGTTAATTTCTCAGTTTGACCGCGTAAGTCCTACTATAATTAAATCAACAAATGTGGATGTGAGGGCGACAGAACTAAAATTTGAAAACACTTATAGTGGAAAATCATCTTAAATTTCATGCTTGCCTCATTAGCGTAGTCACTTTCCAACTTGAAAATTAC
>Ga0074193_1002045_pt1 | contig 20359 bp, 17 predicted proteins | sample EPASupsiteHSE605_FD_64523 | JGI IMG/M metagenome (GOLD analysis project Ga0074193, IMG submission 64523) | Bioremediated contaminated groundwater from EPA Superfund site, New Mexico - Sample HSE6-05 | ecosystem: Environmental > Aquatic > Deep subsurface > Groundwater > Contaminated ... | reverse complement strand
ACTTGGTTTTGATTGGAAAATCGGCGTGAGTATTGTTACCGGTCTGGCTGCTAAGGAAATTGTAGTAGGAACTATGGGGGTACTTTATCAGTCAGGCCTTGATGATAACGAAACTTCCGTGAGCTTGAAATCCCGACTGCAGGAGCAGGTACATTCACATGGAGACCATATAGGGCAGAAAGTTTTTACCCCTTTGGTTGCTTACGGATTCATGCTCTTTGTGCTTGTCTATTTCCCTTGTGTAGCCGTGATTGCAGCCGTAAAGAAGGAAGCCGGAATTCGCTGGGCTCTCTTTACGATGTTCTACACCACCACTATTGCCTGGCTCATCGCCTTTGCAACCTATCAAATCGGGGGGTTATTTTAAACAATAGCTATTATGAATCAAGATATTATTGTTATTTTCATCCTTGTTTTTACGCTTTCTGTCGTTGTTTATAAGATGGTAAAACCCAGGCGTAAGAATATGTCTAAACATAAATGCGAAGGTTGTTCAGGCTGTGAACTCTCGCAGCTTAAGAATATGAAGAAATGTGAGGGTGATACTTAACCAATAACTACTCATACTGAATGAGGTCATCAGATCCTTCCGGAGTGAGTGCCTATTGATTAAAATTTAGATTAATCTCATCTTGGCAACCCCCATGAACCTTTCTCCGTCCATCTTATATCGCTCCCTGAATAACATTCCCTGCTCTTTCCTACAAATAACTGTTAACACTTCTTTCTCATCTGAAAAGGATTTATACCTTTGCACCCCGTTTTAAAAACACGAATAATGCATGTACTTACAACCCGCGATCAACTTGCGGAATGGGTCTCCTCTCAACGTAAAGAACACAAAACCATTGGGTTTGTACCTACGATGGGAGCTTTACATCAGGGACATTTGGCGCTGGTAATGAGGGCGAAATCAGAAAACGATCTGGCCGTAAGCAGCATTTTTGTTAACCCTATACAGTTTAATAATAAAGAAGACCTTGAAAAATATCCGCGTAATAAGGAAGCCGATTCGGCCCTGCTGAAACAGGCTGGTTGTGATGCAGTATTTATGCCTTCTGTAGAAGAGATGTATCCCGAAGGTGAAGTAACTGAAACACATAATTTCGGAACCCTTGAACAAGTAATGGAAGGCACTTTCCGTCCTGGGCATTTCAATGGAGTAGCGGTAGTTGTGAAGAGACTGTTACAATTAAGCAATCCACACCGTGCCTACTTCGGGGAAAAAGATTATCAACAGCTACAAATCATTAAGGCGTTGGTAAAGAAAGAAAAAATGGAAGTTGAGATTATCCCTTGTCCTATTGTTCGTGAAGCAGATGGTTTGGCTATGAGTAGCCGGAATATGCGTTTAACTGCCGAAAATCGTGCATTAGCACCCTTTATTCATAGAGTGATGCAACAAGCCGCAGATTTTCAACGTTCAAAATCGGTTTCTGAACTCAAAAGCTGGGTAGCAGATCAGTTTAAGCCTCAATCTGTATTCCAACTCGAATACTTTGAAATATCTGATGCAGAAACCCTCGAAGTAGTTCAAAACTGGAATTCCGGTCAGCAAACGATTGCCTGTATAGCTATTTGGCTTGGTGGGATTCGTCTGATCGACAATATAAAACTATAATAAACATCAGAAAATAAGCGTTTCTACCTCACTTTTTTTATAACTTTGCAGCCGTTATGCATATAGATATACTTAAATCGAAAATACACCGGGCAATAATTACAGATGCCGACATCAACTACATCGGAAGTATTACTATTGATGAAGATTTGATGGATGCTGTAAATCTTATTGAAAACGAACGTGTTCATATTTACGATATCAATAATGGAAACCGTTTAAATACCTATGTAATTAAAGGTGAACGCGGATCAGGTGTGATTGGAATAAACGGAGCTGCTGCCCGTTTAGTAGCCGTTGGCGATCTGGTAATTATTGTTTCTTACGCATCTATGGATTTTGAAGAAGCCAAAAATTTCAAACCATCTATTATTTTCCCTAAAAACAACAAAATCTAACCTGATTTGAAGGCTCGAATTTTAAAGCTTCTGAAATTTCTTGTGTTTTTTGGATTGGGATTGTTCTTAATCTGGTGGTTTCAGCGTAAGTTAAGTCTATTAGAAAAGGATCAGATTATCCAGGCTTTCTATCATGTGAATTATTGGTGGGTAGGTTTATCGGTTGTTCTAGGAGTATTGAGCCATTACGTTCGTGCCATACGATGGAAAATGATGATGGAACCGATGGGTTACAAACCTAAAACAAAAACCACTTTTATGGCTGTAATGATTGGATATTTGGCCAATCTGGCTTTTCCGCGCCTGGGAGAAGTGATGCGTTGCGGAATTTTAAACAAATACGAAAATGTGCCTATCAATAAATCATTTGGAACTGTTGTAACAGAACGGGTGTTTGATATGATTATCTTCGCTTCGCTTTTTTTTATCGTATTGTTTTTTGAGTTTGCCCGTCTGAAAGATTATGTTTACAACGAATTTTGGCTTGGCTTTGCCAACAAATTCAACAATATCAATTTCACAGGTTTTATGATGATAGTGGCGATGAGTGTAATTGCACTTATCACAGTGCTGGGACTTGTTTTTCGTAAAAAGATTATTCATTCAGGCATTTACTCCAGTATCCGGGTCATAGTTATTGGCTTTCTGGAAGGATTAAAATCATTGATTCATATAAAACGCCCGTTTTTATTTATCATATATAGCCTGCTAATATGGTTGTTATATTTTCTGATGCTTTATGTGATTTTCTTTTCCATAGAAGAATCAGCCTCACTGGGAATACTTTGCGGAATGGCGGCATTGGTGATGGGTTCAGTGGGGATAATCGTAATCCCCGGTGGAATAGGTATTTATCCTCTCATCATTTCGCAAACACTGGTGTTTTATGGTCTCAGTAAAACAACAGGTTATGCTCTTGGATGGGTTGCCTGGACATCACAAACATTAACTATTATGCTTTTGGGACTCATTTCTTTTGTAATTTTACCAATTATCAAAAGAAAAGAAGATGCAAAAGCTTGATGTAGTTCAGAAAAAGATTCTTTCAGGACAAGATCTTGATCGCCAATTAGCCTACTGGCGTTTTAAAAGTCAAAAAATTGTATTCACAAATGGTTGTTTCGATATTTTACATCGAGGCCATATTGATTATTTATCCAAAGCTGCTGATTTGGGTCATGTATTGATTGTTGGTTTAAATACTGACGATTCTGTTCGTCGCATCAAAGGACCTGAACGTCCAATCAAAGATGAATTTTCCCGTGCATTGATTTTGTCTTCACTCAGTTTTGTAAGTGCTGTAGTTTTGTTTGATGAAGACACTCCCTACAATTTGATCGAGCAAATTCAACCTGATATATTGGTAAAAGGAAGTGACTACAATTCGGAAGAAATTGTGGGGTACGATATCGTGAAAGCAAAAGGCGGAAAAGTAATCACCATCGATTATATCGAAGGATTTTCCTCCACTCGTATCATCGAACGGATGAGGCAGTTGGGAGAAGAGTAAAATGGCGATAATTCAAGAAGCTCAAAAGTAGTCGAAGACATTTTCGCTGTTTCTTAAAAATAATCTGAATGAGTAAAAGAATATATTTCTGAATTCTTTTACTCTTCGCTTTTTACGTTTCACTCGGTAATCTTCCCCACCGGATACACATTTAACCGATTGTCAAACCATGGAGAACGCTGGTAAAACCAGTTATATATAGCTCTGGGATCCTTAGCAAAGGATGGATCAGATGCTTTTTTGGTTTCAAATTCTTTACGGAGTTCAGACGATTGTGCCAGCATTTTTCGGGCTTCAACTTCCATTACATACGATTCGGCATACTCTTTTTGCTCAAAAATGGTGTTGAAGAAACCCCATGACAATAATGAACCTCCTGCTTTGGGTTCAAGCATTGAGATAATAATCTTAGCCAATGGCTGGCTTACCGGAATAATAACCGACCCCGGATAGTAAGTTCTCTCTTCTTCAATTTCCTGTTGATCAAATGTTACTGTCTGGCATCCTTCGTACGACTGATCTCTTTGCTTTACATTACTGAATTTGTAGCTCTTCACTTTTAGGATTTTTGTTTCGGTAAGTGTTTGCATTTGCACGCCGTGTATTTTCAGTCGTTCAATAATATCCTGCCACTCAATTGGAATAATGTAAGCTTTGGGTAGCTTGGTTGATTCCATTGGTTGATATTGTTTGAACATCGGGATTTTGAATATGGCTTTTTTTGAACCATACTGAAACCAATCACCTCCAGTCAGATCACTTTTTGTAATACGATATTCCACACCCAGAAATTCAACCATTATGCTGTCATTAGGTGAGGTTGAATACTGTAAAGGGTACTCTTTATTCCGGAAATCGTTTGATAAAACCTCCTGATCGGCAGTTTGGATAGCGAATTTTAGCTGTAGAGCTTCTTTGTTCATCATTTCCAATGTGAAGCGAATCATGGCGTTGGTGGCTAAAACTCTTTGTTTGTATGGTTTGAGCATGTGTGTTTCGATGAGTAAAGACGGACGATTACGCATTGCAACGTAACCTTGCGACAAGATGGGCGGTGCAATCTGACTGATTAAGCCACTGCGTGGGTCGTGCCAGTTGCGGAATACCACGTATGGGAAGATTGGATTTCCGGAAGCAAACATTTTTTTCTCTACAAAGGGCAGATAAGTTTCCTTTTGCCATTTACTCAAAGCAGGATTGATATTGCCATCGGCTTCAAGGCTGTAAGTTACAACGTATTGATAATCGGCTCCATCAGTAGTATGGCAATCGATAAAAAAGTCAGGGAGCCAATGATTATAAAGGCCAAGCCACATACGGGTTTCCTGAGCTTGAACTTTCAGAAAATCGCGGTTCAGGTTTAGGTTAGTCGCGGTAGTTCGCCAACCCATCTCTTTGGGTCCATTCTGATTTATCCGGTTGTAAGCACTAAAGCGTTCATGACCGTCAGCACTGAACACAGGGATAAAAAGGATGGATACATTTTGAAGTAACTCTTTGTATTTTCCGTTAATAGCCATGTCACGAAGTAGCACAAGTCCTGCATCTTTTCCATCAGGTTCTCCGGAATGAATACAGGCATTCACCATCAGAATCAGCCGACCTTTCTGTTTGATTTGCTCAGGAGAATCCAGCCCGTCCTTATCCGCAATCAGTGCAATCAAATCCTGCCCCTGAGGACTTTTTCCAAAGTTTAGTGTATTGATAATTGAAGAGGCAGAATCAAGTCTGTGACAAAATTCTAGGGTTTGATCATAGCGGGGCGTTTCCAGTCCGTTGGTTTGTTCAAACCATGTAAGCCATTGCGTGCTCTGAGCGGAAGCTGTTGTAGCTACAAACATCAGTAAAAAGACCAAATATTTGTTTTTCATTTTTGGGTATTAATTATGCAAAGATAGGTTATGGATTTACAACGAAAAAAACCGTCATGAAAATCATGCGGTTTTTTTGAAATGTTATAAATAAGTTTATTTGAGTAGTACGAATTTTTGTGAGAATATACGTTTATTGGTATTCGCATGAATAAAATAGATCCTGTTAATCATGCCTTCTGTATGAGCTGTGGCTTTGCTGTCAGACTTTTCTATGTTGGCCGAGTAAATTAGCCGCCCTTGTAAAGTGACATTATGCAAGTACGACTTCAGATTAATTCATTTTGGTATTATCTCACCAATATTAATTTTTTACTTGTATTGCTTTCACCTACTGTGAGCCGACAAAAGTATATCCCGGTTTGTAAATCGGAGGCATTGAGGGTTTGCTGGTGTAGTCCCCCAAATTGGATTTCGTTTACCAATTGTTTTATCATACGTCCGGTAAGGTCATAAATATTTAGTGTTACGTATTGCGGGTGTTCCAGTGTATAGCTGATTTGAGTAAATTGATTGATTGGATTGGGATAAATGTTGATGTTTATTGCTGGTTTTTGAGGATTGTCAATACCAGTAAAATCCGAAAGTGGACGTTTCCATACATCAGTAAAAGCTGCAACATAGAGTGTATCATCATTTATTATCATATAACTACCAAATGAATATACAGACAGGTTATCTGTATATTCATTCCAGCTTTGACCTTTGTCGAATGAAGCAAAAATATGCGCCATAGAAGTGACATTATTGCCTAATCCATGTGGAGCATAGCCGGATGTTAACATCATATTTGGATTTAGCAGAGTAGAAGTTGTGATAAAATTGTATCCGGTATGATGATTAACAGTATCCCATGTCATTCCATAATCTTCACTGTATTTTCCATATGAAATTTCGCCTGAAAAAATCCTGTTGTTAAATACGGATACTTCTTCCCCATTACAATCAATATCCTGATAATTCCAGGTTGTTCCCAAATCATGTGAAATAAATAAATTACAGTAAGATTTTGCATAAATGTTATTTCCATCAATGACTATTGTAATGATATCTGGGTCTGATATGATAGTTTGTATCCAGCTTAATCCTTTATTATCCGAAATAAATAATCCGGAATTAGTTGCTACAAACAGCTTTGTGCCATTTGATTTAATCGTTTTCGTAGTTAAGCTAGTAAGCCCATTATTCACGTAGGTCCATGTTGAACCATTATCAATAGATTTCTTTACTCCAGTATGGTGTGTACCCACAAACAATGTTGTATCAATAACAGCAATCTCAGTTGTGAAAAAATTATCGGCATAGGTACTGCATAAACTATTCCAGCTTTGACCACCATTTGTTGATTTATAAATACCATCATTAAAAGTCGTTACATATAGATCGTTTCCGTTATTAGTAAATGATCTAATGTAAGTTTTTATTTCAAACCCATTGTTTACCGGAATCCACGTATTTCCAAAATCAGATGATTTGAAATCACCTTTGTGAGTTCCTAAAAATATTAAACTATCTTTTATAAAAAATCTACCATGATAAGGGAGTTGTAATGTGTGCCATTGTGTTCCATTGTTTGATATTCTGAAAACAGAATCATCATTATGGAAATAAAGTGTATCATTAAAAGAGTAAAAGGGGGTGCCTGCAAATGTTAACTGCTGAGAGAGATTATTGTTCAAAATAGAAGCTTTCCATGTTGAACCATCGTCTGATGATACATACACGCTGTCAGCCATTACTTCTAAGTATAATTTGCTTCCGAATGAAATAATACCATCAAAAATTTTATCTGGCGGTAACCCATTGCTTATATCAGTCCATGTTAATCCATTATCAGATGTTTTTTTTAAAGTACAGCTATAAGTGCTATCATTAAGTATTACAGCATAGAGTGTATTCCCATTTGCCGAAATATTCTGGTAATTGGTATCTATGATGCCTAGTTTGTTCCAATTATATCCTTTGTTTTCAGAAGTATAAAGACCTTTTTCTGTGGATAAAAATAAGCGATTATTATATTTTTCTATCCAATTTATTTTTGCATTGGTAGGGAAGCTGTCGGTGTAGTTTATCCAGGAATTTCCTCCATTGAATGATATGTAGAGATATTTATTTTGAAACAGAATTCCACCTATTTGAAACAGGCTGATACTGCTATCAGTAACAACAAGCTTTCGGATATTCATGTTGTAATCAAGAGGGATAGATATTGTATCCCAGCTTAATCCATTGTCGGTTGTTTTGTAAAGCTTACTATTTTCGGTATAACCATAGACTGTATCTCCGTTATTGTCAAAATAAACACATCCAACAGGAGATCCGAATGTTTGTGTTTTTACCCACTGCGCATTTGCTATATTTGTGATGAATGCCAGACTAATGAATATTAGCCGGATTGTGTTTGATTGAAATGTAGTTTTCATGGTTTGCTATATTTATGCGTTGTATTAAAAAACTCCCTTTTTAAGTCGTTCTTTTACAAGTGTTTCACCTCTCTTGGTATTGAAACCTTTGCAGTGGACTATATTTTAGTTAAAGTAGTTGGTATGCAAATTGAGTTTGTTTGCAAATTCGGAATAGTCTGATTCTTCATAAAAAAACAGATTGATTTCTTTGTATCTAATGCAAGCATGCTAAATGATTTTTTGCTGATTATACCAGAAAATAACACCTTTAGATTGAAATTTGAATGGGATTCATCTGTACAGAAAACAGATCTCTGGTGAAACGTACGGATAGTAAACAGTTGTAGCAACCCTTCTGAAATCTGATTATACTGCGTAAGCATTGGTTTAAGGGGTTTGAAAGATAAAGGACTTTGCAAAGACATAACTCAACTCCGTTCTATTCTTTTTTCTGTAAAGAGATTTTTATTATTACAATGTTATTCGCTTTATATTATCTGATTACAGTTTTCTAATTCAGAATAGAAATACAAATATACATATAAAAGCCACTGAAGATATGATTTTAATAAAAAAGTTGATGTATTAAATAATGTGCCTGCAAAAAGAACATCTAATTATTTGTTAGACTTGTCTCATTATCCAACTGTTTTTACAAAATTTGCTATCACAGAAGGGTTTTTGTATTTTTACACCCTGAAACAAAACGGGACCTCTTATTTGACGACAGTTTTGTATATCACTAATTAAGAATTTATAGTAATGAAGCGATTTGAAGTAATTGAGCTTATTAAGCCGCAAAGTACTTTGCCTATTGGCGAAATCATCAATGTAAAAGGATGGGTTCGTACCCGTCGCGGTAATAAAAATGTAGCCTTTGTGGCATTGAATGATGGCTCTGTTATCCATAATATACAAGTAGTATTTGATCTGGCTCAGTTTGATGAATCAATCATTAAAAAAGTAAATACCGGGGCATGTATATCGGTTATGGGAACATTGGTAGAATCACCAGCAGCCGGTCAACCGGTAGAAATCCAGGCTAAAGAGCTTGAAATCTATGGAGAAGCTGATGCTGAAACCTATCCGTTGCAAAAGAAAGGTCATTCTATGGAGTTTTTGCGTGAAATAGCACATTTACGTCCGCGTACCAATACGTTCGGGGCAGTGTTGCGCATTCGTCATGCAATGGCTTATGCCATCCATAAATACTACAACGATCACGGATTCTTCTACATCCATACACCGATCATTACGGGCTCTGATGCTGAAGGTGCAGGTGCAATGTTCCGTGTTTCAACTTTAGATCCGAACAATCTGCCGAAAACTGATGATGGAGAGATAGATTTTACTCAGGATTTTTTTGGAAAAGAAACCAAACTTACCGTATCAGGTCAGTTGGAAGCTGAACTTGCTGCACTGGCATTATCGAAAGTATACACTTTTGGCCCTACTTTTCGTGCCGAAAACTCGAATACACCACGCCATCTGGCTGAATTTTGGATGAATGAACCGGAAGTTGCGTTCAATGAGATTGAAGAAAACATGGATCTTGCCGAAGATTTTCTTAAATACCTGGTAAACTATGCACTCGAAAATTGTTACGATGATCTGGAATTCCTTAACAAGATGTACGATAACGAACTTATCGAACGTTTGCGTTCAGTTACCCAAATCGAATTCATCCGTTTAACCTATACCGAGGCAGTTGAAATTCTGATCAATTCAAAACAGAAATTCGAATACAAGGTAGAATGGGGAGTTGACTTACAATCGGAACATGAACGTTACCTGGTTGAGAAACATTTCCAAAAACCAGTTATCCTGACTGATTATCCGAAAGATATCAAAGCTTTTTATATGAAGCAGAATGATGATAACAAAACTGTACGCGCCATGGATGTGCTTTTTCCGCGCATAGGTGAAATTATCGGAGGCTCGCAACGTGAAGAAAATCTTGATCGTTTACTTAAACGTTGCGAAGAGATGAATATTCCTGAAAAAGATGTATGGTGGTATATTGATACACGTCGTTTTGGAAGTGCACCTCACTCAGGTTTTGGTTTAGGATTTGAACGATTAATTCTATTTGTAACTGGTATGGCAAACATCCGCGATGTAATTCCATTCCCTCGCACACCAATGAATGCCGAATTTTAGTATCTTCACTGTCGCAAATAACAGAAATATAATATGCTCAATCAACGACTGGAACAAAAGCTGTTGCAAAAGCTTTCTCCGCAGCAAATTCTGCTGATGAAGCTTTTGCAGGTTCCGGCCATTGCGTTGGAACAACGGATAAAGGAAGAACTGGAAATAAATCCTGCGCTCGAAGATTTACCGGATAACTCCGAAGAATCTGCTGAGAGTACTGAAAATGATGATTTCAGTAACGATTATGAAGATACGGATATCGAGAACTCACGCGATACTTCCGATTTTGATATGAACGATTATCTGGATGAAGATGACGTAGCCGACTATAAATTACAATCTAATAATTATTCACCCGACGACGAAACCAAAGAAGTACCAATCTCTTCCGAAACCAGTTTTCATGAGTTTCTGATTTCACAACTTGGTCTTCAGGGCTTGGATGATAAACAATATGAAATCGGGTTAACGCTTATTGGAAACCTCGACGACTCTGGTTATCTGCAGCGTGATATCAACGCAATGGTTGACGACTTTGCATTTAGCCAAAACATCATAACCGATGAAGAAGAAATAGAATCGGTACTGAAAGTAATTCAGGAGTTAGATCCTTCGGGTGTTGGAGCCCGTAATCTTCAGGAATGTCTTTTGATACAACTTCGTCGGATTGAAGATAAAACAGAAACTATCGAGCTTGCAATTCAGATTATTGAGCATCATTTTGATAAGTTTACCCGTAAACACTATGATAAAATCACCGACAAGCTACAGATTACTGATGAAGAGTTGCGTGATGCAATTGAAGAAATTGTTTCGCTCAATCCTAAACCCGGTAATTCGGTTAGTGAAGTTTCCCGAACCAACCATTATATAGTTCCTGATTTTAATATTTATAATCTAAACGGTGATCTGGAACTTCAGCTCAATGCACGGAATGTTCCCGATTTGCGTATAAGCCGAACCTATACCGAAATGTTGCAAACCTACTCCGAAAGTAAGGTGAAAACATCGCAACAAAAGGATGCGGTACAGTTTATCCGTCAAAAGATTGATTCGGCACGTTGGTTTATCGATGCCATACGTCAGCGACAAAATACTTTGCAAACCACCATGCAAGCTATTCTGGATTATCAGCGTGAGTTTTTTGAAGAAGGTGATTTTTCCAAGCTTCGTCCCATGAAACTCAAAGATATTGCCGAAAGGGTAAATCTTGATATATCCACAGTTTCCCGCGTTGCAAACAGTAAGTATGTTCAAACTCCATTCGGAACATTCTTACTGAAAGAGTTTTTTTCAAAGTCGATGTCAACAGAACAAGGAGAAGATGTGTCGACGACTGAAATCAAAACCATTATCCAGAATTTGATCGATAATGAAGACAAAACCAATGCTTTGAATGATGATAGCATTACGGAAATTCTGAACCAGAAAGGATATCATATTGCACGTCGTACTGTGGCTAAGTATCGGGAAAGTCTGGGTATTCCTGTTGCTCGTTTACGTAAAGAAATCTAAGAATAAATTTTTATGGAAAACAAATTAGCGAGATTTATCTCTTATCTCTTTCATCCACTTTTAATGCCCTTTTATTTTTTCCTGATTCTTTTTTTTAGCAATACACCTCTTGCCCGTTTGTATGTATTGAAAGGAAAACTGGTAATTCTGTCGTTTGTATTTATTATAACCTGCTTATTGCCTGCTATAATGATTTATATCTTATATATACGCAAAACGATTAGCTCTATACATCTTGAAAAACGTGAAGAACGTCCACTGCCATATTTGTTGACAGTAATATTTTACTATCTGGCATTCTATTTATTAAAGAAAATGAATTTGCCGACAATGTATTACCTCGTTGTTTTGGCAACGGCGTTATTAATCATCTTGTTATTGTTGGTGAATTTCAAGTTTAAAATTAGTGCACACACGGCTTCTTCGGGAGGGCTGCTTGGTTTGCTCTGCGGAATGGGTATTCGTTTCGGATTTGATTTTATGCCTTATATTATAGGTACAATTATAACCGGAGGATTGGTGGGGTTTGCTCGTTTACAACTTTCGGCGCATACTCAAAAAGAGGTTTATACGGGCTATTTTACCGGATTTGCGTTTATGCTATTATTGTTTCTTGTTCTGTAATGCTTCCGCTTTTACACGTTCACGTGCCATGCGATCAAAAATAAGAGATGGATTTTTGGGATTAGCAACCATTTGCTTGAATAATTCTGTAGCAAACCCATCTTCAATTCGCATTCTGCGCTTCATATCATAAACGGCATCCTTCTCATTCGGGAAATAAACATCATAAAGCTGATCCGTAAAATCAAAAAAAGCTTTGTGTAAATTAAGTTCTGTAACCATAATCAGTATATAATCATATTGCTTGATTGTATCTTCCATGTGTTCATGGTTGATCAGTTTTGCATCATTTCCCCACATATATGGAAAAAGAGTTTGGTTGTAATACCACAATTCATTCTTGTTCCATACATTTGGAGCTATATTCTGATAATAAAATCCCCAACTGTAGCTGTCGGCTACCAGTAAAACATTGGGTTTTGTTTTCCCCTTTTGTTTATAGTGAACCTTTGGATAAGCCATTTTAATACCTTCATGCAAAGGGAAAATTAAATTTAGTGGCTTCTCAATATCATACTCTCCATTGTCAATGTTAGTTGTATAAACAACAGAATCCCAAATCATCTCCGGCATCTTAATGGAACGAACTTTTTCCATATAATGAAGTACAGAATCCAAACCAAGATAAGTTCCGTAAATGCTCCAGTGTATTCCAAATTCTTTATATAAAGGATATTTTGATTTGTTTTTTTGAGACACAAACCAAGCATTTAAATCAATATGGTTGATATTTAACTCTTTACTTATTCGGGAATAGCTTTTATAATTGGTGTTTTCTGATTTCAGTCTAAGATATCTATACGGAATATCTTCAGGATAAAAGCTGGCTTTACCGGGTTCGTACACAATAATCATGTCGATGTTGTGCTTCGCTTTCAGATAATCTTGAACCCGCTTTGCCCGCTTCAGTTTCTTTCGAATATAATCATCGCCAGTAAAGTTTAATCCGCAATAATCAAGAATATATGATTCTTCATACAAACAGTTATTTTTACCTACAACAACGTATGAATTTGAATGGTTAAACAGGGAGAAATCAATCTGGTTATGAAGCCTCACCAAGGGTTCTCGAAATCCGATATTATCTTCAACAGATTTTGTAATAGTTGTCTGAAAGTTTTCTTCTAACCAGCTTCCCCATGTGAATTTTGAAAGTTCAGGTTTGGGATTCAGATTATAGGCTCCTTCCAGAGGTTCTACTTTTATCCATGAAGTACATTGCTGAATCATGGGCAGAAACATCATTGTGAGTAAAACGGCGAATAATATTTTGGGCAATCTGTTCATGGCTAAAAACGGAAATAGATAAATGGATTAAAACCTGATGTTGTGATTGATGCAACCGAAAGAACAAACAGAACAACGGATGCAAGTGTCATTGCCAGCAACGCTTTGTTTGATTTGTTTTTAGCAAACAAAACATTCTGCCATTTTTCTATGTGGCCAGTAAAACCCCACCATGCAAAAAAGAATGCAGCACCCATAATTCCCCAAAACTTCATATCGAGCATATAATTTGATGCTCTGAAATCGGTGGAGAACATTTTTGAAAGGATGAAAAATGCCTGGCTCATATTCGTAGCTCTGAAAAATACCCAGCCTATCATTACCAAAAAAAAGGTAAGAATGATACGTGTCCCTTTACCGGTTTTGCTCATCAATTTAATGAGAAATACCCGGTCAAGAATCAGAAACGCACCATGATAAACACCCCAAAAAATAAATGTCCAGGCTGCACCATGCCAAAAACCAGATATCAGAAAAACCAGAATCAGATTCAGATACATTCTGTTTTTCGAAACTTTATTGCCACCCAAAGGAATGTAGAGGTAGTCTTTCATCCATTTCCCCAGTGTCATATGCCACCTCCTCCAAAATTCAGAAATATTCTGTGAAATATAAGGATGATTGAAGTTCTCGGGAAAATCAAAACCAATCATTCTTCCCAATCCCAAAGCCATATCAGAATAACCCGAAAAATCATAGTATATCTGGAATGTGTAAGCCGTGATACCGATCCATGCAAGTGGGGTTGTGAAATATTGTTGTTCAAGTCCAAAAATATAGTCGGCAGTTTGTCCTAACGTATTGGCGATGAGTGCTTTTTTTGCCAACCCAATGCAAAACCTGAAAAAGCCTGTGATCCGGTTGTTATTGTTTTCATTGTATTCACGATCAATCAATTGATCTGAAATTTCATGATATCGAACGATAGGTCCGGCAATCAAATGGGTAAACATTAAAATGTAAACTCCCAAATCAGAAACCTTATCAAGCTTTTTTGCTTCACCTCGATACACGTCAATAGAATAAGTCATTTTTTGAAATGTAAAGAACGAAATACCAATAGGCATTATGATTTTTGTCCATTCAAAAGCTTTAATTCCAAATGCTTGCAGTATATTGTTGAGGTTGTCTACAAAAAAATTGGCATATTTAAAATATAGAAGTGTTCCAATATTCAGTATAACAGAGGCTGCCAGAAAGTATTTTTGATGCTCTCGTTTCTGCTTTGTCATTAGTTTTATTAACTGAAATTCAATCCAGATTGAAATTAGAACCAGAAAAATAAACTTTGGAGCACCCCATGCATAAAATATAAGACTTCCAAGAAGTAAAAAACTGTTTTTGTACTTCTTGTCAAGCAGAATATAAAGAAGCATAAATAAAGGGAGAAAGAATAGAAGGAAGACACTACTACTATAAACCATCGTTTGATATAATTGTAATTAGAATGAGTTATTCGGTTAGATAATGTTACCCAATAAAAAATATTGCACAAATGTAATAAAAGACTAAAAATAGAAAGAGTTTTACGTTATGTAAGAGTGAGTTATTCCTTTACCTCTACAAAATAGAAATTGAAGTTATTAATACGCTTATTTTTAATTCGTTGTATGATAAAGTAGAGAAGGATAGGAGATTGAAAGATCAACAGTATTCCTGCACCGATAACCGGCCATGGGTAGTGAATTAAAAAATCCATTGCAAATACGGAAACAATGGCGGCTATTGTGAGAAATAAAACAAGCATGATTCGTTCCTGTGTTTTATTTTTCACTGCTTTGATCGAATCAATATGGTACATGGCTTCAGTTCTGCAATGCGGGCACTTTAATTTTATTTCTTTACCATATTTTTGAGCTAGTTTTATTCTATCGGGTAGTGAAGTTTGGGTTGTGATTGAACGATTACAGTTTTGACAATAGGTGTAAAGTTTCATAGGTGTATGAATAATGGATTGTGAATCAAAAATAATAAAAATAAATTTTAAAAGAGAATGCCAAAGCTTATTTTGGCAAATTAGATCATAACCCTGATGAAAAGCATATTGAAGATTTGAATTGATTAATTTTTTACTTACGCAATCTGCCTATTTTTAAGTATTCTGTATTTAATATATATTGGGTTTAAAGAATTGATTTAGAATGATTTTTGTAGTGGATGATTTTGCCGTGGAAATGATTTTTACAAAACTAACCCTGATTTTTCATACAACACAAGAAGATAGGAGAGATCATTACATTTAATGATCTACTAAAACTTTCAAAAGTACTTAATTGCAAAATAAATTACTCTGGTAGATGGTAATAATATGAGATAGAGATATTGTAAGTGTTTGAATTTAATTATAGTCTTAATTTTAAGACAATGAATTTCAGCGAAATATTATTAATACTAATTTTTCAAAAACAGATTGTGTATTAACTTTTTAGATAAAACTGTTAAATTATAATTAATCAATTGAATAGTCCACGTAAAGCTATTTTCTTTGTATGAAAATTAATTAAGCTATGTTTACTTGGGAAATTCTCTTATCACTTTATTTCCTTATCTGTATTTTGCTGCTTTTTAGTGCTATAGGCAGAAAGATTAATTACCTAAAGGTTTTTCTATTTTCGGTATTCCTTACCCCAATTGCCGGATTTTGGGTGATTTTGAAAGAAAATGAAAAATTGGCAGGTATCCATATTATGGTGAAATATAAATGCCCGGAATGTGAATTGGAATTCACGGATGACCAGGAATATTGTCCAATATGCGAAAAAAGCGGCAAACAGGTTCGATTACGTAAAAATATCCGTAAGATTATATAGATAATTACTAGAATATGTCTGCTCTTTTCGTTGCTTTAAATGTTCTGCAAAAATAGATGAGCATATATCAGATGTGTTTTTTTATAGCAGGCATTAGAAATAATATCATTAATCCAAACTCGAGAAATTAGCTGGTTAGTCTGATACGACTATCAGTAACTGTTTGAATTTCCGAAAAAGAATCATTAGTGACCGAGATAAATTTTAAATAACAGGCTGAACCACCTAAGCAGTCCAACCTGTATCTTTACTGTGTAAACTAGCAATTTATACAGCATGAGCGAAATTACAAATAAAAATTTAGTCGGTCAGCCGATTTTGCCTCAAATATTAGATTTAGTGAGTAAAGTCACGTTCAGAGGATTAGTAAAAGAGCACAAGAGTGACAGGTATTATAAAAAGTTCAACACAAGGACACACTTTGTAAGTCTGATGTTTGGTATTTTCAGTCGTTGCGACTCAGTGACCGAAATCGTTGAAGGAATGATAGGTTGTGTTGGCAAAATTGGACATTTCGGTTTGTCGGAAGTTCCACCCAAGAGTACGATAACCGATGGTAATCGCGAGCGGGATAGTGCGTTCTTTGAATCGTTGTATTTTAGTTTGGTAAAACGTTACTCGACATTTTTGTCGTCCAGCCGAACCATTGGGCTTAACATCAAAGAGCTTTTCATTGTAGATTCAACCACGATCCAGCTTTTCAGCAGCCTTATATTTAAAGGCGTTGGTCGCAACCCAAAGGATGGAGGCAAGAAAAAGGGGGGATTGAAAGTCCACATGCTTATTGATGCTTTGCAAGATGTTGGAAAGTTTGTGAAAGTAACAGCAGCAAAAGTCCACGACAGTAAATTTCTGAACGATTTGGTACTTAATCCTCATAGCATGGTGGTTTTTGATAAGGCTTACAACCATTACAAACTCTTTGCAAAGTGGACGGAGAAACAAATATGGTTCGTTACCCGGATGAAGGATAATGCTCTGTATGAAGTTGTCAAAATCATCAGCGAAAACATTTTGCCCGAAACCATGCCCGGTGTTTTAAAAGAAGAATACATTCACTTGTGTTATAAAGAAAACAAACAGGATAAAGAACCGAGAAAACTACTGTTGCGTAGAATTACCTATCAGGATGAAAAAGGACGTAAGTATGTTTTCATCAGTAATAACATGGAAATAACTGCACAAGATATTGCTGATATATACAAGCAACGCTGGCAAATAGAACTATTGTTCAAGAAAATGAAGCAGAATTTTCAATTACATTGCTTTTACGGCGAAAGTGAAAATGCAATTCGCATACAAATATGGTGCACGCTCATCGCCCAGTTGCTACTGACCGTTTTACAACGTAAAACTGAGACGAAAAAAGCATTCTCAACGATTGCAAGTCTGGTTAGGCAACATTTACTAAGCTATCTTAACCTGGAGGAGTTACTGAAAAATTCCCAAAGGTTCTATGACAAATACCGAAAAGCAACAGATTACAGCAATAGTTTATTCCCAAATTCTGGATAAAAGTATGGGGCTTAATTTTGTAGATTGAAATATAATAATTTATTATCAGATATTTAATAAGCGAAAACACCGACTTTTTAATTTAGTCGGTCAACAATGAAAAAGAATAGTTACTTTATTTAAAGAGTTCATAGCCTAATCTGCTTAATTGTATTGCAAAAAAAAACTTGAGTTTTTCTGAGTGTATTGAGGTCGCTTAAGGAGTTATACCTTTAATATATTTTCCCGGCTTTCGGAGCTTAGTCTGATGATTCGTGGAACTATAATTGATCAGACTAAACTCTGAAATCGGGATTTTTTTTGCCAGATGAGAGACTTTTGAACAGCCTCCTTCATGATGGGCTATTTTAAACTAAATCAAACGTAATTTTATACAAGCCTGAATTAGTTGAGGGTAAGTTAATAACCCAAATTAGCCAACAGGCGACCATTGGTCAATAACAATAGGTATATGGTCTGACGCACCCCATACGCTATTTTGAGCTCCTACACCAATAAATTGTATGTAGGTTTGGTCATGAAGTTTTACAGTTACAATTATAGTTCCATTGTAAATAGCATAACCATTAAGGGTGTAAGTAAAATCGGTTTGTAATCCGCCAGGTATAGTTTTGTAAAAGGTATTGGAGTAATTAATACCTACAAAATACATGGTAATTTCAGCATTCCACGATTTGTTGTTGTAAGAAGGCACATTTTGTAAACTTACATTTACGTAGGTTTTAGGCATCTGTGAAATTTGTGCCTTACTTTCCATGGCAATGCCTGTTAGCAGTATAACACTTAATACTACTGCGAAAATTGTTTTAACTGTTCTCATTTTGCATAAAAATTTAATTAATAAATTTAGTTAATTTAAAATCGAAGTTTAAGCTTTAAAGGCAGCTTTTCGATATGACAAATATAGTGTTAAAAATTTATATGAGATTGAAAAATTTGCTTTTTTTACGTATGTTGTTGTTATGTATTAATGATATATGGTTAATTATTTTAAAGTGTGTTTTCTTTGAGATGCATTGCCTTGTCAATCTACTCGTATTCCCGTTCGTTTGAATGAAAATACCGGACAAAAATGAAATCTATTTCAATGATCTGAGTAACTGATAAATGCAAAATAAATATTTTTCTATTGTCAGTGTTTATGGTTTTAAGCATATCATTTACGAAGAGTGAGAACTGTGTTTTCTGATTTTCTCCTTGTGTTATTATTACTGAAATAGCGCGACTTACTTTTTGCCAGAAACGGAGTAGATGTAGTTGTTCTCCGTTAGGGTAATTAGAAGGGTATATTGCATTCTCCTTCGCTCTGAAAATTGGGGTTTGTCCTGTTTTTTAAAGTCACATTTACGAGATTGAATATAGGATGTGTTTAAGTTTTTGGATCTCTGGCTTATTTTGTTCTTTACATTTATATGCCGTTTTAAAATCTTTATCTTTGTAGCATGATTCTTTCTAGACTAAATCTTACCAATTTTAAGAATTATGCTTCGGCAGAACTGGAATTTTCCGAGAAGATAAACTGCTTTATAGGAGATAATGGTTCGGGTAAAACCAACTTGTTGGATGCTATTTACTATCTTTCGTTTTGTAAAAGTGCGTTTAACCTGCATGATACCCAAAATATCCGTTTCGAAGCCTCTTTTTTTGCATTGCATGGACATTATCTGCTTGGAGAAGTTGGAGAAGATCAAATAAGTTGCATTCAGCAAAAAAATCATCGAAAACAGTTTAAACGCAATAAAAAGGATTATGAACGTTTGGCTGAACATATTGGATTATTACCGCTGGTATTGATTTCGCCTTACGACAGCGATTTGGTGAATGATGGCAGTGAGATTCGCCGTAAGTTTGTAGATGGTGTAATATCTCAGTTCGATAAGATTTATCTGGAAGATCTGCTTTCGTATAGCAAAGCACTGGAACAACGAAACAGGTTGCTAAAACAGTTTTCAAAACAGGGAGATTTTGACAAGAACCTACTGGAGATTTGGGATGAACAATTGGTAAAATACGGCACTCTGCTTTATGAAAAACGTAAGTTGTTTTTTGAAGAGTATATGCCGATATTTCAATATTATTATCAGTGGATTAGCGGAGAAAATGAACGGGTTGAGTTGAGATATGAATCACAGCTTCACCATGCTTCTCATGCAGAACTCCTCGGAAAATCGCTCGAAAAAGACCGAATTTTGGAATATACAACTACAGGAATCCATAAAGATGATCTTGAATTTTTTATCGAAGGAGTCCCATTGAAAAAGTTTGGTTCGCAGGGCCAGCAAAAGTCATTTCTGGTGGCTTTGAAACTGGGACAATTTGATTTTACCCGCAATAAAAAAGGCTTCAAACCGCTGCTTCTGTTGGATGATATATTCGATAAACTCGACGATAAACGCGTGGAAAATCTGATTCAGCTTACCGATAATGGCAATTTTGGGCAAGTATTTATTACCGATACTCAACGTCAGCGTATCGAAAAAATATTTCTGAAGATTCGCATTGAACATAAAATATTTGAAGTAAATCAAGGTGTTGTAACGGAACGATAGGCTGATATGAAAAATGAACCGAACATCTATCCCTTAAAAGAAGCCATTGAAGAATTTCTGAAATTCTATCGTTTAGAAGATAAACTGAAAGAACGAAAGG
>Ga0074193_1002044_pt1 | contig 20359 bp, 21 predicted proteins | sample EPASupsiteHSE605_FD_64523 | JGI IMG/M metagenome (GOLD analysis project Ga0074193, IMG submission 64523) | Bioremediated contaminated groundwater from EPA Superfund site, New Mexico - Sample HSE6-05 | ecosystem: Environmental > Aquatic > Deep subsurface > Groundwater > Contaminated ... | reverse complement strand
CCACGGCCTTTTTGCGGCGGGGGTGGGGCGGGCGGCGCCAGCCTGCTCAATGTCGAGATGCTGGACAAGCCGTTCAGTTATAAAATGAATATCACTCGGAATCTGGAAAGCGCGGAGCGCATCGTTGACCTTGTTGAAACCTTCAACTACCTCATCGGACTGACCGTGAAGAAGAGTCATGCGCTCATCTCCTTCGACGCTGATTTTGCCACTGGCGAATACGGCGCAGTTTCTGCTGCGCTCAAAGCTGGAGAAACCTACAAGTTCAAGGCTGTTGAGGGCACTGTGCCGAACGGAGAAAAAGTGCTTGTGTTGTGGCGCGAAATGACTGGCGATGTGGTGAAAGACAATGCCGTGCTTGATGCATATTTCCTTTCGCTTCCGAATGCGTGTAGCTTCAAGCGTGTGTATGTCAACTGCGATAACAACCTGCTCAACCTGCGCGGAAACGGCGAGAGCTGGCAGGTCGTTCTAATTGATGATGAAATGAAAAAGCGTATGTTCGAGGACGCAGAATAAGGAGGCGGCAAAATGCCAAGAAGAACGACGGCCAACGAGCCGCAACTGAAATTCTATCAAAAGCTCATTCTTAACCGCTACCTGCTGGCGCAGTTTGGCGTGGAAAAACTGAGTGACCTCGCTGTGAACATGAAGAAACCGTCGCTGGAAGAAATCGACGGTGAAGGTGTCACGGGCTTTTATAAGCAGCTAATCGCACAATTCGGCGGCAAATGCGCTATTAGCGAAGAAGCACTTGCCCGTTATGATTTAAATATCGTTTCGCATATGCGTAAAATCAACGACAAACGCACAGAACCGCTGGTACTCAAATACTTTCAGTACTTGTCGCTGCTTTTTGTGGAGTACTACCTTGATGAGTATTTCAATAACCGTCGGGGATTTATTGACGGCTTGAACGCATACTTATCGGACTTTAACGGACAGTATCCGAATGATGCGTACACGCCGTATACGGCAAGTGACTTGAATAAAATTGCCGTGTGGAACGCCACAGGAAGCGGTAAAACGCTCATTATGCACGTGAATTTTTGTCAGTATATGCACTACTCCGGCGGAAAGCTGCCGGACGATGCCACCTACATTCTGCTCACGCCGAAGGAAGGCTTGTCGCTTCAGCACATTGAAGACTACGCCGAATCTGGCATAACGGCGCAGATTTACGATAAGAACACCAGCCGCTGGACGCAAAATGCCGATACGATCAACGTTCTTGAAAATACAAAGCTCGGTGATAAAGATCAGGATACCGTTGTATCTGTGAAGCGATTCGGCAGTCACAATGTCGTTTTTGTTGATGAAGGTCATCGCGGTTCCTCTTCTGGCAAAGACGGCAAATGGCAGAAATACAGAGATGAGCTGTGCTCTGACGGGTTTTCGTTTGAATACTCCGCAACATTCGGACAGGCGATTGCATCGTCAAATGATAAGTCTCTTTCCGAACGCTATGCCAAGTGTATCATCTTTGACTACTCCTATAAGTATTTCTACGGCGACGGTTACGGTAAGGATTACAATATAATCAATCTGCCGGATGACAGCGATGAGATGAAGCGCAGCCTTTATTTGACCGCTTGCCTGATGGCGTACTATCAGCAAAAGAAGCTGTATTTGTCACAGGAAAGCGAATATCTGCCGTTCAACATAGAAAATCCGCTGTTCGTGTTTGTCGGTGCGAGCGTTAATGCTGTACGCACAGAGAACAGACGCAAGGTTTCCGATGTCGTGGATATTCTCATGTTCTTCCGTGAGTTTATCTCGGATACTGCTGTTTCCACCGCAAACATTGAACGCATCCTTTCCGGCAATACCGGCTTGCTTGACAGCAGAAACAGAGATATATTCAGAAACACTTTTCCGTACCTGACCGCCACCGGAGTATCCCCGTCAGCAATGTATGCGGACATCCTAAAAACGGTATTCAACTGCGCATCTGTTGGAGCCGCGCTGCATATTGAGAACTTACGTGGCATCAGCGGTGAAATCCGTCTTCGCCTCGGCGAGAACGAGCCCTTCGGCGTTATAAATGTCGGAGACGATTCCGCATTACTTTCTCTTTGCGCCGAGAACGGCTTCGATACCGATGCCATTGATTTTTCCGATTCATTGTTCCAAGGCATTACAAAGCCTGACTCCACCATCAATCTGCTCATCGGTTCTAAGAAATTCACTGAGGGGTGGAATTGCTGGCGGGTGTCTACTATGGGACTTATGAATGTTGGTCGCAGCGAGGGCAGCGAAATCATTCAGCTTTTCGGGCGCGGGGTGCGGCTGAAGGGCTGTAAAATGTCGCTCAAACGCAGCGGCTTCTTTAAGAAGGATTATCCTGAAGCGGTCATACCGAAACACATCGGTATTCTTGAAACATTGAATATCTTCGGTGTCCGTGCCGATTACATGAAGCAATTCAAGGAATTTCTTGAAAACGAAGGCGTTCCGAGCACCAAAGGTCAACCGCTTGTGCTGGAAATGCCTGTTATCAGAAACAAGGCGTATAAAAAGAGCGGGCTTTATTCGTTGCGCGTAAAAGGCAATGCGGATTTTAAAAAGGCTGCCTCAAAACCGTTCTTGCGCTTTGACGACAGAATTAAGCCCATCATATTTGATTGTTACTCTAAGGTGCAATTTGAATCGTCACAAACACGCGGCAGCGGTGAAATAACGAAGCATGAAGCCGTATTACGCCCGGAGCATCTTGCTTTTCTGGACTATGACGCGATTTACTCGGAATTACAACGATACAAGCTGGAAAAGGCACGTTATAACGTAAATATAACTCGTCAGGATGTCAAAGCCCTGCTTCAGAATACGCAGTGGTATAAACTGCTGATTCCCGAAGACGAACTGGTGATTCGCAGTTTTGAGGATTACCATCGTTTCGACAAAATTGCCATCGCCCTGCTCACGAAGTATTTTGATCGTTTTTACTATGCCGAACAAAACCGTTGGGAATCACAGGTTGTCGGTTACGACCTTGTCGCAATGGACGATGACAACGAGAATTTCATGAACGAGGAAAAGGACAAATACAGCATTACCGTTGATGAAACGCCGGAAAACGAAACTATGATAGCTTGGATTCGCAATGTTATCGCGGAAGTGGCGAAAGCAAAGAAAGAAAAGCGCATACCGAATTTCGCAAATCCAAGGCAAGGTGATATGGAAGTTTTCAATCTTCCTGCCCATTTATACAATCCGCTCCTCTATTTAGCGAAAGGAAACGTTGAGATAGGCATTTCGCCTGTCGCATTGAACGAATCTGAAATTCAATTTGTGAAAGCGCTTCATAAGCACATTACACTGCACACGGAAGAGTTTAAAGATAAGGAAATCTATCTCATTCGTAACCGCAGTAAAAAAGGCATTGGTTTCTTTGACGACGCAGGATTCTTCCCGGATTTCATCCTGTGGCTGATTGCCGATGGGAAACAGTACATCACATTCATTGACCCGCATGGTATGGCGAGAGAACCGATTACGTCGAGCAAAGTCGCACTGTTCAAACGGTTGAAAACAGAGATCGAAAGCACACTGCCTGTTTCATCTGTGCATCTAACATCGTTTATTTTATCTCCGACAAAGTACTCCGACCTATCAGATAAGAGTGCCTCTGTCGCGGAGTGGAACGAAAACCATGTGCTGTTTATGGATGATAGCAATTATGTGTGCGATATGCTCACAAACATACAGAAATAAGCCTGTTGGGAGGACGGTTTTATGGCAAATGAACTACACTCATTATCTATATTATTTCAGAACAGGCTTTTCAGAATACCTGATTATCAGCGCGGCTATGCGTGGAAGCGTGAGCAACTTGCTGACTTCTGGGATGACCTGATGAATCTGCAAAAGGACAGATATCATTACACCGGCTTGCTGTCGCTGAAACCGCTTTCCCGCAAGGATGTAAAGTCATGGGATGGTGATGAATGGCTGCTCGACAGCGGATTTAAGCCGTTTCATGTGGTCGATGGGCAGCAGCGCTTGACCACCTTTTCCATTCTGATGTTCGAGTTAGTTTCCTTTGTGCAACAGCTGCCGGACAACGTAAAAAAGTCTGACGAGGACATTTTCATCGGCTTTGAATCGCTGCGTGACATCAAAGCAAAATACATTCTGCGGAAACGTCCGCCACAAAACCTGATTACCACATACCTGTTCGGTTATGAGACAGATAATCCCAGCGCGGATTATTTGAAGTATAAAGTGTTTGAAGAGCCATTTGGCGGCACCGTTTTTGAAACCTACTATACGAAAAACCTGAAGTTCGCAAAGGGGTTCTTTGCTGAGAATATTGATGCGCTTTACCAAAGCGAGGGTACAAGCGGGATTGAGAGCCTGTACCGTAAACTCACGCTTCATCTGATGTTCAATCTGCACGAAATCGAGGACGACTACGATGTGTTCGTCGCTTTCGAGACAATGAACAATCGCGGCAAGCGTCTGACAAATCTAGAACTGCTCAAGAACCGTCTGATCTACCTGACGACGTTGTTTGATGAAGGTCAATTGGATAAGCGTGATAAAGAGCAGCTTCGGCATGACATCAATGAGGCATGGAAAGAAGTCTATTATCAGCTTGGGCGTAACCAGTCTGCGCCTTTATCTGATGATGAGTTTCTGCGACATCACTGGATTATGTATTTCACATACTCCCGTAAAAAAGGCGACGACTACATAAAATTCCTGCTTTCAAAGTTCTCTGCCAAGAGTATTTTTGAAAAGGTAGCTGTCGCTGCACAGGACGAGCCTGACCTTCTCGTTTCCACTGATGAGGACACTTCCGATGACGATGATGATGTGACCACGCCGGATGAGCCGGAAATCATAATAAAGTCAAAGCTACAACCTTCCGAAATCAGCAAATATGTTAATAGCCTGAAGGAAACTGCCGAATACTGGTATTATACGTTTTTCCCTGAAGAGAGCGATACATTAACTCCCGACGAGAAAATATGGATCGGTCGTCTTAACCGCATCGGTATCGGGTATTTCCGACCGCTGGTAACCGCTGCGATAATGCCGTCATCAAAAGCGACGGCAGATGAACGAATTGCCTTCTTCTCCGCTGTTGAGCGATTCATTTTCCTGTGTTTTCGTCTGGCTTCTTTCCAGTCCAGCTACGCAAGCAGCGTTTATTACAGCAAAGCAAAAAGCATTTACGACGGAGAAATCACTCTGCAGTCTGTAACTGATGAGCTAAATGACCGCTCAGATAAAAATAACAATGAAGCGGTTCTGAATTTTATTGCCCGAAATAACCGCCGCTTTAATTCCGGCGACGGCTTTTACGCATGGCGCGATCTGAAGTATATGCTCTACGAGTATGAGTTTTCACTTGGACAGCAGTGCAAGCTGCAAAAGGTAGATTGGCGTCTTTTTACCACAGTCGAAAAGGATAAATTCTCCATTGAGCACATTTTTCCGCAGAACCCAACCGTGTGGTATTGGAAAAATCAGTTCAGGCAGTTCAGCGATGCCGAAAAGAAGACCCTTGCTGGGTCACTCGGAAATCTTTTGCCATTATCGCAGAGCATCAATTCCTCGCTTCAGAATGATTGCTTTGATGAGAAGAAACATTCCAAGCCCGGTCGTCGCGGGTATGAGAACGGCTCTCACTCAGAGATTGAAGTCTCAAAAGAAGCCGATTGGGATGCGCAGCATATTTATGACCGTGGAATACAGCTGTTGACATTTATCGAAAATCGCTGGAACATATCGTTTGGCGACGATGTGCAAAAAACAGCCATTCTGCATCTCGAATTCCTGTTTGATGGACGCAGTGTGCCGCCTGAAATACCTGATGATGTGATGCCAACAATACCGGCGCAAAAATCGTCTACACAAGATACTAATGGGTATTTTACGGACGGTTCCGATCTATCCCAAAAGCAATTGAGTTTTTGGATTGGATTTGCCGATTACTGTAATTCGATTAACAGAAGTGACATTGCATCAAGAAAACCTGCGGGGCAGAATTGGTACGACGTTCCTTCAAACGGTCATGATTACCACATCTCTTTTACTATTACCCAAGGACATACGGCTCGCATTCTTGTATACACATACAACATCGACGCTTTCAAGCGCCTTGAGCAAAAGAAAGCCGAAATAGAGTCCCTGTGTGGTTATAATTTCGATTGGAATACAAGTAGAAGCAGTAGTGTGCAGAGGCGAATTATTCACAGTAGAGATATAGACTACTTTGCCACCGAGCAACAGACTGAGTGCTATGATTGGTTCGTTGACCGTTTTGATAAGCTGAAATTGGCGCTTGATACTTGCGATCCACATTAATGGTTCGTTAAGCGTTATTGAGAGTGGGTAAAAGAATGGCTTATACGAGGAGGTTACCATGGGATTGTTTTCAAAGAAGCCGGGGCTTGATAAAATTGATATAGAGCGACTTCTAAAACACGGTTTTATTGCAACGGGAAACAAAAGAGCGCCGGTACGTTATGCTGACGAAGAATATCGCGGACTTACTTTGAATTACATGCCGCATTTCCTCAAGGGCTGCTTCACCGGCTGCCAAAGGCTTGAGAATTTGTTGTACGGCTGTAAAGAGCGTGAAACAGTGACGATACACGCCGGGGCTTTTGATAGTTGTGCAAATCTGAAGACAATCGAGATTCGTTCCTTCTCCGGCGGCATCGTTGTTGAGGACGGTGCGTTTTGCAACTGCCCGCTTTTGGAGAAGGTATACATCAGCTATCAATTTATGCGCCCAATCATCGGAAACGAGCCGTTTTCTAACTGCCCAAATGCAAAGATTGTATTCGGCTCGGCAAGCACATATACACACGGATGGTAATTTAGGAGGAAAGGCAAATGACAGCTAAAACAACGGAACCGCGCAAGACGTATAGTATCACGATAGGAAGCGCGTGCGATGCGCCCGACTATGTCTCGGATGACTCGGACTATTACAGCTATCTGCAAACAAAACTGCTTTTTTCAGGCACATACACCGAGGCGGAAGAAAAAGCAAAAGAGATGCTGCAAAATGAACGAATGAAAATGAGCAATACCGAGCTAAATACAATATCCATCACATACTGGATTGAGGAATTGTAGAGTTCTGCCGATTGCGAGAGGAAAACAAAAATGTATTATTTGAGGAAGACTATCGGGTGGGTTGCCTTACTGCTCATCAGCGCCACACTCGGCTTTGTACTTTTCCGATATGCGCCGCCGTTATCATTCAGAATCGAGGAATGGACACAAAATGCGGGTCCGTTGATTTTGCTTTTCTACGCCGCTTTTATCGCCGCCTATATCGCTGTGACGTGGGTTGAGAACAAAATAGCGCAATGGAGCGACGTGAATGGTAACACTGTGCTTGCTGTCCTCTGTGCGATACTCACAGGTGGCGCGGTGTCTGTAGTGTTTGCAATTAACATCTGGAACGACGCTTACGGCGACGGTTGGGTTGCTCTCGGGTATCTCATCTTTATCGGCATCGCATCCGGCGTGTTTGCTTTTATCGGGGTTAAAGATTGATAGAATTCCGGAAGGGGGAAAAGAAGTGTTTTTCAGAAAACCAGTCTGGTTAAGAAACGAGTTAAGTAAAAGCGCTGAAAAAAAGTTGCGGTATATGCTTTCGGAAGGGCAATTGCAGCAAGATGAAAAATTTCATATTCTTGATGTTACTCCCTGCCAATACACAAAGCACATTATTATGAAATATATGCAAGCTGAAACTCTTCTCCAGTATCTTCTGATAGGGAACATCACGGAGAATGATCTCTGGCTTTTGGCAGATGCAAAAAAAGTATTTATGATGTGCGGCATACCATATCGCGATCTACTGCCGACAAAAGCGGTATCTCAAACCGTGCGGGACTATTTCAGTCCTCAATTGCCTGCCGCCACTGATGATGACTCCGCAGACGTTGATATGAAGCAAATCTGGCATGATTACGACATGAAGCAAGGATACTGACAATCAATCATTTGGCACAGAACTTATTTGAGGTATCGAAGGTGTGACGAATATTTTGCTGGACGCATAGACAAGAACTAAAAACTTGGAGGGCTCAAATAGGTTTTATCGGCGCTAGCAGAACGGAGGGCTATTATGAATCTAATATGTAAATTGTTCGGGCATAAGTGGCTTCGCTGTATTTGCCTGCGCTGCAATGAAAAAAGAGACGAGAACCATCAATGGGGCTCAGATAAGGAGTCCTGCCTATGCGTATTGTGTGGCGCTCGGCGCGAACATGAGTGGGAACACTGTAAATGCAAAATATGCGGCAGACTACGCGACGAAGATCACGACTGGGACGGCTGCACCTGCCGTAAATGCGGTGCGGTGCGTGATGAGGAGCATGACTATAATAATTGCCGCTGTGTTAAATGCCGTAAAATGCTCGATAATCCGCGCCATTACTGGAAATCCCATGACGAACATGGCGTTATAACTGTACGGGGCAAGCAAACCGTGTCCTGTGCCAACTGCAATCAAGAGATTACATTTGATGCCGGTAGCCCCTATGCAACCAAGTACTACTGTCCCCACTGCTTCACCGAGGGGGAATGGGAGTTTATACCGACTGAGGACAGGATGTTTCTCACCTATCGCTTTATATGTGCTAAATGCGGCTATCGCACCGGCTACGAGCATAACGACAGCTATTAAGGGCTGATTTGGCAGGAATTATCCAATGTGAACTGTCAGTTCACCTATTCACCGATACAAGGATTAACGTGATAAGTCACCCATGCAACAAGCACAGTAACAGATGTGAGGAGGTGTAACTATGGGATTTCTCTGTAAAGCTTTCGGGCATAAATGGGAGCGTCTGTCCAATGAATGCTCCCGGCGCTGTCGCGTTTGCGGAACTACAGAAACAATCGAGCATCAATGGCAATTGATAGAGGGTCAATGCCGGGAAAAATGCCTGAACTGCGGAAAAACACGGGATATTCAGCATACCTTCATAAGATGTGAATGTACCCGATGTGGCAAAGTCGAGCATCAGTATGAATATGTAGATGGAGAAGTTACCGATCTCCAGCGATGCAAATCGTGCGGAAAATACTATTTAAGCCCCTATGGACGCGCCCGCACCGATGAAAAGGCGATTGAAGCGTATGCAAGCCTCATTACATTGCATGGCGAAGTGCTGCCACAAGTGTTTAACGACGCTTACCTAATTCGTAAAATAACCGGGTATGCAGAAAGATTTCCAGACATGGTTATTCAGATTCTTGACGCTCTTGATGCCCAGAACATCCAACGGAATGTGATTGCGGAGGAACGTACAAGGGTTAAAGAACTGAAAGAAACATCTTCACTTACTCAAGAAGAAATACGGCGACAGGAATACGACGCTAATGCCGACGAAGGTATTTTCCACGGCGGTGTTCGTGGCGGCAGATAAGAAATTAGGAGAGGTGTTATGCGTTTATGAGAACAAAAAGCCTATTTGATATAGCGAGTTTTTATTCGGAAAAGAGAAGAAAGAAATTTGAAAAGGCGTTATTGAAATCTTCACAAAACGAAATACTGGAATTCGTACTTAACAGAGCCTTTCCTGTAGATCCGATATTTGTGGCGCTCAAGTATTTAACTGACGAAGAAATGCTGTTTAAAGTTGCCTCTACGAAGCAAACAAGATCTGTCGCCGCCAAAACACCTGTCATAGAGGTTGGTATAAGCGAAAGAACGGGAGTGGATATTTGCGTACAGGCAATAATGCAAATGAAAGAGCAGGGTACTCTAATCAACTTGTTTGAGAGTTATGCGAATCATTCTCCTATATATGCCATCTATAATGCAAGCTCGACCTATGAAGGGGGATACGAAAAAATAGATGCTTTGGTGAAGAAGCTGAGCGCCGAAAGTCGCAAGGACATAATTGAGAATCATCAGGAATGGAACAAAGGTGATATGGAATGTGCGTTTAAAGGAGGAGAATTTACTATTTCTAACGGAATGTCAAAGAGAACCGTGACAGTAAGTAAGCTTTAAATCAGAATAGATAAGCAGCATATACTACTGGAATTTAAGGGGGGCTTGTGCATGAGGTGCTTCATACATAAATGGAACGGCTGCACCTGCGTCCGCTGTGGCGAGGTGCGCGACGAAGGGCATCACTGGCGCGCTGGCGATGATAAGCGCCATTAGGCCGAAATGATCGTCATACTGCTCGTTAACGATACCCTGCTCGTTAACGAAAGCCCGCCGACAACAGAAAATGGTGCATTGTATCAAAGTATCGTAGGAAACACATAACAGTTAAGGTAATTGATACAATCGTATCAGTTACCTTAACGTTTTTTTATGCCCAGAAAGGCTGTAATACTGGGCTTTTCATCAAACCAATGCACCCACTGTTCTTTATGAACCACAATATATAGTGTTTTTTATAGTTGTGTATTCTTGCTTAATCACCACATATACGCTTCAATTCGTTTATTGACTTAGCTATCGTTTTTTGATTGGTTTACCATAGAGCACCCTCGGTTCAATCGAGGGTATGAAAAAAGCCCTCTGTTTAAAAGAGGGCTTTCATAATATAATGATGCTTTTTATTACAGCAGTTCCGAAACTTCGGAACCGTTCTTGAAGGTAAAAACCAGCCTGCCGTCCTCGTGGACGGTCACATGGTCAACCAGTGCATTCCATGTTTCGTCCTTGAATACCATCGGCAGGTCGTACAGTTCACCGAGCTCAAAGAGGAATCCGCTCAGAATATCGCCCTTGAGCTCCTGAAGCTGACGCTGTTCCTGTAATGCCGCCAGCCGCATTTTTGCCTTGTCGTAGCGGTCGATATAGCCATCGTAGCGGCTTCGGTATTCCGTCTGGTCGAGTGTAGTACTAGCGTTCTCGTCAACCAGCTTCTGAACCAGCCCGGAAAGCACATCAATCTCGCTGGTTATCTCTGCGACCTCCTTATCGATGGCATTGAAATCAGTGAATGCCGTATGCAGAACCCTGCCATCATCGATGAGAGCCTCGCGGTCAATCATCAACTCGCTGACCGCCTTCAAGAACATCTCTTTGATGTCATCTTCATATAAATGAGGTGTTCGGCATTTTTCGACACCCTTGAATTTGCCGTTGCACTGCCAAATGGTACGGCGGTACTTACTGTTGGAATGCCATACCTTTGAGCCATAATACTCACCGCAGTCTCCGCAGATAAGCTTTGCCGAGAATGGGCTTAGGCTGTTGTGGTGCCGTCCGGTTGCTTTCCTCCGTACCATTTCATTTTGGACTCTATCCCATTCTTCTGGACGGATAATCGCCGAATGGCTGTTTTCAACATAGAATTGAGGAACTTCGCCCTCGTTAGGCTTCATCTTTTTTGTCAAAAAATCTGTTGTAAATTTCTTCTGCAGGAGCGCCGCTCCCTTGTATTTCTCATTGGTGAGAATGCTCTCAATCGTGGTGGCCTGCCACTTTTCTTTACCACCCGGTGTGGGAACACCGTTCCTTGTGAGGCTGGCAGCTATCGCATTTGTGGTCTTGCCCTGAATGAACTGGCGGTAGATACTTCGCACGGTTTCTGCTTCCTCCGGCACAATCTCCATAATGCTGTCTGCGCCCTTGCAGTAACCGAGGAACTTTCCATAAGCAACGCTGACCTTGCCATCGGCAAAACGCTTCCGCTGACCCCATGTGACGTTCTCGGAAATGCTCCGGCTTTCTTCCTGGGCCAACGAAGACATGATGGTGATGAGCAGCTCGCCCTTGCTGTCAAGGGTGGCGATACCCTCCTTTTCAAAATATACCTCGATGCCCTTTTCCTTGAGTTTTCGTACCGTGGTAAGGCTGTCGACCGTGTTCCGTGCGAAGCGGCTGACGGATTTTGTAACTATAAGGTCGATTTTACCGTCCAGAGCATCGGCAATCATCTCTTTGAAACCATCTCTGTGCTTGGTGTTCAATGCCGAAATGCCCTCGTCCGTATAGACCTTGACGAATGTCCACTCAGGCTTTGACTGGATGTATTTGGTGTAGTAATCCACCTGCGCCTCGTAGCTTGTCTGCTGTTCCTCGCTGTCGGTGGAGACGCGGGCATAACCGGCAACACGTTTTTTGACTGCGGCATTGCATGGCAGACCCGTATGCATCATCTTTGTTGCCGGAATAATTGTAATATTCTTTGCTGCCATCAACGTTCACCTCGCTCCAATGTTTTCTTTCTGGCGGCATCCCGCATCTCAGGCGTCCAGCTCTCCGCTCTGGAACGGTCTGCCCATCGTTTAACGGCTTCTGTGCCGTCCTTGAAGCAGAATACCAAGGTGTTGCCCTCTGCCACTCTGACATCCGTTATTTTATTGTGGAGAGCTTCTGCATCAAAGTTATCTGTGCCCATGACCTCGGCGGTTACCGCTATCAGTGTTTCCTCCGGTATCTGCTTGGAAGCGCAGGCTGCCTTGCCGAGTGTATTGTAGGTGGCACATATCCACACGGGTCCGGCGGCAGTGACCTTTCTGCGATAATGTTTCCCGCAAATGTCGCAGGTGAGAAGACCCGTAAAGGGGTAAACTTTCTGAGAACTGCCGGGGTGCGTATGCTTTGCCGCCCGTCGCGCTATCTCTGCCTGCACCGCATTAAAGGTTTCCAGCGGGATGATGGCTTCGTGGGCATTCTCGGTGTGGTACTGCGGAAGCTCCCCGTTGTTGATGAGCGTTCGCTTTGTGAGATAATCTTCGCGGAATGTGGTCTGAAGCAGAAGGTTTCCGGTGTAGGTGTAATTGCGTAAAACCGTCATCACGCTGCTTTTGCACCACGGATTGCCGAAGCGGGTTTTAATATGATTTGCATTCAGCATTTTCATAACAGCCGTAATGCCCATCCCTGTGATATAATAATCGAAAATCTTCCTGACAGTTTCCGCTTCCTCCGGCACGACCGCCAGCTTGCCGTCTATGTGACGGTAGCCAAGCATGGTGCCGTTCCACGGTATGCCATCCTCGAAATTGCGTTTGACACGCCATTTCTGGTTCTCGCTTGCCGAGCGGCTCTCCTCTTGGGCATAAGACGCCAAAATGGAGAGCATCAGCTCTCCATCAGCGCTCATGGTATGAGTGTTTTGTTCCTCGAACCACACGTCGATGCCGAGCCCTTTCAACTCCCGCACCGTTTCCAATAAGGTGACCGTGTTACGAGCGAAGCGTGAAATCGACTTCGTAATAATCAAATCGATTTTCCTGGTATGGCAGTCGGCAAGCAGGCGTTGGAAGTTATCGCGTGAATCCTTTGTTCCTGTTTTCGCTTCATCGGCATAGACGCCGACGTAAGACCAGCCTCGGTGCTTCTGAATGTAATCACTGTAGTAGCTGACCTGTGCAGCAAGTGAATGGAGCATCGCATCCTTGCCGGAGGATACTCTCGCATACCCTGCGACCCGTATCAGCTGCTCTGACAGTGGCTTCAAAAAGGCGGTCTGTGTAATGCTGCGTTCCATGTTTTACCCTCCCTTGTATCAAAATTTGGTACTCTATATATTGCTCTAAAAGCGAGATATATCAAGCGATTTCGGCATATATACTGTCCGAAGATAGGCCGTATTTCTTATTGATTATTGTGTATGCTTTTCGCCTGTCGGCTTGCGTGAAGCAGCCGTCCGCTACCAGCCCATCAATGAGGGCAAGGGTTGTGTGATACCGCATAAGCGTATCCGGCGAATACTTATCTGAGCTGCTTTCCCCGGCTTTGCTGATAGCATGTCCTTGAACAGTATTTTCGATTTTTGTTGCCATAGCTTTCGAACTCCTTCCCGCAATATTGACACACGAGAGTGTAATATGCTTTCTTGTTGATTTGCTCCTGATGGGCGTTCCACCATGAGGTACGGCATTTGTCCGAGCAAAACCGTTTTTCTCGCCGACCTGTCGGCTGAGAGAATGTGTTTCCGCATTGGACGCAGCGATGCGTTCCGGGCAAGTCCGGGTGCCTGCGGATATATGACTTGACCGTGTTGGGCGAGAGCCGGAGCGCAGCCGCAATTGCCGACGCTCCCTGTCCCTTAAGCCGCATATCTGTGATGATGTTGATTTCTGACGGTTTCATAGCCGCACTCCTTTTCCCTCCGGTGAGCTATCAGCCCCGGCGCATTGTCAGCAACCGCTCCATGACGTCGTCAGCCGGCGTCCATGAGTTGCTGCAGTCCATAGAACTGTTTTCACGCACTACTGCGAATATCTGATTCCACAGGGCGTTGGCATGTTTGGAATACTCACGTGCCATTGAGACATACGGCGATGTAATGGGAGCGCCGGTGGTCGGATGCTTGGCAAGGAAGCCAAAGGTCGAGATGGCCTTTTCGCATTGAATCCATCGAGCTGCCGCCACAGCGTACTGCTCTAAGCCCTGCCGAGTAACCAGCTGCTCGCAGTGAAATTTTCGTAGCCATTCCCAAGTGGACTGGTATATTTCCGTTGCCACAAGCTCCTCTCCATTTTTTTGTTCGTCAGAGAGAAATTCGTGCGGAGGGGGCATTTCAGCACCCTCCAATTCCACAGGCTCCGGCAACTTAACGCTGCCGTGCGAGAATTTATCTGTTTTGCCCTCCGTTATTTTATCTGCAAGCGGCTTCCTCGGCCTACCGCCAGTGCCCGGTTGCGGTCCTCTGTTTCCCATAAAATTCTTCTCCTTTATTTTTTGGGGTCAATACCCTAATAACTTATGCGTTTTTCTACACGAAGCCCCACGCCGCTGTCCAGAACAATTATTCGTAGAGATTTTGATACCCCCACCCCTAAGGACAGAACGGACACAAGGGACAAAACTAAAATATAAATGCTCCTGTGGTCTCCCGCCTAATTCGCTTGTCGTATACACGAAGCCCCACGCCACTGTCCGCTCCGGTTTTGCCCGGAGATAGAACCGCCCCAGGGTATCCGCAGGCAGAAGCCATGAGCCGCCACGCTGCCGTGGCATTGAGCCGGCATACAGCAGCGCAGTGGGCACATGATTTTCACCTACAAATGTACGGGACAAAACGGACTAAACGGACAAAAGTGACTACCAGACCTTCAGTGCAAACGCCTTAGACTTTTTGCTGATGCGGTAATGCCAGTTGAGTTGATTGGGGTCAACGGGCTCGTAGCCTGCTTGAAGCATGGCATCTTTGAACTCGTTATTGGTAAGGTAGATGCCTGTGTCACGATGCAACAGATGCTTAATGCCATAGCTGGTGTGACCATCAAGCGGCATTTTGCGTGGGGTGATGCTCTCGGCAATCCAATTCATGACCGTATCGATTTCCTCTTGCGGGTGACTGGTGATTAGCCCGTCATCTACATAACCGTTCTCATTCGAGTACGGCTTTCCGTTTTTCATCATTTCGATTCACCTTCTTTCAACTGACTCGGTGTGAAGGAATAGCCACAAAAGCAATTGTATGTCGGATACCACGAGTCGTTAACATCCCAGCTTGGCGTCGTATCGCGACCGCATTTCGGACATGTGCGTTTGGGTACAATGCGATATGCACACCCATCGATGTCTCCATCGCCTGTGGCATCCATCTCATAGACAGCAACATAGTCATCAGCGTCTTTTCCGCCATCGACCAGAGCAAACAAGTAATGCCATCCATCCTTCGCTGAATCATGAAAACAGTGGAGACCATTTTCATCTTCACCAAGAGTTAATACAGCGAAGCCCTCCGTGATGGGAAGAATCTGCTTTATACGTACATGCTCGTCCATAATTAGTAATCCTCCTTGCTGATTTCGATACTCCGTCCGCAAGCGGTGCAGTGATAGTTGTACAGGTCAGGGATGCCGGTTACTGAACCCAAATCTGGGGTCAGCGGTTCTCCGCAGTGCAGGCAGTACAGCTTCTGAACCAAAACGCTCTCATAGTCATGGTTGAGGTCTCCGCCGGGGTAAACGCGATAGAGCGCGGTGGTGCCGTCAGCGTATTCTGCCAAACGGAAATGGCAGATGTTTTTCTGTTCAATCCACTGCGATTTCACGCTAGTGGATTCTTTGGTCAACACGACATAGCCCTCAGGAATGGGCATGAGTTTTTTTACGGTTTTCTTCATGGTAGTTGCTCCTTTATATAATGATTTTTTTGAGGGTACATGATTAGCTGGACAGGATTGCCGGATTGACAAGGTAGCTCTGTGCAGCCGGTCTTCCGGTGCCGGTGTAGCCACTTATAGGTTTTGCCACGACATAGCCATATTCCGAAAGCCTGTCGATCACGGGCTGCACTTCTTCGGCAGTTCGAATGCCTCGGCAGATACGCATGATATCCCGACGCGTAAATTCCACGAGGCCATTTTTCTTAATTGCGGATAAAACATACTTGCACTGTTTGACTATGGGGTCTGCTCCCATGAGCGAGAACGCTGCTTTGGAATGCTCGGTGAAGTATCTGCCGATGGTGATGGCGTTTTGCATGATTTCAGCATCAACGACCAGCGGTGTGGGTTCGTCAAGAAAAACGCTGCAGACGGTGCTGTTTGCACGGCACAGAATACCGGAGATACGAAGAACAGCTCCGACGAGCTTTCCGGCCCAATCGGAGATATCCGACATTTCGTCGCGCAGCTTCGGCTCCAGCTCATTGGCGAAATCTTCGAGCAGAGCGTCCGCTTCCGGGGATAGGGTAATCTCTTCCGGGCAGTCTGTTGAAGGATTGTTGGCCTCATCCAGCAAGTCATATATGAGAGTCGAATAGGCTCTTGAAACTTCCTGCGGGACTGAATCGGTGCGATATTTGCGGCTGCCGACAAAAGAGGTCGGCATGCAGTAGAGAAATCTTGCAGTGAGGCCACGTCCACGGAATGTGCCGTTCTGCATCATACCGGAGAGAACATTGGGCTGCACCGCCAAGAGCACAGACAACGATGGATTCATAATGCTTTCGCTGTTTCTACCGATACGGTCAACGCGGATACTGTCGCCGGAATGACCTTTCAGCAAAACATCGATGTTCACGGTTTTTGTGTACATGCCGGAGAGCATATCGAAGATACCACCTTCTGCTGAAACGATTGCAGCCTTACCGTCACCATCGGATAAGACCGATGTGAGCTTTTCCGTGGTAATATCGTCCACGTAGAGCCGCAGCGGTGTCTTATCCTTGAATTCTGCAATTTCTGCGGCGATGACATCAAGTTCAGCTTGGTCGGCTTTGCCCTTAGCCATCTGTTCCTCAAGTGTCTTTTGCCGTCGCTCCAAGATGCGTTTCTTCATTCGGCTGGCTTCCATTATCGCGGCGTTCTGTTTGTTGTAGCCGGACTCGAATTCGTTTACTGGTTTTGTTGAAAAACTGATAACAGCGGATTTGCGCTCGGATGGTTCCGCTATTATTACAATGTAGAGATTGAGCGGCTCCACCCAGTCCTGTTTGCCACGGATGCGGTATTTGCCCTGTGTACAGATTGACAGCACGCCCAGAGCAGCTGATGCCGACATATCCACAGGCGTCTGTGTGCTTTCCGATACTGCCAGAGCATAATCTCGCACCACTCTCGGCAGCGCGTCTACGGGGAAGACCGGCAGCGTAAACTCGTCAAAGGGTATTGGGGTTTCCCACTTGATTTCGCCACCACATTTACCGCTGTACTTACTGGGCACCACATAGGTTCCGGTAGACTTGATTTTTCTCAGAAATCCCTGTGCGCTTTTCCAAATGCTACGAATCTCATTGTCCGGGAGCGGAACATCACACTTTCTGGTCTCCTCCAAAAAACGGTTATACGCTTCTTCAGTATCATCCATTTTTACAATGATGCGGCCTGCGAACCGCGACAGCGTGGTGTTTCGGTGGCCTTCGGTGATTACCTCATCCATATTGGCGAACGCGTCTGCGGCTTCATACTCCTTCATGAACTCCTTCAGTGTTAGCGCCCCATCGTGATATTCGACCTTCGGGTCCTCTGTGCCGTATAGGAAGCGCGCTACATCCTGCGCTTGGTCATCGAAGAACGGATAAACACTGAACACCCGTTTTTTCAAATTTGCGAAGGTCTCATAGTCATCCTCTTCGTCTATAATGAAGTCTACATGGAAGCGTGGCCTCGGAGATTTGCTGTCTTTTTGCTTCATGTGATGGCGGCTGTAGTGAATGAAATACCGGACATTGGTGAAGAATGCGGCGATGTCTGCCGGGTAAATCCAATCCTCTGGCTTATCCGAGTGGTCGTTGTCGATATCTTCGGGCAAGCCCCATGCTCGGATAAAGTTTTTGTTGCTGCGGTAATTATCCTTGAATTCCGTGAACACATGGTCATATGAGACCAGCCTTCGGAATGCTTCAATGCCATCGATAACGATTTTATTCGGATATCGGCAGTTGCTTTCATCGCCTCTGCAATTGGCGCAGAAGGCTGTAGGTGCGGTGTTCATTGCGTCGAATCACTTCCGTTCCCGTCACGAGCAGATAGCGTGCTTTCCTGAAGCCATTTATGAAAGGCTTCTATCGGAATGAGAATCCTCGTCCCGATACGGAATGCCGGGAAGCCGGGTGTTTTTGTAAGCTCATACGCTTTCGGCAGGCTGATTCCCATCTGCATGGAAAGCTCCTGAACGCTCATTGTCGATTTTTCCATAAAGTTTCTCTCCTTCCATTCTGTATTTTACAAGCAGCCACCGCACTACTTGAGTGCGATGGCTGCTTTGTCTTTCGTTCTCATCTGAAGGACTGCGTTGTACGGGGTCAAATCCTTGATGCCGAAGCTGTTGTGCTTATCAATCATTTCCTCTTTGTGCTTCAGCTTCCGGTTCTCCCTCTGTTTCTTTCGGTATTTCATGCCATTTCCTCCTTTAATTTATTTATGGGCAAACTACTCCTATCTTCGAGGGAAACAATCTCTTCGATTGACGTCCGCTGGTTTGAAAACAATTTTGTTCGTTGCTCTTGTTTTCTACTGTATTGTACGATATAATGTCACACATAGCAAAATTCTGAATGTGACTCTTAACGCGACGGGGGAAATACAAATGCCATACGATGATTTCGGGCACTATGTTGAGTCAAAGGCTGACAACACATCTGATATAATCGGATTTGGAGATGTGGGCGGCATTGGTCAGCTAATTTATCATACTTTTCGTTTCAAAGACTACGAGTTCGAGTACGATACGAATGACGTAGAGTATCTCAAGCCAATCGTATACAAAGGTATGGAGCCTGATATTGACAAACAAAATGGTCTGTCCGGTAAAGAATTGTTTCAGGAACTCTATAATCTTGGCAGAAGAATAAACAGCTTCTCCGAAAAGAAGCCGTTCAAAGAATTGATTATTGAGTTTTGCAAAAACGTCGCGCATCCATATGACATAGACTCGTTATACTCGACGCTCTCGGAGATTGATATCACTGCAGGGGAAAATGGCTATTGGATTGAGCGTGACGGCATGTTCGGAGTGTCTGGCTTCATTCATGACCTGGGTAGGTTTTATGTGGCAGCGCAGTTTTATTTTGCACTGAAAGATGAATGTGCCGGTAACAGTGACCAAGCTTTCAACATGGCTACAGAAGGCAAATTTTTCGAAGGCTTGCCTTTCTTTGAGCGGTATAAACGGGAGGAATCAGAAAAGCAGGAGTCTGTACCGGAAACTGAAGCTTTGGGCGATATCGTAGAAATAATGAAAGCATACGCAAAATTGGGGAAGAAGCCCGATATAGAAGAGCCACCGACATCGTTTGCTCGTGAGCCGTTCGATTATTTTGAAGAGCTGCGGGATGTTCTTATAGATATCATCCCGAATTTTCATATGCGATTAAAACTAAACCCGAAAAACAACAGCATTGTCTTTGCTGCGGATGTCCATTCCGTTTTCGATATCGCTTGGTATACGCTTGCCCGAATGATTGTGGACTTCGGCCCCCCGGAAGAAGCAGGCCAACGCAAAGAAAAATATGATGGTACGCTCACGACCTGCCCGATATGTGGCACAGCATTTATCCGGCGAAACAACAGGCATACTTATTGCGGAGACCCTCAATGCAAAAAAGCATACGACGCGCAAAGGGCTAAAAAATCCCGCAGAAATAAAAAACTGCTTGCAACCCAAGAAAAGAGCAAAAAATAGACACCCTTTGGTGCCTTCAAAAATCTATGTATACGAGATACAGCCCCGTTAAGGGCTGTTCCCGGCGCTGTCGCTGGGCTTAGAATCTTTCGAGGCTCACGTTTCCGTCGGTGTCGAAGTGTACCTTGTAGCGTGTCTCCGTTCCGTCGGCCTTCTTGGAAATCATCCTGATGCCGCCTTCGTAGGCGCTGTAGGCACGGTCGAAGCGTTCGCCCTGCGGGAGCTGGCTTTTAGCTTGCTTGAGCTGCTTGTCTGTCATGGTATGTGCCTCCCTTGTTTTGTTGTACACATAATCGCTCTAAAATCACACTATAGCAAGGCAATC
>Ga0074193_1002042_pt1 | contig 20362 bp, 24 predicted proteins | sample EPASupsiteHSE605_FD_64523 | JGI IMG/M metagenome (GOLD analysis project Ga0074193, IMG submission 64523) | Bioremediated contaminated groundwater from EPA Superfund site, New Mexico - Sample HSE6-05 | ecosystem: Environmental > Aquatic > Deep subsurface > Groundwater > Contaminated ... | reverse complement strand
TTCTTAGGAGGTGCTTCAGCTACTGCTGTAGGAGGAGCTATAGCATATTTTGGATCTTGGAGATGGGTTTATTTTATATATGGATTTGCTGAATTTATTATAGCTTTATTCATGGTAAAATATCTTGAAAAGACTCCAGGAGTTATTGATAAATTAAATTTCGGAAAGGTTTATGGAGAAGCTTTTTCTAACACAAAGTTGATTTCTATAGTAGGAACAATCTTTTTAGTTGGATTTAGTGTATTTGGAAGCTTTACTTATTCAGGAAAATTTGTCCAAGATAGAACAGGATACAATATACTTATAGTAGGGCTTATATTAACAATTTATGGTATAGCCACAGTAATTGGAGGAAGAAAGGCACCAAAGCTTAGGATGAAGATGCAAAACAAATTTCTTGTGTTTGCAGGAGTTTTAGGAGGAGTATCATTATTGTTATTCTCTATATCAAGTTCAATAATAGCTATAGGAGTTACACTGTTTGGATTTGGACTTTCATTTGTATTCCTTCAGTCTACTCTAGTAAGTACAGCACAAGAAACTATGCCAAAACTCAGAGGAACGGCAATGTCTCTAGCTTCATTTAATATGTTTGTAGGGGGAGCTATTGGAACTACAGTAAATAGGCAAATCTTAAATAATTATCAGATAAGCGACATTTATCTAATTGCAGGAGTTATTTTAATTATTGTTGGTTTCTTAAGTAGATTTGCAGTAATAAAAGCAAGTAAGTAAATTTATACAACTTATATCGTAAGATATTGAAGCATTGAGGTGGTATTAGGGCTTAAGCTATCCATATAAAATATAGTGCTAGAATAATCATTATAATACCGCCTATCTTTTCAATAGTGTGCTGATACTTTGATAACCAGTTTATATGTGTTAGCACTCCTGTAAAGGTTCCAGCTACTAGCAAAGGGATACTTCTTCCTATAGCAAAAGTAAACATCAAGATCATACCATAAAGAGGGCTACCCTTTGTTGCAGAATAGGCTAAAACTGATGCTGTTATTGGCATAGTACAAGGAGATGCAGATATCCCAAAGGGTATTCCAAGGAGAAAAGAACCTAAAACACCACTTCCTTTTTTAGGACTATGTTTAAAGTCAACTCCATTTCCTGAAAAATTAAACACATCTAATAACCAGAATCCCATTAGGATTAAAACGAAAGCAATAATGTAATTTAATAAGTCAGTTTTTAGTAGTACATTTCCCAGTAAACCTGCAAAAGCACCAAGAATAGAAAGCATGAAAGCAATTCCTAATATAAAGAAAAGAGATAGAATAAAGCCTCTTTTTTTAGAGTAAGTTGTATTACCACTAACATATGCAACAATAAAGGCTATTGTTGGAAGTGTGCAAGGACTGAGTCCACCTATAAATCCCGTAGAAAAAACTATAAGTAAAATAGATATTAAGCTAGAATCTATATTTAAGTTCATTATTTAATCACCTCATCTAAGATCTTTTTTACTTCATTATAATCAAAGGGTCCCTCAATGACTTCTATTGGCTTCCAACTAGAATCTTTAATTAATATTGATGGTATTTGTGATACCCCATTTTCTTTTGCTATAGCTATTAATGTATTCTCATCCTCATCTTTTAAAGTGCCAGTATTAATAAATAATGAGATGAATTTTCCTTCATAATTTTTCATGAGCTTTCTTGCCATACTATTATATTCATCAAAAAACTTTTTAGTATTTTCACAACAATCAGCATCATATGAAAATATAATAATTGAAGGTTTAGAAGAAGTCTCTATGTAATTATACTGGGTTTTTAAATCTGTAGAACTTATAGGTTTATTCTCCTTTTGTTTAAAGATTTTAACTGTGAAGATAGTAATAAGTAATATGAAAACTATGGAAATTATAATAATATTTCTTTTTTTCATGTCTATATGCCTCCATATTTATTTTAAATTATGAAACATAAGGATGGACTTGTTTAAATTTTATTAGAGGTGCTTATAAAATATGCACTATATGAGTATATTTTCATATAGTGATATAGGAAAGTAATGGTTCAAGAAACGTTAAAGCTTAAGAAGTATTGTCTGCTATAAAGGAGGAAAAGATTATGATTATTAAAATATTAGGCTCAGGATGCTCAAATTGTAAAAAGCTAGAACATAATACTAGAAAAGCAGTTGAAGAACTTAGAATAGATGCACAGATAATAAAAGTGCAAAACCCTGTAGAAATCATGTCTTATAGGATATTGAGTACGCCGGCTCTAGTTATAAATGGAAAGATTTGTATTGCGGGAAGAGTAGCTAAAACTAAGGAAATAAAAGAAATATTAAATGCAATACCGTAGCATATTATTAAGAAAAATAAGCTTTAAAAAAGTTTGTTATGAATATAGGATTAAAATGGCTTGGGCTAAAAATGTTCAAGTCATTTATTTGGGTTGTTAAACTTTAAAAGTCTAGAGGAACACATATAAAAAACGTGCATACAATGTTGGCATATAGAAGATAATATATATAAAAGTGTTAAACTTGTGCAAATTTAACCAGGTATATTGCAGTAGTATAGATAATCATCTATACTATATATAGAAGATTATCTATATAAGAGGTGGATTAATGGTTAAAAATTATGAAATGAACGCTAAGATATTTAAGGGATTATCGGATCCAAGTAGACTAAAAATCATTGATATTCTTTCTTGTGGTGAAAAGTGTGCCTGTGATATACTAGAAAACTTTGAATTTACTCAGCCAACTTTGTCACATCATATGAAAGTTCTTATGGAATGTGGTCTTGTTAAAGCTAGAAAAGAAGGATTATGGAGCTATTATATATTAGACACTACAAATTCTAGTAAGCTAACCTTATTTTTAATGAGCCTTATAACAGATACAGAAGATGATTGTGCATGCAAAAGTAATTATAAAAATAAGGCTTGTTGCAAATAAATTTATATATTAAGACGAGGAGATTCAGATTATGAAAAAGATGATTATTTTTGATCCTGCAATGTGTTGTTCAACAGGAGTATGTGGACCATCAGTAGATCCAGAATTATTAAGAATGTCTACAGTTTTAAATAGTTTAAGCAAAAAAGGTATTACAGTTGAAAGACATAATTTAACAAGTAATCCACAAGCTTTTGTAGACAATAAGACTATAAATGGATTGTTAAATAATGAAGGTATAGATGTATTACCAGTAACAATGGTAGATGGAGAGGTTGTTAAAACCAAAGCTTACCCTACAAATAAAGAACTTTGTGAAATGTTGGAGATTCCAGAGGACTACCTAAAAACTACACTAAAGATTAAATCCAAAGGTTGTGGTTGTAGTAATGGATGTTGCTAATTTAGAAAAGAGGTGCACTAATGTTTAAAAGTTTTAGTCCCAATGAAATAAATTTAACTAAGTATTTATTTTTCACAGGTAAAGGAGGAGTTGGTAAAACTTCTACTGCCTGTGCCACTGCTATAACTTTAGCAGATCAAGGAAAGAGAATAATGCTTATAAGTACTGATCCAGCTTCAAATTTGCAGGATGTATTTAATATAGATTTAAATAATAAAGGAGTTCAAATAAAAGAAGCACCAAATCTAGTAGTAGCTAACTTTGATCCTGAAGAAGCTGCAAGAGAATATAAAGAAAGTGTTGTAGGACCTTATCGTGGAAAGTTACCTGATGTAGTAATAAAGAATATGGAAGAGCAACTTTCAGGTTCATGTACTGTTGAGATAGCAGCATTTAATGAATTTTCAAATGTTATAACAGATAGAAGAATTCAAGAAGACTTCGATTACATAATATTTGATACAGCACCAACTGGTCATACTCTTAGAATGTTACAACTTCCATCAGCTTGGAGTAATTTTATTAGTGAAAGTACTCATGGAGCATCCTGTCTTGGACAATTATCTGGACTTGAAGATAAAAAGGAAGTTTACAAAAACGCAGTTGGAACATTAGCTGATAAAGCTATGACAACACTTGTACTTGTATCACGTCCTGAAATATCTGCTCTAAAGGAAGGGGAAAGAGCATCTAAAGAGCTTCAAGATATAGGAGTTAATAATCAAATACTTATCATAAACGGAGTTCTTAAATATGCTGATGATACTTTATCAAGTAGTATATTCAATAAACAGCAAAATGCACTTAAAAATATGCCAGAACACTTAAAAGGCTTAGAAACTTTTGTGGTTCCATTAAGACCATACAATGTTACTGGGCTTGAAAATATAAGAGCATTTTTAAAAGAGGATAATATAAAATATAGTAATGAAAAGCTAAATGTAGATAAAATTCAAAAACTAAAAGACGTTGTAGAGAACCTCTATAATTCAGAGAAGAAGGTCATTTTCACCATGGGTAAGGGTGGTGTAGGTAAAACTACTATAGCAGCTACCATTGCACTAGGACTCGCTAAAAAAGGAAAAAGGGTTCATATTACAACTACAGATCCAGCAGCTCATTTAAAGTTTGTTTTAGATGAAAGTTATGGCATTACTTTAAGTAGTATTGATGAGAAAAAGGAACTTGAGAAATATAGAGAAGAAGTTTTAAGTAAGGCAAGAGAAACTATGAGTGATGAGGATATAGAGTATATAAAAGAAGATTTAAGATCCCCATGTACTCAAGAAATCGCTGTGTTTAGAGCTTTTGCGCAGATAGTTGAAAAATCGGAAAATGAGGTAGTTGTAATTGATACAGCTCCAACAGGACATACACTACTACTTTTAGATTCAACTGAAAGCTATAATAGAGAAATTCAACGCTCACAGGGAGATACACCAGAATCAGTGAAAAAGCTTTTGCCAAGGCTAAGAAATGCTAATGAAACTGAGGTAATAATAGTAACTTTAGCTGAAGCTACACCAGTATATGAGGCAATGAGGTTAGAAGCAGATTTAAAACGAGCAGGTATTAACAGTAAATGGTGGGTTATTAATTCAAGTCTTTATGCAACGGATACAACAAATCACATTCTTAAAGCTAAAGCAAGTAATGAAATGGAGTGGATTAATAAGATTAATGAAATTTCAAAAGGAAACTTTGCTGTAATAGAGTGGAAAGAGGAAGAAGTTAAGGGAGAAACACTTTTAGAACTGATAAAATAAGAGGATTATTATTCAATAGAATTAAAAAAGGGTGATTTATTGTGAACATTTGTACAAAGTGTATTTGGGAGGAATTCAGAATACCACTCAAAAGGTATATTAAGAAACGAGTAGCAAATGAACAAGACGTTGAAGATATTTTTCAGGAGATTTTTTTGAAAATTCATAGCAATATCGAAAGCTTGATGAATGATAATAAAATTCATGCATGGATATATAGAATAACTCGTAACACTATTACTGACTATTATAGGAAAAATCATAATATTTATGAAATCACAGAACTTCCTGAAGACCTTCAGAGTGATACAGATGAGGAGTTATCTGAAAATATTGAAATAGCATCTTGTTTAAAAGTTATGGTAGACAGTTTGCCGGAAAAGTATAAGCAGGCTATTCTTCAGACAGAATTTCAAAACATGACACAGAAAGAGTTAAGTGATAAGTTAGGGATTTCCATTTCAGGAGCAAAATCAAGAGTACAGCGTGCAAGGAAAATGTTGAAAGAAATGCTATTAGGCTGCTGTGAGCTGGAAATAGACAGAAGAGGCAATATCATCGGCTATAAGCATAAAAGTAGTGAATGTAAATATTGTTAAAAAATTGAGAGTAAAGATGCGTCCTTTTTTCTTTTAATACGTCTTTACAGGTGAAAACCTATTTTATATGGAGGGTATATATGATAAATAATAAAGAAGAGATTAGAGATTTTATTAGAAAAAATTATACAGAAGTGGCACAGAAAGGCTCTGAAGGAGGCTGTTGTGGTGGAGGATGCAGTTGTAGTGGTGCTCCGTTGGATATTGGTGAAGCATCTATAAAAATCGGTTATAGCCAAGGTGACCTTTCTAATGTACCGCCTGAATCCAATATGGGATTAGGATGCGGAAATCCTATAGCTATTGCAGCTCTTAAAGAAGGTGAAGTAGTCCTTGACCTTGGAAGCGGAGGTGGATTTGATTGCTTCCTTGCCAGAAGACAGGTGGGTGAAACTGGGTATGTGATAGGGGTTGATATGACACCTGATATGATTAAGCTGGCTAGGAAAAATGTGGAGAATAGCGGGTATACCAATGTGGAATTTAGATTGGGTGAAATTGAGCATTTACCAGTTGCAGATAGTACAGTGGATGCTATCATATCTAATTGTGTAATCAACCTGTCTCTTGATAAAGAACAGGTGTTTAAAGAAGCTTTTAGGGTTCTTAAACCTGGTGGAAGGTTATCAACATCTGATGTTGTGGCAACAGCACAATTACCTGAAAATATTAAACAGGACTTAGCATTGATTGCAAGCTGTATTGGCGGTGCTGAATATGTTGAAGATATCAAAGTGATGTTACAGAATGCGGGCTTTAAGAATATCCGAATGACACCGAAGGATAACAGCAGAGAAATTATAAATTCATGGGCACCGGGTAAGAATATTGAAGATTTTGTTGCTTCTTATATAATTGAGGCAACAAAAGAAGAGGGTAAGGTAAAAATCAGTAAACCATGCTGTACTCATTCAACATCAAAAGGTAAGTGCTGCTAAAAAGTAATGCTTATGGGAAGCCTATATAAGGGCTTCTTTTTTGTTATATTAATTAGAAACTAGCAAATAAGAAAAAATTTATTTGCAAAAATAATAATATAATATTACAGTAAAATTATAAAAATTTATAATAGTTTGGAGAGTCTATATGAAAATGAATAAATATGCAAAGCTAATAATAGCTGTTTTTATTGGAGCGGTACTCGTTTCATGTAACAGATTCACTGATAGTTCAAATACAAACAAAGAAATAGCTAATAATCTAGCTGATAAAACTTCAGAAGCCTTAAGAAATAGTAGTGAAAAACTATCTGATATATCAAAAATATACGAAAAATTAGATATGTCAAAAAGTAAATTTGAAAAGGGATATTATGATTATGAAGGTATAATAAATAATAATCTCCCAATCCAAATGAGTATTTATCCATTAACAAGAGAGCTAGTGGGTTCATATTTTTATGAGAAGCACAAAAAAGAAATTAAGCTTCAGGGAAAAGCAGATGAAAAAAATATAGTACTATACGAATATGATGAAAATCATAAGAACACAGGTGTATTTCGAGGAACTATGAATACTGTTGATGAAATTCAGGGGGAATGGATGAGCTCAGATGGTAAAAATAGTTATCCATTTAAGTTATCCCTTAAAAGTATTCTTCCAGGAGTTGAATATAGTAAGCGATATTCAGTAGCAGTGGGGAAATATAGTGACCAAGAGGTAGAGAATTTTGCAAATAAAGTTCAAGGGTATATAGTAGACAATAATAAAGAAAAATTAGCGGAACAAATAAATTATCCAATTAGTGTTACAAGTAACAATAATGTTATAAAAATAGAAAGTAAAGATGAATTCGTTAAGAATTATGATAAAATTTTAAATACAAACTTTAAACAACAAATCAGTAATTCCTATGGAAAGTACATGTTTGCAAATTATCAAGGAGTAATGTTTGGTGGAAATCAATATAATATGTGGATTAATGAAGTGACATTAAATGATGGAACCTCTAAATTAATGATAACAGACATAAATAATTAAATTTGGCTCATTTAAGTAAAACATTATAAAGTACATGGGCATTAACCTTCAATATATCTGACAGTGAATAAGAGAAATATAGAATCAATAAATATTAAAGGAAGAAGCTACCGTTCCATTATTGACACGGTAGCTTTGGCATGTAAAATGCTATTAATCATGTAGGCTTGAATACTTTTGTTGATCCAAGAAATGGCGGAGGAAAGCTTAATTCAAAAACAACGGAAAACCTAGTTGAACTTGTAGAAATTCTTGGACAGGAAAAACTGTTATACAAGGCATTTCTAATTGATATTTGTTTATTAAGAGGTACATATGCAGATGAAGCGGGTAATGTGACTTTAGAAAAAGAAATTGCACCTTTAGATGCAACAGCAATGGCTCAAGCTTGTAAAAATAGTGGAGGAAAAGTAATTGTTCAGGTAGAGAAAATTGTTCAGAATGGTTCTTTGGATCCTAAGCTAGTTAAAATTCCGAGAATTTATGTTGATGCTATTGTTGTAGGCGATGTTGAGAGTAACCAGCAAAGTTTAGGCTTTGATTATAATCCTGCTTTAACTGGCGATATACGTGTTCCTGTAAGTGGAATGGATATTCCGCCTTTAAGTGTGAAAAAGGTTATTGGACGTAGAGCTTCAATGGAACTTACAGAAGATGCAGTTGTAAATCTTGGCATAGGAGTTCCTGAATATGTTGCAAGTGTGGCAGCTGAAGAAGGAATAGGAGATTACATGACACTTACAGTTGAAGCCGGTCCGATTGGAGGAGTACCTAGTGGTGGTGCACAGTTCGGAGCATCTACAAATCCAGAATGTATTCTTGAGCAAAATGTTCAATTTGATTTTTACGATGGCGGAGGAATTGATTTAGCATTTCTAGGACTAGCTCAGGCAGATGCTGTTGGAAATATAAATATTAGCAAGTTTGGAACAAGAATCGCTGGCTGCGGTGGATTTATTAATATTACACAAAATTGTAAACGGGTATTTTTCTGTGGCACATTTACAACAGGTGGATTAAAAACAGAAATAAAAGATGGCAAGCTAATCATTACTCAGGAAGGTTCAGAGAAAAAATTTATGATCTAATGGGTTTTTTACCTAAAATGGATGGTGAACCTAAACTAATGGATAGCCGAATTTTTAGAGATGAAATTATGGGATTAGCAAAATAAAGTTAGTACTGATGTATCTTGCTTATAAAGGTCATTCAGTTATATTATTAGCTCCAGTACTTGCTACATTAGCAGATTTAATTAATGGAGGAGTACCACTTTTAGCCAACTATACTGAATTATATATGGCTCAGTTCGCTACCTTTGCGAAAAATAACTTTCCTCTTTTTTTGACAGGTGCAGTATTTGGTCAGCTTGTTGATCAAAGTGGATCAGCTAAGTCAATTGTTAATTTTATAGGTAACAAGTTTGGTTCCAGTAAAGCAATGCTTGCAGTTGTACTTTCTACTGCAGTTTTAGTATATGGCGGAGTTTCATTATTTGTTGTTGCTTTTATAATTTATCCAATTGGTGTTGCGCTTTTTAGAAAAGCTGACATTCCAAAACGTTTTATTCCTGGATGTATAGCTTTTGGAGCCTTTACTTTTGCTACATATTGTATTCCTGGTTCACCCTCAAATGGATACAAGTTACCTTGCTTCTGCTCCATTTAACACAAAGTTAAGCAGTGTTCTTGGAAAATGGGCGCTTATTCTTTCGTTGATAATAGGAGGAATTTTAACAGTAGTACTTCACTTTAATAAATTAAAGGAAAATATTGCAGCAAAGCTTAGCAAGGGTGCTATGAATGCTTTGCTTCCAGTTGTAACACTGCATCAGAGGTTGGTTATGGAAATATAATTGCTACACTAGCTGGTTTTGAAATCTTCAAACAATTTTTCTTTAGTGTTTCTGATAACCCACTTGTTACTGAAGCTATTGCATCTTCAGCTATTGCTGGTATAACAGGTTCAGCATCAGGAGGTATTTCTATTGCTCTTGCTGCCTTAGCACCAGATTTTATGAAAATGGCAGATGCAAGTGGTATTAGTTACGATGTTCTTCATAGAATTGCAGTTATAGCCTGTGGAGGTTTTGATTTACTTCCTCATAATGGTGCAGTAATTACAATATTGACTATATGTGGACTTACTCATAAGGAGTCATACAAGGATATAGGTGTTTGTACGGTTTTAGTGCCAACAATTACTGTTATCATAGCAATTATTTTAGCAACATTAGGATTAGGATTCTAATCATTATGAATTAATTTAACTAAAAATGTCCTGTAAAATTAAGTGTTTTATAGGGCATTTTTGTGCTATACATTTATTATTGTGGGCTTAATTGGTATAAAGTCATTCTTGTATTAATTAATTTAAAAACTTATAATAAAGCTTAATAATGAATATTTATTGAAGATGCTCAACGTAGTGTGATTGGAGGAATAATATGAGCAAAATAAGTTCATATGATATAACTGGTTTAATGAGTGAGGATCAAATTTTATCTAGTGATTATTACACTATTTTACAGGAGCTTAAAAAAACTAGAAAGCTTTGTGCTGCATTAGATGCAGTAATTGAAAATTCTGCAGATACTATATTTATTGCCGATGGAGAAGCCAATACTGTTAGAGTTAATAAAGCCTATGAGGAATTATCAGGCTTAAATAGAGAAGAATTGATAGGTCTTAATCTAAAGGAGATGGAAGGGAATTATATTTCTAAGTCAGGCTCATTACTTGTTTTGCAAAAAAAAGAAGCTGTGGAATTAGAATTACACTTTTATAAGACAAACAGGAAAGCATTTATACGTAGTATACCTATATTTGATGAAAACGGAAACATTTCCATGATAATTAGTAATAGTAGAAATTTTGAGGAAATAGAAAAATTAAAAGATAAATTAAATGAAGCGGAACAACTTGCAAATAAATATCACAGTCAGATAGAAGCTATCAGAGAACATCTATGGAAGAAACGTGATATTATTGCAGAAGATAAGAAAATGATTGACCTTTTAAATAAAGCCCATAAGGTTGCTAGAGTTGATTCTTCTGTATTGATTTTAGGAGAAACTGGTGTAGGCAAGGGTGAGATGGCTAAATATATCCATGAAAATAGCCGAAGATCAAAAGAAAAATTTATAAGTATAAACTGTGGTGCAATTTCTGAGAAGTTAATTGAAAGCGAATTTTTTGGATATGAGAAGGGAGCATTTACCGGTGCAAATAAAGAAGGGAAAATGGGTCTTTTTGAAGTAGCAGATAAAGGAACAGTTTTTCTTGATGAAATTGGAGAACTTCCTCTGGATATGCAGGTTAAGCTTTTAAGGGTTTTACAGGAACATGAATTTGAAAAAATAGGTGGAACAGATCCTATAAAAGTAGATATAAGAGTAATAGCAGCAACTAACAGGGATTTGAAGGAAATGATAAAGCAAAAGCTATTCAGAGAGGATTTATTTTATAGGCTCAATGTTGTACCTTTAATAGTTCCTCCTTTAAGAGAAAGAGTAAACGATATAATCCCACTGGCATTAAAGTTCCTTAACCTACTTAATGAGAAGTATGGATTAAAAAAAACCTTATCCAGTACAGTTTATCAGGCACTTATTGAGTATGAATGGCCTGGTAACGTAAGGGAACTAAAGAATGTAATAGAGCAGGCGGTAATCATGAGTGAGGATGAAAGAATTACTCTTGACAATTTACCTATTGCAGGTTTAAGTAAACTTGAAGTTATCGATGTAGATAAAAATGTGGATTTAAATGAAATAGTAGAAAAGATTGAATTTGAATATATTGCTAAGGCTTATGAAAAACATAACAGTGTAAGAGTTGCGGCAAAAGCTTTGAATATGAGTCCTTCAACTTTTGAAAGAAAAAGAAAAATGTATGCTAATAAATATTCTAATACTATTAAATAATTCCTATATAACTGTTCCATTAATTGCACACTGTGCCATTAATGGAACAATGATAAAACTTATTGTAACAACTTGAAAAGATAATGAAATTCGTTGATAAATTCATAAATAAAAAGAGTAACTGTGCCTAATATGGCACAGTTACTCTTTTTATTTAAATCTATTATTCATATTAAGCTGTTGAATAATAGATTATTAAATTTATATAAATTGTTGTAACTCAGCCAATGAAAGTATTTAGGGATAATATACTTTTTGGAATATGATTATTTGGCATATAAAATGCTACTAATTTATATCATAAAAAGCTCATAAGGAGGAATAGTAATGGATTTCAATTTAAAAAAAGAGCATTTATTAGCTCAAGAAATGTTTAGGAAATTCGCAGAAAATGAGGTGAAACCACTAGCAGCAGAACTAGATGAAGAAGAAAGATTTCCTGTTGAAACTATAGAAAAGCTTGCAAAGTACGGTTTCATGGGAATACCAATACCTAAACAATACGGCGGTACTGGAGCAGATACTCTCACATATGTATTGTCAGTTGAAGAAATTGCAAAGGTATGTTTAACAACAACAACTATTTACACAGCACATACTTCCCTTTGCGCTCATCCAATTTATCAATTTGGAACAGAAGAGCAAAAACAAAAATATGTAGTTCCACTTTGCAAAGGAGAAAGACTTGGTGCTTTTGGACTTACAGAGCCAGGAGCAGGTACTGATGCTGCTATGCAGCAAACAAAGGCAGTATTAGAAGGAGATCACTATGTATTAAATGGATCAAAGATATTTATAACAAACTCAGGTTATGCTGATACTTACATCATAATAGCAATGACAGATAAATCAAAGGGTACAAAAGGATGTTCAGCTTTTATAGTTGAGAGCAGTTATCCAGGATTCTCTGTTGGGAAAAAAGAAAAGAAAATGGGCATTAGAGGTTCAACAGCTTGCGAACTTATATTTGAAAACTGTATTGTACCTAAAGAAAATCTTCTTGGAAAAGAGGGAGATGGATTTAAAATTGCCATGCAAACTCTAGATGTAGGCCGTATTGGTATAGCAGCACAAGCCTTGGGTCTAGCTGAAGGTGCATTAAATGAATGTATCAAGTATGTTAAAGAAAGAAAACAATTTGGAAAAAGAATTTCCCAGTTCCAAAATACTCAGTTTGAAATAGCAGATATGAGAACAAAAATTGAAGCAGCACAATTATTGGTTTACAAAGTAGCATGTCTTAAGGATGAAAAGAAGCAATTTTCACCTAATGCAGCTATGGCAAAGCTTTATTGTTCACAATTAGCAAGTGAAGTAACAACAAGATGCTTACAGTTATTTGGAGGATATGGTTTCACTAGAGAATATCCAATAGAAAGAATGATGCGTGATGCTAGAATCACTGAAATATATGAAGGAACTTCTGAGGTTCAAAAGATGGTTATTTCAGGCTGGTTAAAAATTAACTAAATTTCGAGGGGAGAAGAATAAATATGAAGATAGTTGTTTGTGTTAAACAAGTACCTGATACAACAGAAGTAAAATTAGATCCAAAAACTAATACGCTTATTAGAGAAGGTGTTCCAAGTATAATAAATCCCGATGATAAAGCAGGTATTGAAGCTGCACTGCAGCTAAAGGAGAAGGTTGGGGGCTCTGTTACTGTAGTATCTATGGGACCTCCACAGGCAGATGTAGCCTTAAGAGAAGCTTTAGCTATGGGTTGTGATGATGCTATCCTTGTAACAGATAGAGCCTTTGGTGGATCTGATACATGGGCAACCTCATCAACACTTGCTGCTGCTCTAAAGAAACTTGATTATGATCTTATAATTACAGGTCGTCAGGCAATAGACGGAGATACTGCTCAAGTTGGACCACAGATAGCAGAGCACCTTGGAATTCCACAGGTAAGCTATGCTGAGGGTCTTGATGTAGAAGGCAATAATATAATTGTAAAGAGACAATTTGAGGACAGATATCATGTAATTGAGGTAGCTACTCCTTGTCTTATAACAGCTTTAACTGAACTTGGAGAGCCAAGATACATGTCAATAGGTGGAATATTCGATGCATATAGAGAAAAAGAAGTTAAGATTTGGACTTTAGAAGAATTAAAGGATACAGTTGATCAAGCAAACTTAGGACTTAAGGGTTCTCCTACAAAAGTTAAGCAATCATTTACGAAACAGGCTAAGGGTAAGGGAACACTGCTTCAAGATGTAAGTGCTGACGAAGCAGTCGATGCTATAGTAGCAAAATTACAAGAAAAATACATCATATAATTTATGCTAAGAAAATGAGATAAAAAATAAAATATGATTAAGAAAGGAATGTCAAGCTAATGAGCAAAGATGTTTATGTATTTGTAGAGCAGAGAGATGGAGAGATTCAAAAAGTTGGCATGGAACTTATAGGCAAAGCAAATGAGCTTGCTAAGAATTTGAGTCAGAAGGTTGTAGCAGTTCTTCTAGGTTCAAATATTAAAGATAAAGGACAAAGTTTGATAGAACATGGAGCAGATGAGGTTATTATTGTGGATAACCCAATACTAGCTGAATATGTTACAGAACCATACACAAAAGCCTTATATGAAATAATTAAAGCTTTTCAACCTGAAATTGTACTTTTCGGTGCAACTTCCATAGGACGTGATCTTGCTCCTAGAGTTTCAGCAAGAATTCACACAGGATTAACAGCTGATTGTACAAGCTTATCAATTGATGCTGAAACTAAGTTACTAATGATGACGAGACCTGCTTTTGGTGGAAACATAATGGCTACAATAGTATGCGAAAATCATAGACCTCAAATGGCTACAGTTAGGCCTGGAGTTATGAAGGCATTGCCAAAAGATGAAACAAAGGTTGGAAACATGAAGGTTTTGGACATTAAATTTTCAAGCAGTGATATGAATGTGAAGATAAGAGAAGTTATAAAGGAAAATAAACATACAACAGATATTACAGAAGCAAAAATGCTTGTTTCTGGAGGACGTGGAATTGGAAGTGCAGCAGGATTCGATATGTTAAGAGATTTAGCTGATGTTCTAGGTGGGGAAATATCATCTTCAAGAGCAAACGTTGATGCAGGCTGGATTGCAAAGGATCGTCAGGTTGGACAGACAGGTAAAACAGTTAGACCTGAATTATATTTAGCTGCAGGTATATCAGGTGCTATTCAGCACGTTGCTGGTATGGAAGGTTCAGATTTAATAATTGCAATAAATAAGAACAATACAGCACCTATATTTGATGTAGCTGATTTAGGTATAGTTGGAGACCTTAATGTGATTATACCTAAATTAACAGAGAAAATTAAAAAAATTAAAGCTAGTAAATAAGCTAGATTATAATTAAAACTAATATTAAGAAAAAGAAAGAGGAATATAAATGGCTAACATAATAAAGGCTCCAAGTAAATACATTCAGGGTAAAGGTGAAATAAAGAATATAGGAAAGCACTTAAATAAATTAGGCAACAAATTTCTAATAATATGCAGCGAAGGAACCTTTAAGAGAATTGGACAAGACATTAAATTGAGTTTTGATGAAAATATGTGTCAGTATATATTTGAATATTTTAATGGAGAATGCTCTTTAGAAGAAATTGACCGTATTGTAGAAATTGCTAAGAATAATAATTGTGATGTTGTGGTTGCAATAGGTGGTGGAAAAGCTATTGATACAGGAAAGGCTGTTTCCCAGAAATTAGATTGCCCAGTTGTTGTAGTACTTACTATTGCATCTAATGACGCACCATGTAGCGGATTAAGTGTTGTTTATAATAATGAAGGTGTTGTTGTAAAGGTTATTTTTTCTAAAAGAAATCCAGATGTAGTATTGGTTGATTCAGAGATAATTGCAAAAGCACCTGCAAGAATGCTTGTAGCGGGAATGGGAGATGCTTTAGCAACATATTTCGAAGCTAGAGCTTCTAGAAATTCAAGTTCTAAAACAATGGCTAAAGGAACTGCTACTAATACAGCTATAATGATGGGCAAGCTTTGCTTTGATTTATTGATGGAAAATGGTATTGAAGCAAAGAAATCCGTTGAGAAAAATGAAGTTTCAGAGGCTCTTGAAAATGTACTGGAAGCTAACATCCTCTTAAGTGGTATTGGTTTTGAAAGTGGTGGACTTGCCGCTGCTCATGCTATAAACGATGGTTTTGCATATATTGAACAAAGTCATGATGCATTACATGGTGAAAAAGTTGCCTTTGGAACAATAGTTCAGCTTATTTTAGAAAAAGTTTCAGATAAAGAATTATATAAAGTTATTGATTTCTGCATTCAAGTAGGATTGCCTGTAACTTTATCTGACATGGGAATAACAAATGTAGTAGATGAAGAAATTAAAAAGGTTGCAGAGGCAGCTTGTGTAAAGACTCAGTCTACAAAAAATATGCCTTTCCCTGTAAGTGAAATGGACGTGTATAATGCAATATTTAAGGCAGATGAGATAGGTAAATCTAGAAAGCAATAACTAAGGCTAAATAAATATTTAAAGCTTTACAGTTAAAGTAAAAATAGGGGGGATTGAGTTATGAGTAAAGTTTTATTAGAAAAACAAGGACATATTGCAGTTTTAACCTTAAACAATCCTAGCATATTAAATGCACTTAACGAAGGATTTATGTCTGATATTGATAATGCTATATCTGAAGTAGATAAAGATAAGGATATTTATGTACTTATTATTACAGGAGTAGGAAAAGCATTTATAGCTGGAGCAGATATTTCAGAAATGCTTCCCCTTACAGCACCTGAAACTCTTCAATGGGGTAAGGTTGGAAGTGATTTGAATTTAAAAATTGAAAATTTAAGAATACCAGTTATAGCAGCACTTAATGGGTTCACCTTAGGTGGTGGATGCGAACTAGCCATGTCTTGTGATATTAGAATTGCATCAGAAAATGCTAAATTTGGTCAGCCAGAGGTTGGTCTAGGCATTACCCCTGGAGCTGGTGGAACACAAAGATTACCTAGAATAGTTGGGGCTGCTAAGGCTAAGGAACTTCTTTTTACAGGTAAAATTATAGATGTACAAGAGGCATTGTTAATTGGACTTGTAAATAAGGTTGTTGCTCATGAAGAGTTAATGTCTGAAGCGCTATCAATGGCAAGTCAAATAGTAGTAAATGCACAAATTGCTGTACAGCAAACTAAGAGAGCTGTTAATAAAGGCTTAGAAACAGATTTGGAAACAGGTTTAGCATATGAATTGCAAGCCTTTAGCCTTTGCAATGCAACTGAAGATAAAAAAATAGGTATGGGGGCATTTGTTAACAAACAAAAAGAAAAACACTTTATTTATAAATAGTTAAATTTTTAAGGGTTTTGGGTTTTATTATTTAGTTAATTTAAATTTGTCTATAATAAAAAGTATCTAAAGATGACTTATTTATTATAGACAATTTTTTTTAGTTTTTATCCAAGATATCTTTCAAAGTTACTTTTGGATGGGTATAGTGGGTTTTATCATCTGGAGTAAATTTTCCAATAGATATTGCTCTTTGGGGACACCAGTGAGCACAAGCAAAGCAATTTTCACAGTTCTTGCCTATGATGTACTGGCCATTGGTTTTATTAATATTTGAAACAGGACAAATTTTTTCACAAATACCGCAACCTATGCACTTTTCTTTGTTTATGGTTTTATTTTGAATTTTATAAAGCTTATTTAATCCTATCTTTAAAGTTTTACTTAGTATTTGATTTCTTGTAGATTTTTTAAGTTTCTCACTATTATTTCTTCTATTACTTATGTCAGTGAATATTTCATTTACCATTTTTATCTGATTATTTAGGAGTTCCTTTTTTTTCTCTTCAGAATTTGCGAAAATGATGCTATTATCAGGCAATATAACTTTGTTTCCATAGGATAGATTAAAGCCTCTTTTATCTAGTATGCTTTTCATTTTATTCAAGGCCGATCCATCTGCTCCTGCGCAAGTTACCACACCAAAAATGTAACTTTCACTTTTAAATTTATATTTTTGTAAAAAATCTTCTACTATTTTTGGAAGGTCCATGCAGTATACAGGAGATACTATTCCTATAATGTTATCACTAGGATGATCTTCTACATTTAAGGCGTGAACAATTGGTACTAGCTTTCCATGTAGTTTATCACTAATTTCTTTTGCAGTAGTTAATGAATTTCCTGTGCCTGAAAAATAAAATATTGTTGCCATAAAATTCTCCTTTCTATTGCTTAAGTGTACACATATGCACATATAAGATAAAAAATATATTATCCACTATGAATCGCAATCAGTGATTAACAATCGTATCTTATCAACTACAAATTCAAATTTAGCTAAGAAATCTCTGGCATTCAAATCATAGATAATTCTGCGAGCTTCTTTCTTTTTATTTAATATATTTAATCTATTCATCTGGCTTAGATGTCTGGATATTACTGAACGATCCTGAGTAAAATTTTCTGATATAGTACTAATGTCACTAGGACCATGTATTGCCAGATACTTAATTAATTCGCATCTAATAGGCTCTGCCAGCACCTTAAAAAGCTCACTATCAAAGATTTCATCAATATTCTTTATACATTCTATATTTTCTTGGATATTATTATTTTTCATCATGATTATATTATATGTGCATATAAATACACGTGTCAATAAATTTTTATTGACATATAGTTGGCATATGCTATAATATATACCCATGTAGGGTATTTTTGAATATAAGAAAGGGGGAATAACATGTTTACAAAAATATTATATATTTTAGCAATTTCCTTATTGATAATTTCTTTTTATAAAGATAAGAAAAAAACAAAAATGGCATTAAAAAAATCATGGAAGTCTTTTGAAAACATATTGCCGCAGTTTATGGCAATATTAATTATTATAGGTATAATGCTTTCTATATTAAGTCCTGAGGTTATATCAAAAATGATTGGTAAAGAATCAGGAGTAATAGGAATGATAATGGCTGGTTCTATTGGAGCTATAACATTAATACCTGCATTTGTTGCATTCCCTTTGGCAGCAGCATTATTTAAAAGTGGTGCAGGTATACCTCAAATAGCTGTGTTTGTTTCTACTCTTATGATGGTAGGAGTAGCCACTATACCACTTGAAATTAAATACTTCGGAAAAAGGGCCACTATTTTAAGAAATGCATTTGCATTTATACTATCCTTTATTGTGGCTATTATAATGGGGGTGATGTTAACATGATGAAGTTAATAAAGAGATATAGAATGTTTTTAATTCTTCTACTGATAAACTTAATTATGTTATTTATGTATCCAGACATTGGTAAAAAGTCCTTTTCTATAACAGGTCAAAATATTATAGAGATGCTTTCAGTAATTCCTCCTATATTTATTTTATTAGGTTTAATGGATGTTTGGGTAAAAAAAGAGACAATGATGAAATATATGGGTTCAAATTCTGGAATAAAAGGTATATTAATAGCATTTTTACTTGGTTCAGCTGCTGCAGGACCATTATATGCGGCTTTCCCTGTAGCAGGTATACTATTAAAGAAAGGCAGTAAGCTATCAAATGTTTTAATATTTATTGGAGCATGGTCTACAACTAAGATTCCACTATTGTTATTTGAAGCATCCTCACTAGGATGGGGATTTATGGGTATAAGATTTGTTCTTGACATACCAGTTATTCTTCTTATAGCAACAATAATAGAAAATACTATTGGAGAAAAAGAAAAAAATCTGATATTCGAGAATGCACAGGCATTGGAATAATGATTATTTGATATGGATAATTAAATTGGAGATTTAAATTATGAATTTGTATTTAATAAGACATGGACAGACTAAGAGTAATTCACAAGGAAGATATTTAGGAAGTTTCGAGGATGAATTGTCATTACAGGGTGTGAAGGAAATTGAAAAAGTTAAGGAATATATTAAAACTATTCCCTTTGATAAGGTATTTTCTAGTGAGAGAAAAAGAGCTGTAGACAGTGCAAAAATCTTAGTGGACAAAGATATAATTTGTGATTATAGACTAAATGAAAGAGACTTTGGGATTTTTGAAAACAAAACCTATAAAGAAATATGTGATAAATATCCATTAGAAAAAAAGGCTTGGGAAGAAAACTGGATAGATTATAAGATTCCTAGTGGGGAAAGTGTCATAGAAGCATATAAGAGAGTAGTAGAATTTATGAAATTCCTAGAAAAAGAAAACTGTGAAAATTGCCTTATAGTAACTCATGGTGGAATTATAAGATTAATTTACTGTTACATACTTGGGGGAGACTTAAATATTTTTTGGAAATTTGCTTCGGAAAATGGTAGTATATCAATAGTAAAGTTTCAATATGACAATTGGTATATTGATTCAATAATACAATTGGATTCCATGAGGAGTGAATAAATTGAGCAAGATTACTCTAGTAACAGGAGGAAGTAGAAGCGGCAAAAGCAGCTTCGCTGAGGGATTATTAAAGGGAGAAGATAAGGTTTTATATATTGCTACTTCTTTTATCACTGATGATGAAATGAGAGAAAGAGTTGCTATTCATAAAAGCAGAAGAAATCAAAACTGGGAAACCTATGAAGGATATAAGGACCTTTATAAGGTTATTGAAGCATGGAAACATGAACATATTATCCTTGAATGTGTCACTACTATGATAACAAATTTGATTTTTGATAAGTATACTGATTTTGATAATTTATCAAAAGGAGAAGTTCAGAGATTAGAAGAAAGTATTAGTATGCAAATTACAGAAGTAATTACTGCTTGTAGA
>Ga0074193_1002036_pt1 | contig 20453 bp, 17 predicted proteins | sample EPASupsiteHSE605_FD_64523 | JGI IMG/M metagenome (GOLD analysis project Ga0074193, IMG submission 64523) | Bioremediated contaminated groundwater from EPA Superfund site, New Mexico - Sample HSE6-05 | ecosystem: Environmental > Aquatic > Deep subsurface > Groundwater > Contaminated ... | reverse complement strand
CTCTGCATGCACTGGAAATCGCAACTCAGTTTGTTACGCTGCTCCTGCAGGGCTGTGCGGATGGATTCCGGGCTGAAAGTTTGCAGGTACAGGTTCACGTGTTCGGGCAGAATATGCTTTGCCACAATGGTTTGCAGCATGGTGCTATATGATGTGTTTGGCTTGAGGCCCAACTGCTGCATAAACTTTTTTGTGCCCTCACCGCAGGCAACATCATTGGTTATGTCAAACTCAACAATGCTTTCATAAATTTGCGATGTGGCGTTTTGAAGTATGCCGTGATACTTCAATTCTTCAGCAATAGTGAGGGAAATTATCTTGTTTTTGTATCTACGTATTATTGCTGTTACAATAAAAATGACAATTATCATTGTAAATCCAACAACAATAGCGCCAGTGTAGTATTTTGTTCTGATCTGTCTGATTATTTCAGAGGTATTTTTGTCTGTAATGAGGAAAAGATTAGGGGCGGGAAGATAGCGCGTGACGGCATAGCCATCGGTACCATGACCAGAATACCATGAGTCTGAAATTTCTGTGCTGTTCTTTTTCAGGGTATTTTTTACTGCGGCAAAGGTTTGCGCTGAATAAATATCTTCGGCAGACCCGCCCTGCGCGGAGGAAGATATCTGGATGGCTCCATCGGCGTTCACAAGATAGGATTTAACCGCAAATTGCTGCTCATACTTGATAAGCATGGCCTGGATGGAGGTTACAGTAAAACCAACGCCCACAATGCCTACGGTTTCGTTATTCTTGTTTTTAACAGCGCAGTTTACAAATACTGTAATGGTGTCGTGCGCAGCTTTGTCGTTATCAATATTGAGTGAAAATTCCTGCTTGCTTGCAATAAATTCCCGTACCCATTTGTTCTCTGGATTAGAATAATCAACAATGCGGTCAACACCAGAAAAGTTGTAGTAACGGTCTGTCTGCATGGAGACAAGGAACACAGAGTCATAATTGTATTTTTTTCTGTAAGCGGCGAGGTATTCCCTGATGTTCAGCGTGTACGCCGGGTTTTTCAGGTTTTCCCTTTCCTGCGAGAGGAAATTGATCAAAAAACTGTCGTGCGCCATTGTCAGCGAAATATGTATGGATTGGGCAAAAATGGCGTCAATCTGATACATCATGCCTTCTGAGGCCAGGCGCGTCACGCTTTCCGCTTCCTTTTTCAGGGTGTCCACATTGGAACGGTAGCCTATGACAGAAGTGACGGAAAAGCCGATAACAATAATCAGGCAGATTATGAAATTGGTTCGGAAGGCGTAGTTCTTGTGCATGGAGCGTCCTGAAGCGTGAAGGCAGACATGTCTGCAAGGAGTGATAAGACAGGATCCGGATGTGCCGAAAGTGAATGCGCCGATGCTGGACGGGCAAGGCCTTTGCCCTGGGCGTGGCATGTCCCCCTCCCTGCAACATGGAATGCCGTTTTGTATACCGTATTGCAGAAAGGAAGCCAAGGCATCTACTCGGAAATATGCCGATGGGCATAAGAAAAAACCGCCACGGCACAGCAGCCGTGGCGGCACTTTTACCGCTGTTCATGGGGCCTGCCCCGCAGCCAGCTCTCCGTGAGCCGGGCAGGGGGATGCTTAGCCCAGATCCACGTTTGACTTAAGGTAGAATTCGTCCTCGCGCGCCCAGTAACGCAGGCCGGGATGGTCGCGGAACTGCTCAAGCGCAACATTTTGCGACATGGCATCGGGACCTTTGAAACGTATCTTGACCTGACGCATGCCATCGGTTGAAGCCGACGACAATACAGAAATAATGCTCATGCCATGCGCCTTGAGCCTGTCGAGCAGTTCGCGCAGGGTGCCGGGCTGATAGGGAACTACAAAGCCCACCTCAACGCCGGGTTGTTCTGCGCCGCTCATGTCGAGCAGGGCCTTGAATACATCCCAGCCCGTGATGATGCCCACCAGTTTTTCCTCATCGTTCACCACGGGCAGGCAGGCAACGTGCCTGTCGATCATCCTTTTGGCCGCCTGCTCAATCGTGCTTTTGTACGTGATGGTCACCGGGTCGACCACCATGACATCTCTGGCCTTGGTTTCGCTCATGATTTCCAGAAGCTCAATGATTTCGAGCCCCGTGGACTTGTTGGGAGCAAAACTGCGGACATCGGAAGACGAGATGAGCCCAACCACAACATTGTTGGCGTCAACCACAGGGAGTCGGTTTATTTTGTGTTCCTTGAACAGCTTCCGGCACTGGAGCAGGGTTGCGGTCGGCGGAATGGAAATTACCTTGGATTGCATCCAGTCGAGTATCAGCATGGCATCCTCCCTGGGGGTAGTGCGAGGGTTGCCCCTCCCGTCTGGTGGGAATGGAATGGGCGGACTATGCCAGCCCATTCCATGAGGCAAGCGTTGTTATTTGGAACAGCCGCATCCACAGCCCTGCAATTTGTTGCGTATAAATTCAGGCAAAATACCGCGCACAGATTCCATTGTCACCATGCGGCGCATGATGCCCAGTTGATCCTGAAGCGGCAGTTGCTTGGGGCAGACGTTGTCGCAGGCCAGTAGCCCCATGCAGCCGAATACGCCGCTATCATCGCCGATCAGTTCATAATAGTCCGCAGGTGTGCGGTTGTCGCGCGGGTCAATGTAGAAGCGCGCCATGCGGTTGATTGCCGTTGCGCCGATAAAGTCTTCGCGCATGCGGGCCGTGCCGCAGGCCGCCACGCAGCAGCCGCATTCAATGCAGCGGTCAAGCTCGAATATCTGGGTAGCCAGTTCGTTGTCCATGCGCTCTTCCTGCGCCTTGGGGTCAAACTCCTTGGTGGTGTGTATCCACGATTCGATCTTGGCTCCCACATTGCGAAACCACGTACCCGTATCCACCGAGAGGTCGCCCAAAAGCTTGAACACCGGCAGGGGATGCAGGGTAATGTGGCTTGGCAGGTCGCTTGTCTGCGTGTGGCAGGCCAGACCGGGCCGCCCGTTGATGACCATGCCGCACGAACCGCAGATGCCAGCGCGGCAGCAAAAGTCAAACTGCAAGGAGGCGTCCTGCGTTTCGCGGATCATGTTCAGCGCGATAAACAGCGTCATGCTGTTATGTTCTTCAAGCTGGAATGTCTGCATATGGGGATGCGAGAGCGGATCCAGCGGATTGTAACGGAATATTTCAAACGTCAGATTGCGTCCCATATGGCTCTCCTTACCCCTGTTGTGCGTACGGTACGATTTTTTCCGGGCTGATGTCGGCGGTTATGATCTTGCCGCCGCCGTATCCACGGTCGCCGGGGGGCAGAATATAGAACGGCGTTGCCGGTTCGTACTTGAGGGTGGGCAGGGTGTCGCCTTCCTTCCAGTAGGCCAGGGTGCGGTTGAGCCATTCCTTGTCGTTGCGCTCGGGGAAATCCTCGCGGGCGTGCGCGCCACGGCTTTCTGTGCGCATCAGCGCGCCGTAGGCCGTGCACAGGGCCAGCTTGAGCATGCCCGGTACGCGCAGGGCCATGGAAAGCTCGGCGTTGGGGCCGGGGATGTTGCCGCTGGCAAGCCGCATGTTCTTGGTGCGCTCCAGCAGTTCCTGCAACTTGGCAACGCCTGCTTCCAGATCCTTGCCGTTACGGAAAATACCCACATGCTCCATCATGATGCCCTGCATGGCGTTGCGCAGGGTGTAGCAGTCGTCACCGGTACCGCGCAGCAGGGCAGCGATGCGCTCCTTGACCTTGGTGGCAGCGTCCTTCATGGCCTGAGTGGAGAAAACAGTTTCGTAACCTTTGAGGAATTCCACCAGCTTTGCGCCCACAATGCGGCCAGAAACGATGGTCTCGGCCAGCGAGTTGCCGCCAAGGCGGTTGAAGCCGTGCATATCCCAGCAGGCTGCTTCGCCAGCGGAGAAAAGCCCTTCAAGGCCATAGGCGTGCCCATCCTTGTTGATGCGTACGCCGCCCATGCTGTAGTGGTGGGTGGGCCGTACAGGAATAAGCTGGTGGATGGGGTTTACGCCCAGGAAGTGCGTTGAGATGTCGTACACTTCGCGCAGGTTTGTGGTGATATGTTTTTCGCCCAGATGGCGAATATCCAGCCACAAGTGCTCGCCATAGGGGCTTTTTACGCCAAGGCCCTTGCGCATGTGCTCAGTCATGCGGCGCGACACGACGTCGCGCGAGGCAAGCTCCGCCTTTTCCGGCTCATAGTCGGGCATAAAGCGGTATTCGTTCACGTCCAGCAGGGTGCCGCCATCGCCGCGGCAGCCTTCTGTGACCAGAATGTCCGTGGGCACGGTGCCTGTGGGGTGGAACTGCACGGCTTCCATATTGCCCAGAGGCACAACGCCTGTTTCAAGGGCAGTGATCTGGCCGCCGCCGTCGCAGATGATGGCATTGGTGGTGGCACGGTAAATGCGGCCATAACCGCCCGTGGCGATAAGCGTGCCCTTGGCGAAATAGCCCACCAGTTCGCCGGTGCGCAGATCGCGGGCAACGCAGCCCATGCAGCGCTGTCCATCGTGAATCAGAGCCTCGGCCTGCATGCGGTCATGCACGTCAACGCCCAGTTGCAGCAGACGGTTATCAAGGGTGAACAGCACTGCGTGGCCTGTGCCGTCAGAGGTATAACAGGTGCGCCACTTGGCCGTGCCGCCAAAGGCGCGTGAGTGAATCAGCCCCTCGTTTTCCTTTTTTTCCGTTGCTTGAAAGGGCTTGCCGCCTTTGTAATAGGTGTGTTCGCCGGGCACAACGCGGCTCCAGGGCACGCCCATCCAGGCCATTTCGCGCATGGCGATGGGGCCTGTCTCGGCGAACAGGCGGGCTACTTCCTGGTCGCAGCCCCAGTCGGAACCCTTGACCGTATCGTTGAAGTGCACCTCAGGGCAGTCGCCCTCGCCCATGATGGAGTTGCCCAGCGCCGCCTGCATGCCGCCCATGGCGGCTGACGAGTGCGACCGCTTGGGCGGCACCAGTGAAAGACAGATAACGCTGAAACCCGCCTGCGCCGCTTCCACGGCAACGCGTTCCCCAGCCAGGCCGGCGCCTATGCAAAGAACATCGCTTTCAAAAACTCGCATACGCACCCCCTATCCCAAGAACCACACGCGGGTCAGAGCCGCCGCGCCGAGCAGAAGATAACAGCCCATGACAATCCAGGTCCACTTGCGCCACGCCGGGCGCGTGGCCTTGACGCACACGCCGAACTTGACGGCCAGGCGGTACACGCCAATGCCCGTATGCAGAATGACGCAAGGCAGAAAGAACACGTAGAAGGCCAGCCAGCCCGAGTGCAGGCGCTTGGCGCTGCCCGCCACATTGATGGGCAGGTCTGTCATGACGCTGTAAATGTGGTAGAAAGCGCCAGCCAGAATAACGATGGCCGTAAAAACCTGCACCAGCCACAGCCACGTATCCACTTCCTTGAGGCCCTTGCTGTGTTGCACAAACACGCCAAGTTCATTGGCGCGGAAGGGCATTTTGCGGGCCGCAATGTAAAAGTGGAACAGGATCAGCAGCATGATGACGGGGGCCGCCACCTGCGCGAGCATGGTGACTTCAAGCAACCATGCAATGCCGTTGGTCAGTGCGGGGCTGAGGACGACTGTTCCTTCCAGCACAAGATGCACACATACAAACAGCGCCAGTACAGCGCCAGAAGCCGCTTGCCAGAAATCAAGGCGGGTTCGGTCATCGACAGGGGATCTGCTCAAGGCCATACCTACTCCTTCATAAAGATATCAGGCATTACAATATGGCGCGACAAACTGCGCCAATTCTAAGCATTCAGCATTTGGCATGCACAGGGGCGGCCGCAAGTCAGGATCGTCTGTACGGGGCCTGCCCTGTTTCGTAGTAGTTGTCGCCCGTGCTGTCGATGACCACAATGGCGGGAAAATCCTCCACTTCCATGGCGGCCACTGCTTCGGGCCCAAGGTCTTCGTAGGCCAGCACCGTATATTTTTTGATGCTGCGGGCGATCAGGGCGCCTGCCCCGCCCACGGCGGCAAGATACGGCACTCCATGCTTTTTCATGGCTTCCACCACTTCAGGCTTGCGGTAGCCCTTGCCGATCATGCCTTTGAGGCCCTGATCAAGCAGCCGTGGGGTATAGGCATCCATGCGCCCCGAGGTGGTTGGCCCGGCAGCGCCGATCACTTCGCCGGGTTTGGCCGGGCTTGGCCCCACGTAATAGACCACCGCGCCCTTCAGATCCACGGGCAGGGGGTCGCCTTTGTCCAGTGTTTCCACCATGCGTTTGTGGGCGGCATCGCGGGCGGCAAGAATGGTGCCCGAAATCAGCACCCGGTCGCCCGCGCGCAGTGAACGCGCGGTGGCTTCGTCAAAAGGAGCGCGTATTTTTTTCATCTGGTTTTCCGACATGGTGGCCTCCTACAGCGTAACTTCGGCGTGGCGCGCCGCGTGGCAGTTGATGTTCACGGCCACAGGCAGGGAGGCAATGTGGGTGGGCGCCCACTCCACATGCACTTTCAGCGCCGTAGTCAGCCCGCCAAGGCCCTGAGGGCCGATGCCGGTCTTGTTGATAAGCTCAAGCAGTTCTTCTTCAAAGGCCGCGTAGCGCGGATCGTGGTTGCGGCTTTCAAGGTCGCGGGCGGCGGCGCGCTTGGCGCAGATGGCGGCCATTTCCATGGTGCCGCCAAGGCCAACGCCCACCACCATGGGCGGACATGAATTGGGCCCTGCTGCCAGCACGGCATCCAGCACCACCTTGCGCACGCCTTCAATGCCGTCAGCGGGCACGAGCATTTTGACCACGCTCTTGTTTTCAGAGCCTGCCCCCTTGGGGGCCAGGCGCAGGCGCAGCGAATCGCCGGGCACAAGACGGGTGTGGATTACTGCAGGGGTGTTGTCGCGCGTATTTTTGCGATCAAACAATGGCTCCGCCACACAGGATTTGCGCAGGTAACCATCCACATAGCCTCGGCGCACGCCCTCATTGACGGCGTCTTCAAACGCGCCGCCCACAATGCGCACATCCTGCCCCACATCGGCAAAAATCACGGCAAGGCCGGTATCCTGGCAAATGGGAATGCCGTCGCTGGCTGCGATTGACGCATTTTCCAGCAGTTGTTCGAGAATGTTTTTACCCACGGGCGAGGGTTCAGCCTCATGCGCTCTGCGCATGCCGTCCACCATATCCTGCGGCAGGCGGCAACAGGCGCGCACTGCAAGGTCGGCAACGGCGCGCGCTATATCCTCAACATTGATTTCCTTCATGTCTTCCTCTTTATAAGTACGACTGCTGCTGGCTAGGGATGGAAAGGCCAGATCAGCGGGATAAGCAGCCAGCACATAATGAGCGAAATCAACTGCAAAGGCCAGCCAGCCTTGACGTAATCCATGAAGCTGTATCTGCCGGGGCCAAGCACGATGGTGTTGGGCGGGGTGGCAATGGGCGTCAGGAAGCAGCATGAGGCCGACATGGCAATGCCCATTGTGATGGGCAGGGGAGAAATTCCGGTCGCCAATGCGATCGGCAGAGCCAGCGGGGCCATGAGGGCCGCAGTGGCGGTATTGGACATGAAGTTGGTAATGGCGGCGGTGAGGGCGCAGCACACAAACATGAGCATCCACGGGTCATTGACCGTGCTCACCACTGCGTTAGCAACAATGGCGGCTGCGCCGGACTTGTCCATGGCAGCCGACATGGAAAGCATGCCCGCGAACAGAAAAATCGTTGTCCAGTCAACGCTGCGGAAGGCTTCACGCATGGTCATGCAGCCTGCAATGACCATAAGGCAGGCGCCCAGAACGGCGGCAGTGGTCAGGGGCATAAGTTCACTGGCCATCATGGCGACCACAAAGGAAAAAATCAGCACGGAATGCCACATTTTGTGTTCGCGTCGGATCTTGGCGTCAACTTCGATGTCGTCTTCGCTGTCGTCATGCAGCTTTTCCGGCAAGAACTTGTGGCCGATAACTGCGTAATAGAGCAGGCCAACGACCAGCAAGGGCATGCCGATAAGGCCGAATTCAAAAAAGCCAAAGGGGCTTTGCCCTGTCTGGGCAAGCATGGAGTTGATAATGCCGTTGGGCGGCGTGCCTACAAGCGTTACCGTGCCGCCCAGTGACGAGGCAAAGGCAACGGGCATAAGCACCTTGCCGGGGGCAAGTTTGGCCTTGATGCACATGCCAAGCACCATGGGGACGGCCACAACTGTGGTGCCGGTGTTGGAAAGCACGGTTGAAAGCAGGCCGATGGCCGCCATGGTGTATACGATGAGCTTGACCGGATTTCCCTTGGAAAGCTTGACTGCCAGGCCGCCCACCTTGTCTGCAAATCCGGTTATAAACGTGGCTTCGCCCACAATGAACATGGCCATGAAGAGCACAACGGTGGGGTCGCCAAAGTAGCCAAAGGCAACCTTGGACGAAACCACATTTGTGAGAGACAGAGCCACCGGCACAAGCAGGGCCGTGATGGGCAGGGGGACAACTTCCGTAAAAAACATCACCGCGGCAACCAGCAGGATGCCCAGCGTGATGTATGCCTTGGTGGGGTCTTCTGGTAGCTTGATGCCAAGACTGGAAGCTGCAAAGGCCTCATGTCCGGCAAAAAGAACAATCGCAAGCAGCATAAACGCCCATAGAGCTGGTCTTTTCATCCGCCAACCTCCTGCATCATGAAATTTACGGCGTCCCTGCTCGACTTTTCGCGTTTATGGTATACAATGGCAGGGAAAATAAATGGATACCTGAAACAATGCCAGATATGAAAAATCGTGGCAACAGTATTATGCTGAATGATTGATCAATCTTCATAATTTATTCAACGTATGCAGCATGAAAGATGGAATTTTTTTTTATATTAAGTAGTATGTAATAAAAATCACAAATACGCATATTATGCGGTATGAATATTTATCGGTCATAAATATTGTAGTGGTTTGATCTTCATTAATTGTCTTTTTGTATAAATTTTATATCGCAATTTTCAATGAAGGTATGCTTTTTTGTGCAGGACACATATTCAGTGCAAAATAATCTGTATAGAGGCCCAAAGATAAAGCGCGAATGCGCGGATAAAACTTTATCAGCCTTACTGGGGACATTGAGATAACAGCAGCCAGCGTGCAGCGCGTATGAAAAGTTCCGTCAGAGCGCGTAGAAGGCTTATGCGCGACGATCATCCTGACCGGATATGCTGTTGCATAAAACAGGGGCATATAAAATGAACAGCCAGACAATAAAAAAGGCTGCCCGAAAATATTTCGGACAGCCCTGATCACTGATATTTGCCTGTTACTGTGGTTGTGCGTTTGCCCCGCAAACGGGTAGATAGTGCAGGAATATCTGCACGGTATCTCACATAGTGTCTGGTTCTAGCGAATAAAGTTGGTGGGATCCCACGGCTCTGGGGTTGGGGTTGCCACGCCCGCGGCCTTGCCAGCGGCGATGCACTTGAGCAGCCATGCCATGTTGTCCCCAAGGGTGTGCATGATCTGCAAGCCTTCCTTGTCCTGCATTACCTGCTCCGGCGTATTGCCGTGCACGGCGTTCCAGTACTGGGAAGAAACCACGGGCATGCGCGCAATGGTAAAGTATTTGTTCAGCCGATCAAAGGAAGCGCTGGCCCCGCCACGGCGGCAGCTCACCACGGCGGCGGCGGGCTTGAAGGCATAGTGGAGGGACTTGCCATAGAACATGCGGTCAAGAAAGGAGCACACGCCGCCATTGGGGCCGGCGTAGTAAACAGGAGAACCCACAACAAAGCCGTCTGCCTCGCGCAGCAGGTCAATGGCCTCGTTAACGTGGTCTGCATTGAACACGCAATGCCCGGTATCCTTGCACTTGCCGCAGCCAATACAGCACTGTATGGGCTTTGTGCCCAACTGGAGCATCTGCGTTTCAACGCCGTTTTTTTCCAGCTGCGCCGCAACCGTGGACAGGGCGGTAAAGGTACAGCCCTTGGGATGAGGGCTGCCGTTGAGCATGAGTACCTTCATGAAAATCTCCTTTCGGGTGCAAAATTCCCGCCCCGCTGTGAGCGGAGCGGCGAGGCCGGTGCCCCGTATGATTTTGTTGGTAAAAAGCCAGCCAGATGTTGACGCTTTGGGAGCGTCAGGCCAGCAGATGCCGGGCTGCGCAGGCTTGGTGAATGTGTTTGCAAGCCTGTGCGTAATTTCGTCCATGATTTTTTGACCTGCCAACAGTACGCAATGCCTTTCACGTGCGCAAGCCACGCAGGGGCCTGCCGCCCCCCTTGGGCTGTGTGCCGCCTGTTCGCGGCTCTGCACCAGCCAGGGCTTCAGAAACAGCCATGTCGGCAAGTCAGAATCAGTCTGTCATATCTTTTGCGGCCAGCCGCAGGGCGTCCGGCGAGAGGTTTTTTAGAAAGGTCAGAAAGTCCGGCACATTGTTTGCGCGGCAGGCCATGTAGCACAGGGTATATTCCCTGTGCGTGAGCAGGGAGTGGAAGATGGGCCAGCGTTTGTCCGCGCTGGCAAATGGCAGGTGCAGCGCGCTCCCCACCGCCGGATGGATGGGCAGCCAGAAATCTTCAAGTGGGTGGACATATGACCCGCGGGTGGAGGGGGGCAGAGCGCCAAGGCCCAACAGGCGCAGCAGGCTGTCCGCCATGTGGAACAGCAGTTCGCGGCCAGGGTGGTTGACCGTGATGAACATCTGTTCATCACGCCAGCGCTCGCGCAGCAGCGGCGCGCAATGTATGGGGGCATCGGCCTCCTTGGCTTCCTCACGCGCAAGCGATTCTTCAGCCTGCGCGTTGAGCGCGTCCGCATCGCCCAGCAGCGAGGCTGCGCCGCGCAGATAGAGGGTCAGCGCCTCTTGCGGCGTGACCTTTTGCAGCAGCGTCTCCAGCAGGCTGTCGGCAAAGTTGATGCGTTCATCGCGGGACCAGAAAGGCCAGTAACCCTTGAAAAACAGGTTGGGAATCTCAATGGACAGGCAGTGCTGCGGCAGGCGCGGCAGCATCTGTTCTGTGGAAAGGTCGCCCCACTTGGGCGCAAGGCGCTGGTAGAGAAAAAGCTCGCAGCGTTCAATATCGCTGTCTGCAATACTTTGCCGCGTATAGTTCACATACTGGCGGATATAAAACCGGCTGGCAAAGGCCGGGGTGTTTTCCAGCAGGGGCCGCAGGGCATCGCCCTGGCAGTTGGCGTGCAGAAGACACAGAGCCTTGGTCATGCTGGTTCCGTCTGTCTTGGGTGTGAGGGGGCCGTATTCTTGGGGTGCGCCAACGTCCATCCCCATTCGCGTCCCTGAATCAGTCGTCTACTTCCATGTAGGTGGCGCTTTGCGCGGCTTTTTCAGACACTGTGACGCTGTAAAGCCGCACTTGCCGGGCCTGGGGATCGTCATGTGTTGCCAGCAGCTCTGCCATGCCCCGCCAGATATGCCGGGCAAGGTTTTCTGACGAAGGATTCATGACGTCAAAGGGCGGCGTTTCGTTGAGTAAGCGGTGGTCTAGCGCGTCAAGCACGGTTTTAAGACCGCTTTTGAGCGTTTTGAAATCAAGCAGCATTTCAGTGTCCGGGGTCAGGCGCTGCCCCTGCACGGTCAGTTCCACCGCAAAATTGTGGCCGTGCATGCGCTCGCACTTGCCCTCGTAATGCCGCAGGGCATGACCAGCAGAAAAATCGTCCCGCACGGTCAGCCGCCAGAAAGCGCCCTTTGTCATGACAGTATCCAGTAGACCACGAAGGCCGAAATAATGACAACAATGATCGCCAGCATGATGCGGGCGTTCTGGTTCCATTCAAAGCCTGGATGTGGATCATCCAGATCAGGGTCGCCAGTGGAGGGCGGCGTGAAGAGGCTTTGCATCCAGGAAAAGAAAGACATGAATTTCCAGTTTGTTACAGGTTATTGATTGTGCTTGCCCTTAAGCATAACAATTGCGCCGGATAAGTCAAAATGCACGTCAGAGCGATGGTTTCATGCAGGCCGCATGCCCCGTGCAGTTGACGAAGCCGCGCAGCCCTGAAACACTTTGGGCATGAAGTGGCGTACAGTGCAGATAACCACCGCATCGGGGCAGGCAAGCGCAGTTGCTCCAGAGATTATTGCGGCCAGCCGGGCAACGGATATTCCGGCCTTTTACGCTCCCTGGTTTATCAACAGGCTGCGCGCGGGATATGCCCGCTGGATCAATCCCTTCAACGGGCGGCCCCAGTTTGTGTCCTTTGCCAACACGCGGGTTGTCGTGTTCTGGAGCAAAAATCCGCGGCCTTTGCTGCCCTTGCTGCCGGAGGTGGAGGCGCGGGGCCTCGCCTGGTATCTGGAATTTACGCTCAATGATTATGAGGCTGAAGGCTGGGAACCCAATTTACCGCCGCTTGCCCAACGCATCGACACCTTTCGCCGTTTTGCGGATGCGGCGGGGCCGGAAAGGGTCGTGTGGCGCTTTGACCCCCTGATGCTGGCCGGGCAACTGGCGCAAAATCCTGACGGCCACCATGTGTTGCTGGACAAAATGGCCCGCATCGGCAAAGCCCTGAAAGGCTGTACCCGCAAGCTGGTGTTCAGCTTTGCCGATATTGCCGACTACCGCAAGGTGCGGGAAAATCTGCGCAGGGCGGGCCTTGCCTGGCGTGATTTTACACAGGCGGAGATGCAGACCGTGGCAGCGGGGGTGGCCGCTCTTGCTGCGGAAATGGGCGTGGAACCCTGCACCTGCGGCGAAAAGGGCGACCTCTCGGCTTGGGGCATCAGCCATAACCGCTGCACCGACCCGGAACTTATCCTCAGGCTCACCAACAGACACCCGGACATGCTGCGTCTCTTCGGCATTACGCCGCAACGGCAACTGGGCCTGCCCCTGGAAATGCCCTCAGGCGCGAACCTTGCCAGCACAGCACATGAGTACCCGCGCGACACAGGCCAGCGGGCGGTGTGTCTGTGCGTACCCTGCAAGGATGTGGGCCAGTACGACACCTGCCCCCACGGCTGCGTATACTGCTACGCCAATACCTCTCCCGCCGTGGCTGCCAGAAATTTCCGGCGGCATGATCCAGAGGGGGAGAGCATTTTTGCAGAGCCGGAGAGGACAGCTTGACGACCGGCCTGACATTGGACCTGGTTCGTACGCCTGATTTTGCGGGGGACGCTGAACCCGCTCAGGCTACTGAAAAAATTTGCTGCGTGCGCGGTCAATACGTTCACGCAGCGGTGCATCCACAAAAAACAGCTCGCAGGCAAGAGCTAGTTCCTGCGCCCGGTGCATAAAATACGCGGCTGCGGTAATGGAATGCTCGCTGACCGCGCCAGCATTTACTTCCAGAAAATTGAAGGACAACTGTACCTTCACTGCACCGAATCGGCGGCAGATCTGGAAAAACTGCTCAACGTCGGCGATCTTGTTATTTTCTTCAAAAATTATGTATTTGATATCAATTTGTTCTGGCGTGATTGCTGCAACAAAATACTTTTCCATCGAAGCCATCACGTCATTCCACCAGTCGCCGCCCTTAACGCGGGCATAGGCTGCGGCATTGCCGGAATCAAGACTGATGTTGATTTTGCCGCCGCCGGTGGAAAGCATTTCGTCAATCCAGACAGAATGCCGCAGCGCATTGGTATGCACGTACTGAAAGTAGTCATGCTCGCGCAGCCAGCGGCCTGTGGCTTCAAAATCAGGCAACAGGGTGGATTCTCCCCCGCCCCAGCTTACGGCGCAGTTTTTTTCCAGTGCGTCCTGCTCATACAGGCTCTGTATGGCGGGGAGAATGGCAATGGGGCGCGGGTGCTGTCCAGGCTTCCACAGGTCGCAGTAGACGCAGCGGCAGTTGCAGATGTGTCTGTGGTGATTCAGGGAAAGAACGGCAAATCGCAGCTTGGGCACACAGACAGAATGCGAAAGGGGAACAAGATCGGGGCAGCCCGCGCATACCTGGGGATTCTGCTTCTGCACTTCCTGCGCAACGCTGGCGATATGGCGGGTATATGCCTCCATATCCACCGCGCCGCCTGCAAAAGAAAAACTCGGTACAACGATATTGTGCGTATTGCAGCAGGGTTGCAAGGCCCTTTCTTCAAACACAAGTTCCCGAACAAACCTGGAGCAGAATAACACGCGGCCTCCTTCCGGAACCAGATGCCCGGGGCGTCGATCATCTCATGGCGATAACTATGGAGCGGCATTGTCCGCAGAAGCAAAATGCACCGTAACCAGCAAAACCTCGGCGCGGCCCGTAGTACGCAGGGGCGGCCCCCAAGTGCCTGTGCCAGCGCTGACGATAGAGTGGAAGTTGCCTTTTGTCAGCAGGCCCAGCGGGTTTTCGTATCTCAGTTCCGTCACAAAGTTAAAGGGCCAGAGCTGCCCGTTGTGCGTGTGGCCTGACAGCATGAGCGCAGCGCCTGCATCGCGGGCTTCGTCAAGGGCGGCGGGCTGGTGATCCATGACCACAAGGGGCAGGCCGCGGTACTGTTCTGGCAGATCGGCCAAAATCTCCTCCATGCTGCCCCGCTGGATGCCCGTAAAACCGGGTTTGCTCAAATCGTCCCTGCCAGCAAGCACAAAGCTGTTGTCCACCACGGCCCACTGGTCGCGCAACACCTGCATGCCCACAGCGCGCAGAAAATCCAGACTTTTATCGATGGAACCAGAGATATACTCGTGGTTGCCCGGCACAGCCCAATGCCCAAGGCGCGGCTGGGCCACGGCAAGTGCTGCGGCGGTGGCTTCCGCATCCAGTTTTATATGGTCGTCAATGATGTCGCCCACATAGAGGATTGCGTCCGGCTGCTCAGGGGCCAGCAGTTCGATAGCTCTGCCCAGCCGCTCTGCTGTGAGGAGGCGGCCCAGATGTATGTCGGTAATAACGCCCAGTTTCAGCGGCTTGTCAACGTAGGTGCTGGGTACGGGGCCTTGCGTGCGCACAGTGATGTCGTAGTGCCGCAGCACGGGAAAGGCCGCGTTGAACCAGCTGCCCACCCCCAGCAGCAGGGGCAGGCCCATAACCAGCAGCACAGCGCCCCAGCGTGGGGGGGCGGGCGGCATTGCGCCAAACAAACGTGCGCCAAGGCCCCAGATGTCGGCAATCAACACAAGCGCAAAGGCGTAGAAGGCCACGCCCATCCAGAATGCCCCGGCCCGCAGCACCCACACATGGGCAAGGGTATCGCCATGCCCCTTGTAGAGCAGGGGAAAGGCCGCGCCCAGAGCGAGCACAAGGATGCAGAGGATTATGCGCAGCCAGCCCGTGCCGGAAAGCGCGCGCCAAAGCCACCAGGATATCCAGCCGTTGATAATGGCCAGGCCGATGCCTGTTACCAGAAAAAATCGGAACATATGGCTTTATGAAGCCCAGGCGGCAAGAGCTTTATCCAGATCCGGCCCGGGGCGTACTTTCAGAGTGTTGTCGAGGTGCAGGATGCACACGTGCCCATCAAGAAAAACCTGGGCATGCGCTTCCACCGGGCCGGGGAATTTTTCCAGAAGGTTGCGCAGAGCCAGCATGTCTTCGCGCCCAAGGCGGTGCTGCGGTATCTGCACGCATATGGGGGTGTCGCTTTGCCCGCAGGCTTCGGCCAGCGAGCGGGCGGTCTGGCCCAGCAGCTTGATTTCGCGCGGGCCTTCGTCTGCTTCTTCATCCATATCGCCGTTGTCCCCGTTGTCTGCCTGGCTGTCGAGCCGCGCCACAAGGCAGATGGGCTGTTCTGAACGTAAAAGATCGCGGCATTCGGCGTATGGGCGGGGGAAAAAAGTCACTTCGGCGTGGCCGGTGAGGTCTTCAATCCCCACAAAGGCCATGCGCTCGCCCTTGGATTTTGTCAGTACTTCCTTCACGCTGACCACCAGCGCCGCGCAGCGGATTTCCGCACCGGGAAAGAGTTCGCGTGCGTCTTCCAGCGTGGTGAGGCCCAGGCGGCGGATCTCGCGAGAGAAGGGCTGCAACGGGTGGCTGGTCAAAAAGAAACCCAGGGCTTCCTTTTCTGCCCGCAGTTTGTCGTCGTCAGCCATTTCGGGCAACGAGGCTTCGGGGCAGTCAAGGCCGATACCGGGTTGGGGCGCGCTTTCCACCACCGGGGCCATGGAGAGCAGCGATACCTGGTTGGATGTTTTGTCCTTGGCCTTTTTTTGCGCGCGGGCAACCACAATTTCAATGGCCGCCAGCATGGCGGCGCGGGGTACGCCAAAGCAGTCGCAGGCGCCGCCCTTGACGAGCGATTCAAGCACGCGCTTGGTGACCTTGCGCAGGTTTACCCGGCAGCACATGTCGAACAGCGAGGCAAATTCGCCGCCTTCGGCCCTGGCTTCCACAATTTCGCGTATGGCTTCATCGCCCACGTTCTTGATGCCGCCAAGGCCAAAGACCACCTTTCCGCCATGAGCCGTAAACTCGCGCAGACTCTGGTTTACAGAGGCCTGCACCACATTGATGCCCATGTCTTTGCAGCACGAGACATACTTGAGCAGTTTGTCCTGATTGCCCATTTCCGAGGTGAGCAGGGCGGCCATGAACTCGACCTTGTAGTGAACCTTGAGGTAGGCCGTGTAGTACGAAATGAGGGCATAGGCGGCGGAGTGCGACTTGTTGAAGCCGTATTCGGCGAATTTTTCCATCAAGTCGAAAATTTCGTTGGCCTTGTCCTTGTCAATGTTGTTCTTTTCCGCGCCGGTAACAAAGTTGACGCGTTCCTTGGCCATGGCTTCGGCTTTCTTTTTGCCCATGGCGCGGCGCAGCAGGTCGGCCCCGCCAAGCGTATAGCTGGCGATGATCTGGGCGATCTGCATGACCTGTTCCTGATAGACGATGACGCCGTAGGTATCGCGCAGGCAGTCGGTGAGCGACTGGTGCGGATACACAACGGGCACCTGCCCGTGCTTGCGCTTGATGAATTCGTCCACCATGCCCGAACCGAGCGGGCCGGGGCGGTACAGGGCCAGCATGGCGATGACGTCTTCAAAGCACGAGGGCTTGAGCATGCGCAGATACTGCCGCATGCCCGAACTTTCCACCTGGAACACGCCGTCCGTGTCGCCACGGGCGTAAAGCTCGTAGGTTTCCGTATCCGTAAGCGGCAGGTTGTCGAGATCTGGCGGTTCATGGCCCTGAAGGGTGATGTTGTCCAGGGTGTCCTGAATCAGGGTCATGGTTTTCAGGCCAAGAAAGTCGAACTTCACAAGCCCGGCTTTTTCCGTCATGGGGCCGTCAAACTGGGTCACAAGTTCGCCGCGTTTGCCCTGATAGAGGGGGAGGTATTCCTCCATGGGCTTGTCTGAAACCACAAGCCCGGCGGCGTGGGTGGAAGCGTGGCGGGCCAGGCCTTCAAGGCGGCGGGCCGTGTCCAGCAGGTGTTTGACCTTGGGGTCGGAGTGGTAAATGTTTTCCAGCTCCGGCTCTGCCTCAAGGGCCTTTTTGATGGTCATCTTGAGGTCGGCGGGCACCAGCTTGGCGATGCGGTCAGTTTCCGCAAAGCTCATGCCCAGGGCGCGGCCCACGTCGCGCACAACGCCCTTGGCCTTCATGGTGCCGAAGGTGGTGATCTGCGCCACCGAGCCTTCTCCGTAGGTTTCCACCATGTGCTTGATGACCTCGACGCGGCGGCGTTCGCAAAAGTCCACGTCGATATCGGGCAGGGAGACGCGTTCGTTGTTCAGAAAGCGTTCAAACAGCAGATTGTAGGGGATGGGATCAAGGTTGGTGATGCGCAAAGCCCACGCCACCAGCGAACCGGCGGCGGAACCACGCCCCGGCCCCACGGGAACATTGTGGTTTTTTGCCCAGTTGATGAATTCCTGCACGATGAGGAAGTAACCGGGAAAACCCATTTCAAGGATAACGCGCAGTTCGTACTGCAAGCGGTCCCGGTAGAGCTGAACATCAATAGTGTCTCTGTCGGGGTGTTTTTCCAGCCGTTTTTCCAGCCCTTCTTCTGCCAGCCGCCGAAATTCGGAATCAAGGCTGGCCCCTTCCGGCAGCTTGTACACAGGGAAGTAGTGGTGGCCGAAGTCCAGCTCCACATTGCACTGCTCGGCAATGCGCATGGTGTTGGCCAGGGCTTCGGGCACATGGGCAAAGGGTTTTTCCATCTCTTCGATGGACTTGTAGTACAGCTCATGGGTGCCAAAGCGCATGCGCTTGGGGTCGTCCATGGTGGTTTGCGTCTGAATGCAGAGCAGCACTTCGTGGGCTTCGGCATCGTCAGCGGTGAGGTAGTGGCAGTCGTTGGTGGCAACCAGCGGCACGCCCGTGGTTTCCGCCAGTTCCAGCAGGGCGTTGTTGGCCTTGGTCTGCTCCGGCAGGCCGTTGGACTGCAACTCAAGATAAAAACGGTCGGGGTAGATATCGGCGTATTCCCGCGTGAGGCTCAGGGCCTTGTCCATGTCGTCCGCAAGAATGGCGCGGGGGATTTCGCCCGCAATGCAGGCCGAAAGGCAGACAAGGCCTTCGGAATACTTGCGCAGCAGGGGTTTATCCACGCGGGGTTTGTAATAAAAACCCTCAAGGTAGCCCTGTGTGACCAGCTTGACCAGATTGTGGTAGCCCGTGGTGTTCTGGGCCAGCAGAATCAGGTGGTTGCGGCGGCGCGCCAGAGGCGAATCCGTGCTTTTATCCTTGTGGTCGTGGCAGACGTAAACCTCGCACCCAAAGATGGGTTTGACGCCGTAATCCTTGCAACCCTGATAAAAATAGGCCGCGCCAAAGAGGTTGCCGTGGTCGGTGATGGCGCAGGCGGGCATGCCGAAATCCTTGGCGCGGGCGCACAGATCCTTGATGCGGATGGCGCCGTCAAGCAGGCTGTATTCGGTATGGCAATGAAGATGGACAAAATCTGACATGAAAACTCCAGAAGCGGAAAAGGCGGGCGTTACCGGCGCAAAGGCCTGACAGGCGTGCGCCTGCGCAGGGTGCGGCAGCGCCAGAGCAGCTTATAGCACAGGCAGGGGGGGCCTTCAAGGCGGGGCCATGAGGCCAGAAATGCAGGATGGGCCGCGAGAGGAGATCCAACGCCTCAGGCGCGCTGCAAATGCAGCAAAGTCGCAGCGCCTGCAAAAATGGGGCGGCGCTCGTGCACCAGCGCATTGCATTGGTGCACAAGCCCCTCAATGCCGCCCCTTTGAATAAAACTTGCTTGAGGTGCCCCGTCTGCCGCCGCTGTTCTGCGTGCTTTTGTCAGCGCCATGAGGCCGCGCGCAGCCAGTGTTGCGGGCAGCTCAAGGTTGCGTTCCGCCAGCTTGAAATCAGCCACCAGGACTACTTCAGCGCTTTCAAGCGCGAGCCGCAGCAGGGCTTCTGCCTGCGCCGCAGGCAGATAAAACAACGCAAAAGCCAAGCGCGCACAGGCCAGGGGCGCATGGCTGGCGCTTCGCAGTGTCTGCACATCTGGGTTGAGCGGGGCATGCGCGTACGCATCCGGCCACGGCACACGCCGCGCCAGCGCCGCCTGCGGAAAAAATGCAGGGCAGGCAGGCAAAGCATCAAGGCTGGCTGCCGTAGGGGCATGCGTCACTGCGCGTTCTCCAGAATATGCAGCAGGCAGTCGCGGGCTTCGGCCTGCGGAACCGTGCCCGGCATACGGCGCAGCAAGTTTTCCGCATGCCCGTCCTCAAGAAATTTGCGGCGGCTTGAGACAAAGTGCAGATCAAAAAACCATGTCCCCAGCAGCAGGCGAAAATCGTTGACGCAGCGCAGGTCCACATAGGCCGCCACGCGCTTTTCGCGCACGGCTTTGAGAACAGCCTCGCTGGCGATGGTGGGGTCGTCCGGCTGTTGCAGCACTACCGTGGGATTATACGGGGCTGGGCCGCTCAAGTGCTCGTCCATGACCCGCAGAATGTCCAGCTTGTCCGCATCGCGCACCACATTGGTGACCAGAGCGATGTTCTCCGGCGTCCCCTTGGGCAGGGCAAAACGGTTGTGCATGCCCACCGCCGCCATGACCAGCTTGCGCATTTGCGGCGTCTCGCTGACGAGGCGGCGTTCGGCCTTGAGAACCCGCACGCCCATCTGTCCGTGATTGCACGATTCCCTGTCTCTGAATGTGTGGTAGCGCAGATACTGCTCAAACCGGCCCACATCATGATACAGGGCGGCCAGCAGGCAGGCCCGCGCGGTCTGCGGGTCAAAGCCCTCGCCTTCAACGGTGTGCCGGGCATTTTCCAGCACTTCAAGGGAGTGCCGGAGTTTGAGATCCATGGGCGAGGCATCGCCTTGTTCCAGGGCTGTTTTGGCGGCGGCATATGCAGTAAACCACGCCAGATGCAAGGATATGTCGGCGGATGCTGTGACAGTGCAGTTCATGGGTAATCAAATACGCTCTGGTTTTACGCAATGCAAACGGCTTGACCGGGGCACGTGGGCTGTTGGGTTATTCCCCCGGCGGGGCAGGCGAGAGCAGCTTTTCAGGCACCTCGCCGGGGCCGGGAATGACCAGTGTTTCCGGATTCATGCTGTACCATGCAAACCACATGGAATACGCGCCGTAAAACTGCGGCATGGACGCGCCCTTCATGTTGCCGTCAAGCGCCACGCCCGTGGCAGGATCCCACTGGCGGCGCCGGGTCAGGTCCATCAGT
>Ga0074193_1002035_pt1 | contig 20455 bp, 18 predicted proteins | sample EPASupsiteHSE605_FD_64523 | JGI IMG/M metagenome (GOLD analysis project Ga0074193, IMG submission 64523) | Bioremediated contaminated groundwater from EPA Superfund site, New Mexico - Sample HSE6-05 | ecosystem: Environmental > Aquatic > Deep subsurface > Groundwater > Contaminated ... | reverse complement strand
GTTTTAGAAAAAATTATATGTCCAGTGGCCCAATAGTAAAGAACCTGACTCAAAAATATGGCATCAACTAGTATTTTCCAGCCACTCTTTACACGACAATAACAATATTTTTATAATCAATGTTCATTATATTTAAAAGATAAGGGAGGAAAATGCGCGTGCAATTTTCAAAACAAATGAATAGACTAATACTTCTTGTAGTAGTTATTACTATAATCGCTATCGGATATTACTTTGTCTTAGAGTCACATAGTTTCGCTTTCAAAATAATTCACGCATAACGTTTTACCAGGATTTCCATTGTTTCTTTTTTCTCTGGTGCTTCAACTACCTTTTACTATCTTTCCTTTTACATGTTCCATATTCCTTACTGAACCGTAATTTTCCCATCCACAAGCCTGATAATTCTATCAGCTTTTAAAGCCATATCATCGTTATGAGTAACTACGATAAATGTCTGATTATACTCCTTATTAAGCTGCCTGAGAAGCTCGTAGATCATGTCACCGGTTTTTGTATCAAGATTACCTGTCGGTTCATCCCCAAGTACAATTGCAGGAGAACAGCTCAATGCTCTTGCTATTGCAACTCTCTGATTCTGTCCTCCTGAAAGTTCACCGGGTTTGTGATCCATTCGGTCTTCAAGTCCTACTTCTTTCAGGAGTTTTTCGGCAGTTTCCTTTGCTTCTTTCCTCTTTTTCCCAGCAATCAAAAGTGGCATCATTACATTTTCCAGGGCTGTAAAATCAGGGAGCAAATGATGGTATTGGAAGACGAAACCAAGCATCCTGTTCCTGATCTCAGAACGTTCTTTGTCAGACATATTTGTTACGTTATTCCTGTCTATCAGTAGAGTACCTGAACTCGGAGTATCCAGCAAGCCTATTAAATGCATAAGTGTACTTTTGCCTGATCCTGATGGTCCGACAATTGCCACGAATTCCCCCTTTTTTATTTTCAGATTTGCATTATCGAGAGCACGGAATTCCATCCCGTTTTTATATATTTTTGTCAGGTTTTTAAGTTCGATTATTGGGCTTTCTTCTGTCATATTTTCTGTGCCTCAGTAGAGTTATTGAGATTTAAACAGTCAAGGTTTTATTGACTCTTTTTAACTGTGCAATTCCTCAAATTTTAAGCGAATAGTCTTAAATTTTTAAATTATCTAAATAAATTTGTAGACAAGTTTGTAAACAAATTTGTAAGTAAGTTTGCAAATAAATTTGTAGACAAGTTTGCAAATAAATTTGTAGACAAGTTTGCAAATAAATTTGTAAATTTATTATACGCTAAAACCAGGATAAACAGCTTTTTTACACCAGCGAAATGTATATCATATCAGGCACTTTCTATGGCTTTTACAGGATCAAGCTTTGCAGCTTTTCTTGCAGGGTAGATACCTGAGATTATATTAATTATGAAGGCGAAGAAAGCAGCATATACGAAGTTTAGAGGTTCGACTTCAAGAGGGAGAGTCTGGAGCCCGAAGTACATCTCCTGAGGGACTGCAATTTTATAACTTTGCAGAGTAACGGTTGCAATATAACCCAGGATAGTGCCCAAAACCAGCCCAATAGCTCCGAGAATCACAGACTGGAAAAGAAAGACAATCATTATGCTTTTTTGAGAGGCTCCCATGGCTTTTAGGATACCTATTTCTCGTGTTCTCTGGGCAACAATGGTAATCAGAGTATTTGCAATCCCGAAGCCTGCAATCCCGTAAATAAGAATATAGAAAACGTTTACGAAAACCTTTTGAGTGTTTAGAAGGTTAAGAATTTCTGCATTTGCTTCTATCCAGCTTACTGCGTTAAGCTCGGTTTCTCTTTCAATTGAACTTGCAATACTATCTGCCTTATATGGGTCTGCAACTCTGATCCCTATTGTGCTTACAACTCCGGGTTCATTGAAAAATTCCTGTACCGAGTCCAGTCTTGCATAAGCTGTTACCTCGTCTGCAGCCGTTCCTGTATGGACCAGACCTATAACCTTAAAAGAAGTTGTTTTTGAGCCCGGAAATGCAGCGTCTACCCGGTCTCCAAGCTGAACCCCAAGATTTTCCGCAAGTTTATCTCCAAGTACTATTCCGTGCCTTGTATGGGTAAGCGATAGAAAGCTCCCTTCTACTATATCCTTGCTTACTCGCATAACCTTATCTTCAGCCTCAGGTTCAATTCCCTGAAGTGAAATACCTTCTGCATTGTCCTTATGTTCCAGGGCTGCCTGACCCAGATATTTAGGAGATACCGCTATAACTCCTTTTTTTTCCGAAATCAGGGCTGAATTGTATCTGTAGAGATGAATAAACCCTTCTTTTTCATCTTGAGGATTGATAACAATATGTGGATTATTCTCAGTACTGGACTTTATAAGCTCTCCCTGAAATCCAGAAAGCATTGCCATCATTACCGTAATTACAGCGACGGCAAGAGCAACTGCAAGTATGGCAAAAAAGGTTTGCTTTTTTCTGGAAAAAACTTGCCTCAAAGCAATTTTCAATTCATACATCTGAATTAGCTCCTGGAAGTGGTACATCTTAGTGTTTTTAGTCAGCGGAGAATTCCTTATTTTCCAGAGTATCCTATCTATTGAGGTATTTTTTAACTTTGCTTAATAATTTTATCTGAATAAGCCCAGGGAATAACCTTAAACCTGTGTACTTATTTTCAACTGATATATTCTGTACTTACTTTGAACCGATAAATTCTGTACTTACTCTGAACTGATAAATTCTGTACTTATTTTGAACTGATAAATTCTGTACTTATTTTGAACTGATAAATTCTGTACTTACTTTGAACTGATGGACTTTACAGGATCGAGTTTAGCTGCCTGCTGGGCAGGATAAATCCCGGCAATAAGGTTCAGCAGGAAAACTGCAAGAATAATGACCAGAATGTCCCCTATCCTGATTACAATGGGAATAGTTGTAAGGCCGCCGTAAAGTTCCGAGGAGGCAGCTGGCATTTCGTACTGTCCTATTCCCAGAGAAGCTGCAATTCCTGTAAGAGTCCCAACAAGAGCACCTAATAAACCCAGAATACCGCTTTGAAGCACAAATATTGTCCTGATACTGGAAATAGTAGCTCCCATAGCCCTTAACATACCGATCTGACTTGTCGCACCGATGACTGAAAGATTCAGAGCGCTAACTACTCCAAAAGAGGCAATAACTACAATCAGACCAAGGATTACATTGTTGGAGGTAGTTTCTATCGCGATTGTCCTGAGAATTTCAGGGTTGGTTTCTGTCCACCCTCTTGCCTTGTAACCAGTCTTTTCTATCTTAGCAGCAACTTCCCTGTCCCTGTTAAAATCCTCAAGCCTGACAGAAAGACCGTTAATTACGTCCGGAACGTTGTAGAACTCCTGAGCAGTATCCAGAGATGTATAAGTGAGGGATTCGTCCAGAGGAGAGCCTGTATGGAAGATTCCAACCACTCTCAGGGACAGAGGGTTTGCATTGGGAAAAGACACATTAACCGAGTCTCCAGGATTAACCTCAAGCTTATCTGCCAGTTTCGAGCCAATTACAATTGTGTTTCTGGAGTATTCAAGATCCCTGAAATCTCCTTCAACCATGTCAGTTTCAATATCGCTGATATTATTTTCCTTTAAAGGTAGAACACCTTTCAGCTCGGCATTATAAGAATTTGTTTTGAACCTGAAGGAAGCTTTTCCCGTAAGAAAAGGAGAAACCGCAGAAACGCCTTCGATTTTTTCGATATTGTCCACAAGGGTTCTGTAAAGGTAAATATAGTCCTCATCTTCTTGCGGAGATACCGATACATGAGGAAGTTTATTTACCGTAGTACTATAAAGTTCATCTGTGAAACCAACCATAAGAGCCTGAGAAACGGTAAGTACCATCACAGCAAGAGCTATAGCTCCAACTGAAAGAATTGTCTGGAATTTCCTTGCCCTAATCTGCCTGAGTGCGATAAAGAGTTCATAACGCATAGGACTCACAGCCTTAGATCTGGTTTCAAATTTTACTTCTAAATAGGATATAAATCACAGAAAGCCCTGAAACTAAAGCTGCCGCAGAAAAACCCGGAGTTCCGTTTTCACCTGAAGCTTCGGTTTCTGAAGTAGTATTATTTGCCGGGCTAATGCTGGAATTCCGGGAGAGATCTGATTCGATAACTGTTTCCCTGTGTTCAATAGCATCACCATCGTTTCCCAGAAGTTCGATTTCAAGCCTGTAGATTCCTTCTGGAAGCTTGTGGCTCCAGGCTACTTCAACGGTTTCGTCATCATCGTTCAGCAATACCGGAACCTTTTGCTGGACAGATTCAACAAGACTGGTATTCCCTTTTTCAGAATTTGTGTTCAGTTTGTATACCGAAAAAACAAGGCTTCCTTCAAAAGGCACCTGAGAGCGCCCGTAAACAGTGGCACTCGCTCCAGTCTCATCTTTGTAGATATCGGTAATCTCCGCATTGTCTCTGGCAGTAAATTGTTCGGCTGAGCTTATGATCTCCCTTTCAGGGGAATAAACCTGAATCTTTACTTTTCCAGTATACTCTTTATTGTTCTCAAGAAGTGTACCCCAGGGAGCGGAAAAAATATCAGGAGCGCTGGTAAGTGATAATTTTTCAGTTTTTGTTGTATAAGCAACATCCGAACCGTTTACAAGCATATATTCAATGTCAAAAAGTGAGGCTTCTTTCGGAGAGAGTGCGACACTAATTCCCTGTGAGTTAGCAACAAGGTCATTGACCTGAAGCCTTAATGCAGAGTTGGTGCCGTAAGCAAAATTATATTTAGCCTCTGAGAAAGCCTTATTTCCTTCAAGAAGCCTGGCTTTTAACTTATAAGCTCCACGTTCGGAATTTCCGACATTCCAGAAACCAACCTTTGTCACCTGTTTATTTGCAGGAATATTATCTATTGGAAGTACCTGTTTGTCAAGTGTTTTCTCGTTTGTTCCCATGGATCTGACAAGAAGCACCTCAAGACTCAAGTTGTTTTCTGGCTGGTCTGAGTAAAGGGTTATATCAAAGGACTCCAGATCGCTATAAAGATCAGCTATGTGCGCTGTATTCATTTCTTCAGTGTGAGAATTTTCGGATGCAGAGGCCGGAAAAACTGATATAAGGTAAAAAGTAAGTAAAAAAAGTGCAGTTTTCATTGTCTTTTACCCCGGTTCTGTATTATGATAATTATTAACAAGTATTTATAAAATTTATTGAAATGGGTTTCAATTAAAGATATTGAATTATTTCTGGACTTTGTATAAAATTCTACTAATCTTTTATGCATATAACTTATTAATAAAGGTTTTGAACATTGTTCACTTAAAGTATTAGTGCATATAATTTATTAACAGAAGTTTTGACTATTGTTTACTTGGAGTGTTAATGCATACAATTTATTAACTGCGGTTTTGAATATTGTTCACTCAGGAGATACCAGATCACTCAGGAGATACCAGATCACTCAGGAGATACCAGATGCAGGATAAAAAAACTGTTCAAGAAAATCGAAGCATGAAACGGGATAAAAAAGCGAAAATTATCTCTATTCAGGATGCAATGTGCATGTTGATAGAGACAAAAGGTTATGAAAATGTAACCATCCGGGACATAGCTGAGGCTGGCGGTGTGAGCATAGGACTGATCTACAAATATTTCCCAGGAGGTAAGTTTGACATCCTTAAAGAGATCAGTTATCGGTACACGGACGAGTTACTGATGACAAATAAGTCCGAAAATATTGATTTTAATGATTTTCCTGGCTACATAAGGAATGTAATAAAAAATATGCAGCAATACACCAGGGATAACATATCTTTGTCAAAAGCATTGATCATAGCCGCACTGCTTGGCGGCGAGATCGTGGAAGAAATCAAAAATCTGGATTTTAAAAATGAATACTACAAATCCGTATCCGAGTTTTTTTGTAGTTTTAATGGTGTTGAGGTAGGTGATAAAGACCCTCTGGAAGTCCTTATAGATTGGGGGATAGCGGTAAAGGGCATTATCCAATGCGACTTGATATATTCTCTGTCTCTCATTAAGAGCGAAGAATCCCTGACCGACCTGATGGTCGATATATCTTTGAAAATTTGGGGATATCGACAGACACCATGAGTTTTTTCTTACTGAACAGGTTCCTGGAACCTAAATAGTTTTTTAATTATTTTCTTATCCAGATTGTAGGTTTTGGGGAAACCGAAGATAATGACGAGGAATTTGAGGAAAAAATGGAGAGACTGACTGCCGAACTTTCGGAGCAGTTCAGGAAATCCGAAGAGCTGGGAAAGAAAATTAAAGAGAATCTGGCAGGGCTTGGGTATGAACTCTGATTAGTCATTAGAAATTGATAGATTGATCATTGGTTAAAGAATTTTACCTGAACTTTTTACCTGAGTTTTTTACTTAAATTTTTTGCTTGAATCTTTTGCTTGAATCTTTTGCTTGAATCTTTTGCTTGAATCTTTTGCTTGAATCTTTTGCTTGAATCTTTTGCTTGAATCTTTTGCTTGAAGTCTGTTCCAGCTCATGTTATGTTGATACTATCAACTGTATGGAAATGAACGCAATTTTCATGATTCTTCTGTTCTGAAAATTCATAGAAATTAATATAACTCAACAACCAGATAGCAGTCATATGAATCCTGATATGAATTCTGGTGAAAATAACGAATTTGTTGAAGACGAGTTATCTTTGTCCGAATTTCTTGTGCCGGATACTCTGGAGATAAAGGAAATAAAAAGTATTTACACGAATGAATACGAGTATAGTGAATATTTGAGTGAAATCGAGTTTTCAATTGCTGACTATTACTACCACGAGAACCGAAAAGTAACGGATAAAGATGTCATAAGGGCATTGAAGAACATAAAGGAGAACCGTGACAAACCAATCAGTTTCTTTGAAAAACCCCTTGAAAAAGAAATTGCAAAAAGTCTGGTTGAGCCTCTTGAGGAAAACCTGCTTTTCGACCACGAATTCACCCTTGTCATTGACTATGTTTTGTGGGTCATTGACAACAGGTCCTGGCTTGAGGACAAACAGGCCTATGTAAAGTGGATTACGTACGTGCTTGGATTTTTTTCAGATGAAGAAGAGAAAAAGTACGAAAGGCAGTTCAAAAAATTTGCACGCAAAATGGGTGTGTCCGGGGCACAGGTTGATACGCTCCTCATGAAAAGAGATGCTGAGGATATGTTCGATGAGGAAGACATTTTCGGAGAGGGAGGCTTATTAGAAGGTCTGAGCCCAGAAGATGTTTTTGGAGAAGGCAGGACGGCAGATGACCTTGAAACCGGCTTCTTTTTAATGAACGACGATGAGAAATTCGATTTCTTGATGGACAAAGGCCCGGATTATGTCGACCTTGTCCAGGACTATGTCATGGAACTTGCGGAAAAAGAAGAGTTTGAAAAAATCCAGGACTTTTACAAAAAGTTCAATGAGAAGCATAAAGACTTTTTCCCTCTGCATTTTATTGTTGGGTCTGCCTACCTTAACAGTGACCCTGCTCTTGCAATATCCTATTTTGAGAAAACTCTGAAAGCTACTGAAGATTCAGAAGAATTCCCTCCGGAAATGGGAGGAGAACTGAAAAAGTATATGGATATTCTAACAAAACTCCTCCTTGAAGAAGATACTGAGAAAGTTGAGGAAAAGGTCGTTGAAAGCAAAAAAGCAAAAAAAATCAGAAATCTGGAAAAAAAGCCTTAAAAAATGATTTCGAAAGCGAATAAGCCTGATATTTTTCGTTTTGAATTTTGTCATGTACCTTAAGGGTTCCAATAAACAATTTGCCCGAGAAACGACTTGTGTTTGAATGGTAAGCTTACCGCTTTACCACAATTTTTAATTCTCGAGTTTTGCTTCCCGAGTTCCGTCTCGGCAGGACGGTGCCCTTTTCGCTGCGCTCAAGAGGGCTGAATTACAAATATTTCTGATTACATATTTAGTACCGTGTCGTTCTTGCCACGCTCTACGCATGATAGCGACCTTTCCTATGAAATTTAGGAAAGATATTTGAGTTTGAAAAAACCGAAAATAATGATTAGATTTGAAGAAATACATGGAAAATATAAGTACAGAACTTTTGGAGCAGTTAAGGAAATCAAAGGAGCTGGAGAGGAAAATAAAAGAGAATCTGGCAGGGCTTGGGTATGAAATTTAATTCAAGTTAGTAGAATCTGAAATATCTCAAATCCTTGAGCTATGAAAGGTTCCCACTGAAAGTAAAGAAAAACTAAACTTACAAACGAAGCTTAAAAACTAAGTTTTTAAACACATGCTGCTACAATAAATATTAAGAAAAATATAAAATTATAGACAAGCGGAGGCATGCTATGAGTCCTGATACTGGGAACAAATTCACTGAAGGGGAAGATTACTCGCTTTCCCGATATCTAAAACCCGATACTCCGGAAACAAACAAAATTAAAAGTCTGCAAGGAAAGGAGTACGAATACGGCGATTACCTGGGAACTATTGAATATTCGATTGCAAGATATTTTTATGAAAATGATCGAAAAATAAAGGACAAAGATGCAGTAGCAGCATTAACTAATATCAAAAATAACTGCGATAAAAATATCTCTTTTTTTAAGCAGGGTCTTGAGATAGAAATAATTGAAAACCTGATAGAGCTTCTTGATGATGAACCAATAAGCCATCACGAGTTCGAACTGGCAATTGATTACGTTCTAGAGGTTATCGATAACAGGTCATGGATGGAAGACGAACAGGCGTACCTGAAGTGGGCAACTTATGCTATGGGGCTTTTCACCGAACAAGAGAGTGAAGAGTACGAAAAAAGCATCAAAAAGTTTGCTGCCAAAATAGGCCTGTCCAGCAAACATGCAGATCTCATGCTTATGAAAGGAGATGAGGAAGATTATTTCGAATTTGTAGAAAACTACGAAGCAGAGGATAGAGAAGAACTAACTGAAGAGGAACTGGTGACCGAAATGGAAAAAAAGTTCCTCTCAATGCCAGAGGACGAAAAATTTGATTTCCTGCTGGAAAACGGCTCTGAGTTCTATGAACTCGTAGGCCTCTATATCTCAGACCTGTCCGAAAGAGGCGAATTTGATAAAATCCAGAACCTGTACGAAAAGCTTACTGAAAAATACGATGACTTCCTTTATCTGTATGTTTACATGGGAGGAGTCTATGTCGAAAAAGACCCTGCTCTTGCTAAGTCCTACTTAGAAAAAGCTCTGGAAACTCTTGATAGACTCGATGATCTTTCGGATTCTACTAGAGAAGTGTTAAGAGCTAATTTCCTCAATCTTATAGATAGATTAGAGTGATTTTTGTCACCCTAGTTCCGTCACCCTAGTTCCGTCACCCGAGTCCCGTCTCGGGAGGACGGTGCCCTTTTCGCTACGCTCAAGAGGGCTGAATTACCCGAGTCCCGTCTCGGGAGGACGGTGCCCTTTTCGCTACGCTCAAGAGGGCTGAATTACAAATGTTTCTGATCCGAAATGTTTATTGTACCGTGTCGTTCTTGTCACGGTAAATATATTTGCCCTAAAAAATTACAAAAAGTAAAAAATCGAGAACAGTATCGCCTGAAAAAGTGATAATTCTAAGGTTTTGCAAACTATGATTTCAGGTTTTCGTTTACTGCTTTTTCTTTAGAGAAGTTTGCTATCCGATAGTTTTTATTCTATTTTTACATCAACTAATTTCTCTAAAGGCTCCTGATAAGGCACAGTGACTTTAAGTACACCGTTTGAATATTTGGCAACAGCTTTTTCCGGAACTACTGGGCAGTCGGTTGGATAGCTGTCCAGGTATGAAACTCCTTCTTTTTTACCGCTTACATAAAAGCTGTCACTTGTGAGTTTGAAAGAAACGTCTTTCTTTTCCACTCCTGGAAGAAGTACTTCAATTAAAAGGTTTTCATATTTGTCATCAGGATATGTACTAATTACCGGTGATAGTCTTAATGTTTCCACCATAATATTACCCCAAAATAATGTCATATATTAACATATTTATACATTTGTATTGAGATGTTCAATCCGTCAATATTATGGCAATGCTGTTTTTTAATAGACTTTCAAGCAAATATAATTCACTAAGAAAATAGCTATGTTTAAATAAATTTGCCAGGATACACTTTACCAGTTTTTGTCTTCCTGTTTAAATGGAGAAAATTGTCTTTCTAACGAGATTCTGGCATATTAAAGCCAAAAAAGAAAAACCAGACAAAAAGGAGAAATCTCCATTCCAACCTTCATCCCCGAATTCAAGCAAGCTGAACTTCTATGCATAGGTGTAGAGCAATTACATCCGGATTGTAGCATGAAAAGGATTACTATCCGATTGTAGTATGAAAATGAGTACTTCTGTCCTGATAATCAATTCCAGAGACTACACGTTTTTACAGTTTAAAACTATACATTTTATAGTTTAAAACTATACGTTTTTACAGTTTGTTATTCTGACTAAATGTATTTGTGAGATTTTCAGAGCGATTAAGGTACTTTGAGAGCATGTTTTTAATGTAACTGACCTGGCTCGCTCTAAATTCTTTAAGTGGACTCGGCGGGATTCGAACCCGCGGCCTTTACGTTGCGAACGTAACGATCTTCCCCTGATCTACGAGCCCAAGAAAGGAGAATATGAAAAGACTGTTTCCCGGACGCATTGTCCGGGTCTCTTCTCCTCTTAAAAACGATTGACGTCAATAACCTGGACGTTTTCAACGCCGGAAACTTTTGCAAAGGCTTCTTCTGCAGGCTCAGTTCCGCCTTCTTCATCATTAACAATTAATGTCACAATCAGAGCCTTCAAACCAAAAGCAATCGGCTCTTCAACAATATCTCCGTGAAGGTCGGCTCCTGCTGGAATTACGCTTTTTATTTTCTCTTTCAGCTCTGCAAGGTCAGTGTCAACGCTCTCTGGCATGATTTTAATCTTTGCTGCAACATCACCCATTATAATTCCTCTTAGATTTTGTCTGATCTTTTGATCGAGTTTAAGGTCGAATTTAATTTTTGTTTACACATCAGGCATTAAGTATCCTTCGGAATTTATCTGAATCAGGGTGCCTTGTATCCGCACTTGGGGCAGGTGTATACGTTACCCTGCTGCCTGCAGCTTCCACATCTCCCGATTTCCGATCCGCACTGCGGGCATGGAAACTTTACATAACCCTTTTCTACGAGGCGAATTCCGCATGAAGTACAGTATTCAACTTTTTGTGCTGACATTTTTTTTCTCCTTATTAATTACTTCTAATAGTAAATTTTGTAACGAGTTGCCGATGAATGAGGTGCCTTCTTTAAGTATCGATCTTTTGCTTTTCCGGGCACCTTTGTTAACGTTAGCAGATTTAATGAACTGAATTTAATTAATGCTTTTGGACACGCTTTGCTTCTGCCCTAGTCATATACGATATACGATTTAAATATTCCCCTTTACCACAGTACCAAGCACGGACTTCCCATACACAGCCTGAACTACCCTATCCGGAAATTTTCCGTTTACAATCAGGCACTCCATTCGTTTTTTCGTGAGAAATCCCGGCAGGGCAAAATCAATACAGCTTTCACGGTTTCCTATATAGCTGACAGCAGAAATTTCCCTGACTAATTTTCCATTAATGAATATACCGTCCACGTCCGTGGCCTTTATTAAGGTTGCTCCAATCCGCTTTGCAACCCAGGCTGCGATAGTATCAGAGGTCACGTCCCAGGTATGATGCAGAGGATCCTCCGTTCTCAGTAGCCGGTATGGGAAAAGAACAGAGACGCCCTGAGGCAGACTGGCTATCGAATCTACGCCCAGCGCATGGCTTTTATCCTTAAGATAGCAGGCATATTGCTCCATACCCAGTATAGCCATCCAGTGAGCCGCATCGGCACTAAGGGAAAAGCTCTCATCAGTTTTCCTTACTGCATCAGCAAAGACTCCTCCTCCGGGTACTATTAGAACGGAATAAGGAAGTCCTTCGGATATACACGCTTCCTCTGGAATTTTCTGGCTTTCCGAGCCAAATTCCTTTACGAGCCTGTCTACAAGCTCGGGGGCCTCTTTAATAAGGCTTCCCCCTATTTTTATTACCACTCTCATAGTTTTCCTTTCAAGCAACCGTTGCGCTGGTTGATCACGCCTATAGGGTTTGGGGATAAGCTCCTCAAATCCAAATGATTTTCTGGTTTTCGATAAAACCTTTTCTCAAAAGGTTTTCGTTCAAGCCTTTTTTGAAAAGGCTTGAGGTTAAGCAGTCTTTTAAAAAGGCTTGGCAAGCAGCCTGGCAGCCGCATATGCCGGAAAGACTTTTGAGATCTCTTCTCCCCAGCGGTCGGATACTGAGATGCATTCGAAGCCAAGCTTTTCTGCGGCTTCTTTTATCAGAAATTCTCCAAGGCCTGCAGCTGCGATTCTTTTAAGTCCGTTCTTTTCCGCAACTTCGGAAATTGCCTCGGCAAGGACAGAGATTTGTTTTTCTTTTACCTGGGCTGCAATTTCATATATTTCTTCTTCCTGGATTTCGGAAAGGTCCGCACATACCAGCCTTGCAAGCCTTCGCATAGCATCGGTTTTGCTCCTACCTGCCCCATCAGCAGTTTCGCATGTGTACATATTTTCATCAATTTTTCCAAGCAGGAGATAGGCGTCCGCTGTTGTAGTAAAGAGTTCGGAAGCTGTCCTGCACCAGGTCTGACCAAGTTTTACTTTTTCGAGGAGTGCGGCAAGGTTTGTCCGCAGGGTGCCTGCATAGACGAGTTCACTTCTAACCAGCCGCTCAAAGTCAGTAAGTCCGGCTTTATGTTCTCCTGACAGGATAGGGATAATGTCGCTTGTGGTACTTCCCACATCCACAAAAATACAGTCTCCTATCTCTTTTCCTATCAATCCGGCTGAAGCCGCCCAGTTGGCAGCAGCAAGTTCCCTTATATCGTCAGTTTCGCTCTGGAACCTTCCAGTACTGTTTATATAAGATACTTTTGAGAGCCCAAATGCAGAATCGACACATGACTTTATAAAGCGGATGCCCTGTTCCTTGTCCTCAAAGCAATCTGCAAGTTCACCGGTCATAACAACAGCAACCTTTTCGGGCTGCAACTGCTGTGCAATTTCCTTTAAAACTTCCGGAAGCTTTGTGTTTTTCCAGAGAGGCAAATAGTGCAGTTCTACAATCGCTCCGTCCGAGGAGGCAAGCTTAGTATTCGCTCCTCCAATATCAAGCCCGATAACCTTTGAATTCATTTTTGAGCCCTTATCATGTTTTTTAATTTGTTTCTCATCTTTCAAGCTTCTGGCTTTTCAATCTGTTCCTGTTTTTCAAACCTTTCCGAAAATCTCTCCCAGTGCATCCTTTGAAAAGCGGTATTCTCCCTCAATATGTACCGAGTCAGGAAGTTCTCCAAACTTATTTTTTAAAAGCAGGTCTCCGATTTCTTCTCGCATAACACGGCTAATTCCAAAAAGCGAAGCCGTAGGCCTTGGGTTTACATCCACTATATACGGAAGGTCAGCAAGTATGATGTCTACACCTACATACCCGAAACAGTCAAGGCATTTGACTGTGGAGATCGCAGTTTCATAGAGTTCGTCTTGTCTCGGAGTCTGATAAGGAGTCAGGCTTCCATTGTATTTTATGCCGAATGATGCAGCTTTCCCATTTTCTCTGGTCTTGGCTTCTTTCTCACCAAACTCTATAAACTGACGGTTTACAGTAAGAGGAAGCGGTTTTTTTCCTGCAATAAGGCTTACGCTCAGAGTTTCTCCTTCAACATACTCGCTTGCAATGATTTCTGCTTTATTCTCAAACTCCGTGACAAGGTATGTTGCCTCTGCGCCGCAGCCGAATCTGGGTTTTGTAACGTACTTTTTGCCTTCTTCAGCCTTTTTTGCGATCTCGGGAGCTTTAATTCCGGCTTTCGTCAGGATTTCCGTGCACATCAACTTATCAGCACAGCAGGCTGCCGATCCGGGTGAACATCCTAGATTTACAGTATTTTCTTCAAGAACTTCATTCAACTCAGGAAGCATAGAATCAGGCGCAATAATCAGTCCTGCATCACAGCTCTTTGCTTTTCTCTCGATTACCTGCATGAAGTTTTCGGCTTTAGATTCAATGCATGTGCCTGCACTAATTTTTGTACCTGCTGACGGATAGTATACCTCATGCCCAAGACGAACAAAGCTTTCCGCAAGGGTTTTTAGCATAGCAGCTCCCTCAGGGATAAGGGACTTTTCAATGTCCGTACCGACAGCAAATTCCGCAATCAGGATTTTCATTCGGAAAGGAAAAACTCGGGAACTTATTTATTACTTTTTATTCCAGGCCTTTTGAAAAAATTGCTTTGAGCGCAACCGTTGGGCCGCAACCGTTGACCCGAAACCGTTGACCCGAAACCGTTGACCCGAAACCGTTGCGCCGGTTTATCACGCCTATAGGGTTAAGGGATAAGTTTTTCAAATCTAAAAGTTGTCAGGGGTTTTCGCTCAAGCCTTTTCCCAAAAGGCTTGGCTCTAAGCAGTTTTTTAAAGGCTTGCTAAATACGAAATTGAGCATGTAAAAGTTTATATAAATTATACAGTTTATACCATAAAGTTAAATGTTGAAAAACACAAAGGTGCCTGGTAATATTAATAGCATAAACCCTAATTCTCAGTCGATCTTTGAAAACCCTTTTGTCAAAACCCTTGCCATTGCGGTTTTCATGGGTATATTCCTGGTTGATATGAGTCTTGGGCTCTTTGAGATCTTTTCCACAAAAGAAAGTCCATTGCCCTTAGCACTCGTACTTTTGATCTTTGCGGTAATGTTTATTGCAGGCATGGTTTTTTACGAAAAGCATGGGCTGGATACTATAAGTTCCCTTGTCGGAGGAGCTCTTGCAGGTTTTGGTTTTTCTTTCATGTTTGTATCGCTTATAGGAGGCGTGCAGTTTGCACTTGGAGGAGGAATCTCAGCTATCGGTTGGGATCAGGTAATTTCAGCAGTTGCGGCTTCCATGATTGCAAGCGTCGTAATGCTCAAAACACTCTTCTATAAACTTCAAAACCACTCTTACTGATTTTTCTTTTTCTTTTCTTTCCTTAATAATATGTATTCTTAAGTATACGAAAAATATTTATAGAATTACAAACAATCACAGATCAGGACGAGCGAAACCGTTACACTTACTTGAAGGGGTTCGACGAATGAAAATATTCAATAAAGAAGAAAATAAAGATTCTAAAGAAGACACTCAAGCTGAGGCTGAAAATTCTGAAGCCCAAAATTCTGGTTCTTCGGCGGAAGAGGTTAATAAAGTACGGGAAAACCCCGAAAAGGCTTCTGCCAGTTCGGAAGTTGAGAACGGTTATGAAGCTAGATGCCAGGAGGAAAAACAGGTTCTCATGGATAATTATTACCGGCTTGCAGCAGACTTTGACAATTTCAGAAAACGGACCGCCCGCCAGATGGAGGAAAATCGGAAAGCTGTGCTTGAGCAGGTATTTCTTGATTTCCTTGAAGTAACGGACAATTTCGATCGCGCCATTAAGTCTGCAAAGACTGCAGAGGACATGAGCTCGATTGTCAGCGGAATAGAGCAGCTTTCAAGACAGTTTTTCTCAATCCTCGAAAAATACGGGCTTGAGAAGATCGAAAGTGAAAAAGCCAGTGAGTTTGACCCTCACAGGCATGAGGCAGTTCAACATATCGAGACCTCTGAAGTCCCGGACAATACTATAGTAGAAGTTTATAAAACCGGATATGCTCTTAACTCTAAAGTTATCAGGCCTGCTATGGTCTCAGTGGCCAGAAATCCTGATGAAGCCGAGAAATAAAGGTGGAAAAATCTTACTCCTTAGTTCAGGCATACTTACTCTAATTAAACTGAATATAATTAAACTATACAGCTTTACTATAACTTTAATATAACTTAATAAATAATTTAACTAAATGACTTGTCTAAACATTTTGTTTAATATTACAATTTAATAAAAACTTCAATTGAATAATTTAACTAAGTAATTTAGTGAGGACAAAACATGGCAAAAATACTGGGTATTGACCTAGGTACTACGAACTCATGCATGGCAGTAATGGAAGGCGGGGAAGCTGTCGTGATCCCGAATGCCGAAGGCGCCAGGACAACCCCATCAGTGGTCGGATTTTCCAAAAAAGGAGAGAAACTTGTAGGCCAGGTTGCAAAGAGGCAGGCCATTTCGAATCCTGAAAATACTGTTTATTCCATTAAAAGGCATATGGGAGACGCCAATTACAAGGTGACTCTTCTGGGAACGCAGTATAAGCCTCAGGAAATTTCCGCAATGATTCTCCAGAAGCTCAAAACCGATGCAGAAGCTTATCTTGGAGAAACTATTAAACAGGCTGTTATCACGGTTCCTGCTTATTTCAATGATGCTCAGAGACAGGCTACAAAGGACGCAGGGGCAATTGCAGGCCTTGATGTCCTGAGAATTATCAATGAGCCAACTTCCGCATCTCTGGCTTATGGTCTCGATAAGGGAGATGTAGAACAAACAATTCTTGTCTACGACCTGGGAGGCGGAACCTTTGATGTATCTATTCTCGAACTTGGAGGCGGAGTCTTTGAGGTGAAATCCACAAGTGGTGACACTCACCTTGGAGGAGACGACTTCGACCAGCGTATAGTTAACTACTTACTTGCTGAGTTCAGGAAAAATGAGGGCATTGACCTCTCCAAAGACAAGGCTGTACTCCAGCGCTTAACCGATGCTGCGGAAAAAGCCAAGATCGAGCTATCCGGAGTTGCAAGTACAAATATTAACCTTCCCTTCTTAACAGTTGGTTCGGATGGGGAGCCAAAGCACCTTGATATAGACCTGACAAGGGCTCAGTTCCAGAAGATGACCGAGGACCTCCTTGAAAAGACCCTCGTATCTATGCGCCAGGCTCTCAGCGATGCAAAGCTCACTCCAAATGATCTTGATAAAGTGATTCTCGTAGGAGGCGCCACAAGGATGCCGGCAGTAGTCGAACTTGTGGAAAACTTTACAGGCAAGAAACCCTACAAGAATATCAATCCTGATGAAGCCGTTGCAATCGGGGCAGCTATCCAGGCCGGTGTGCTCGGGGGCGAAGTCAAAGACGTCCTGCTGCTTGATGTAACTCCTCTGACTCTCGGAATCGAAACACTCGGAGGCATAGCAACTCCACTTATCCCGAGAAACACAACAATTCCTACCAAGAAAAGTCAGGTCTTCTCAACTGCTGCTGATAACCAGCCTTCAGTAGAGATTCATGTCCTTCAGGGAGAAAGGGGAGTTGCTTCCGAGAATAAGACTCTGGGCCGCTTTACTCTGGACGGTATACCACCAGCTCCAAGAGGCATCCCGCAGATTGAAGTTACCTTTGATATCGATGCAAACGGGATTCTGCATGTAGGTGCAAAAGACCTCGGAACCGGCAAGGAACAATCCATTTCTATCCAGAAGCCGGGTGGACTCTCTGATGCCGAAATCGAACGCATGGTCAAAGACGCGGAATTGCATGCCGAAGAAGACAGAAAGCGCAAAGAAGAAGTCGAGACCAGGAACAATGCCGAAGCCCTTATAAACGCTGCGGAAAAGACTTTGAAGGAAGCCGGAGATGTGGCAACCGAAGACCAGAAGTCAAAGGTAACTGCTGCAATCGACGATCTTAAGAAAGCTCTTGAAGGTAAAGACGGTGAAGACATTAAGTCGAAAACCGAAGCTCTTCAGGAAGCTGTATACCCGATCTCAACTGCAATGTATCAGAAAGCCCAGCAGCAAGCTCAGCAAACCGCAGGTGAAGCCGGAAGCCCTGATGCGAAAGGCCCTGATGAGACAGTCGTTGATGCCGATTATGAGGTAGTTGACGACGAAAAGCGTAAATAAACAAAAACCAAGTAATAACAGGCCTGGAGATTCTCAGGCCTTACCGGAAACCTGGCTTTGCAGGCTCCGGAGCTTTATCTTTTTTAAAATAACAGGGAATCCTGATGGCCACAACACGTGATTATTACGAAATTCTTGGGTTATCCAAAGATGCCTCACCCGAGGATATAAAGAAAACTTATCGAAAACTCGCATTAAAGTATCATCCTGACAGGAATAAGGAACCCGGGGCTGAGGAAAAGTTCAAGGAGATCTCTGAGGCTTATGCTGTTCTTTCGGATGATGAGAAACGTGCTCAGTATGACCGTTTCGGACATGCCGGAATAAACGGGCAATATAGTGCAGAAGATATCTTCCGGGGTGCAGACTTCGGTGGTTTCGGGGATATATTCGAAATGTTTTTTGGCGGCGGTGGAGGCAGAAGAGGTCCTATGGGGCCTAGGAGAGGGTCCGATCTCCAGTATGACCTTTATATTACCTTTGAAGAGGCAGCCTTTGGAGTCCATAAAGATATCGACATCCCAAGAACGGAAAGATGTTCTAACTGCTCCGGGACCGGAGCAAAGCCTGGAACAAGCCCGAAGCGCTGTCCCACATGCGGCGGCACAGGTCAAATCCGCACCACTCGCTCTGGATTGGGGATGCAGTTTGTAAGCACCACTACCTGCACTACCTGTCACGGCAGGGGTCAGATTATTGAGTCTCCCTGTCCGGTTTGTAGCAGTACAGGCAGAGTCAGAAACACAAGAAAGATTACAGTAAACGTGCCTGCCGGAGCCGATTCAGGTATGCACCTGAGGCTCAGCGGGGAAGGAGATTCTGGAGAACCAGGGGCTCCACCCGGAGATCTCTATGTCGTGATTCACGTAATGGAACACCCCTACTTTAAGAGAGTTGATTACGACGTAATTTCCGAGCTTTCCATTTCTTTTACTCAGGCTGCACTCGGTGCGGATATAATGGTCGATACCCTCCATGGAAAGGTCAAAATGAATATTCCTGCAGGAACTCAGACTCATTCTGTGTTCAGGCTTAAAGATAAAGGAATCCAGCACCTTCACGGAAGTAGAAAAGGTGATCAGCTCGTCAGGGTTGTAATCAAGACTCCGACAAAACTTACTCAAGAACAAAAGGAGCTCCTCCGTCAGTTCGAAACTATAAGCGACGGTAATAACCCTAACGGAAATCAAAATGGTAAAAACGATAAGTCTACGGAGAAGTCCAGAAAAAACAAAGGATTTTTTGAAAAAGTAAAGGATGCCTTTGAAGGTTAAAAGCAGCTTTTAGCTTCAATTTAACCTTTTTAGCTTTAATTTGACATTTTTAACTTTAATTTAACCTTTTTAGTTCCAACTTAATTTTTTTAGCTCCAATTTAATGGCGGGATACAGTCCGTCAACCTCAACAAAACAACAAATTTAAAAATTTTATATTTTATATATTAAAACAATTTTACTCAGGTGCATACACAATAACGGTAAGTTTCCATCCTTCGAACTCTTTAATTGATTACATCAATATAGTCAGAGTTAATTAAATTGTAGACAAAGAAGACTATAGTAATTACTCCTAGACTTAAATATGATTTATATACTTTAAAATTAGGTAACATTTTCTTTTATATATCTATTTTGAATATGAGTCGCGCCATATTATCAAATAAATAATTTATGGCCAATTCATTAAACTGTAAAAATATTAAAAAGTACCCACGACTCGAAATATGTTTGAAAAATGCATTGTTAGAGAGCCTGGACAGAAAACTTATAAGGAATTGGAAAAAAGGATTTCAATAAAATTTCAATTTTTAATAATTACTTGGTTAAATATGTAAAAAATGTATAATTAGACTTTATCTTGATTTATTGAAATCCTTTAATCATTTGTTATAGAGCCTATCCCAAAACCTTGAATTTTGAATAATTGCTCTAATTTCTAAACATGAAAAAAAGTATAGATTTGGGAATGAAACTGTTTTGGGATGAGCTCATAAATAATAGTTTATTAGGTCCTAAACATGATTCGATGTTTCCAATAATTAATTGTTAATTTTTGGGTTGCTTAGCAAAATCTAGGTGATAAATATGAATGTAATACACAAATTGCCCCTTTTCTTACTCATAATTCTATCAATAATGTTTACAGGAACAACTGCATCTGGTGAAAATCAAAAAGATAAGATACCAAATTTCAGTCCAGAAAGTTTTAACAATGTAAAAAACGATTCTAACACTATTGCAGCCTACGGAAAAATGCCTTCTTTCAAAAGTACAGAGCAGAGACAAGATTGGCTTACACTTCTTCAGAACGTGAGTGATGGTGTAAGAGACAATCCTAGTTTTAACTTCTCAGAGTACACATATCCCAATGGTCATGTTGTAGGATATGGATATGACATAAATGGATACTTGTTTGTAACCGTTGATAAAGATCTTGAAAAATCACTTATGGATTATATTTATGGAATGTTTAATCAACAGGCACAAGCAAATGGAGTTACAGAAGTTCCCCTAATATTCAACAGAGGTGAAGTTCCACAATTAGATTTGTTGACTGAAGAAAGCCCATCTAATCATGAAAACAGTACAAATCAGCACGCTGAAACAAATCAACAGAATAGTAAAGG
>Ga0074193_1002034_pt1 | contig 20464 bp, 17 predicted proteins | sample EPASupsiteHSE605_FD_64523 | JGI IMG/M metagenome (GOLD analysis project Ga0074193, IMG submission 64523) | Bioremediated contaminated groundwater from EPA Superfund site, New Mexico - Sample HSE6-05 | ecosystem: Environmental > Aquatic > Deep subsurface > Groundwater > Contaminated ... | reverse complement strand
ATTAATATCTATTTAGGAGTTGCATCACCTAAGAAAGTTGTCAGAACCCTGGCGTTATGTTAAAACTCTAGAGTTTGTTAAAACCTTTAGATTTATCAAAACTGAAAATTTGTCAAAACTGAGAATTTGTCAAAATTGAGAATTTGTCAAAACTTAGGCTTCTTCGGGTATAAAAAAACTGCTTGAGTGTTTATTTCATAAAAATCCTCTTGAGCACTCGTTCAGAGAATTAGAATAAAGAGAATAAAAAGTGCGAGCATAAAAAGAGCTCTCCAGTCGTTTTTCTGCATGGAAAGCTCGTGTATTGATGTCCTTCGGCTTCCCTGATAACCTCTGCCCTCCATTGCAAGGGCCAATTCTTCTGCATCCCTAATTACGCCTCTTAGCAAAGGAATTGCAAGGGCAGGAATTGAACGGAGAGGATTTTTTACGAAATCCATTCCTCTTGCAGTCTGAGCCGCTTTTGTCCGCTCTACCCTCTCGAACAGAAGGGGGAAAAATGCTATAGATATGTTCATCATTGTGGCAAGCTCAAAAGAGCTGATTCCCAGCCAGCGCAATGGCAAAGGCCTTACCATCCTTTCTACACCGCAGGTAATTGCAGACGGATCAGTGCTGGCTGTCAGGAGGGCTGCAAAAAGCAAAAGGAATATAAATCGGGCAGCAAGTTTGAGCCCTTTTTCCAGCCCTTCCAGACTTGGCTGCAGAATCCAGTAAGAAGCAAAGGGCCTTCCATCAGTAAAAAACATCTGCGTAAGAAAGATAAAAAATATAAACAGCATCATAGGCCTTACTGCTCTGAGAAATACTTTTACTGGCAGTCCTGAGAGTAAAGCGAGGACAAAGAAAAATGCGAAAAGAGCCACTATTCCTGCAAAATTATCAATCCTGAATGTCAGAATTCCGAGCAGCATTACAGCTGTAACTTTTATCCTGGGGTCAAGCCTGTGGAGAATGGAAGCCCCAGGCACGTAACTGAAGACAGGTTCCTGCATATTTCCTTCAACTTTCTTTATAAATTATCTTTCAGGAATTTTTCGGAGCTTCCCGTTTTAGTTAATTCCCGTTTTAGTTAATTCCCGTTTTAGTTAATTTCCGTTTTAGTTAATTCTCGTTTTAGTTAATTACCTATTTATTCTCATTATTGTCTATTCCAAGAATCGATTTTAATCTCATAATCTCTTCAAGAGCGTCTTCAACCGTGAAGACTGTAAGGTTTACTGGCAGTCCTCTTGCTCCGAGTTCTTTCATCATGGAAGCTATAGGCGGAAGAGGCTCGAACCCTTTTTTGAGGTAGCTTTCCCGGCTTCCCTGAAAAGCTATTCTTCCTTCCCTTAGGAGAACTATTTTTTCCAGCAAGGGGAAGAATCCTTTAAGATTATGGGTTACAGTTATGACTGCGGTACCCTTTTCTTTTATTCTGTTAAGTGTCCTAAGAATGTCCTTTTTCCCAATCGGGTCAAGCCCTGTTATGGGTTCATCGAGTACCAGATAGTCTGGCCTGAGGGCAAGAGCACTTGCAAGAGCAACTCTTTGCATTTCTCCTCCACTCAGACTGAAAGGGTCTCGAGAAAGCTCGGTCTGGTCAAGAGAAACAGCTTCAATTGCCTCATATACCCTTTGCTCGGTTTCTTTTTTTGAGTACCCAAAATTCAGGGGCCCAAAAGCTATTTCCTCATACACAGTCTTACAAAAGAGTTGATCAGCAGCTTGTTGGAAAACCATCCCTATCTTACGTTTTGCTTCTCTTGAAGAAGGATCAAGACCATCCACACGAACGATTCCGGTTTCCGGCTTAAAAATTCCGTTAAAAAGTTTTGTTAGGGTAGATTTCCCTGCGCCTTTTTCCCCCAGTATTCCTACAAACTCTCCTTTTTCTATCCGCAGGTTAATTTCTCTCAAAGCGGAGGTTTCTAGAGGAGTCTTTTTGGAGTAGGAAAAGCTTACGTTTTCAAGAATAATTGGCATATTTCCTCTGCAAAGCTCTGGGGGGAAGCGGTTTTTTCCCAGGGAATTATTACTCCATATGTTTTAAGGGTCTCTGCTAGCTCTATCAGGGAAGGTAGGTCAAACCCAAGGGTCTTGAGGGAAATATCGGAAAAAATACTTTTCGGCTCGCCTTCAAGCATTACTTTCCCTTTTTCCATGACAATAATTCTGTCTGCGTCATGAAGTTCTTCGAGATTGTGAGTGATATATACAATTGTTTTTCCTTTCCTGTGCAACTTTTTTATGATTTCCAGGACAGAAACTCCGGATTCGGGGTCAAGCATGGAAGTTACCTCATCAAAGATAAGACATTCAGGCCTCATTGCAAGAACTCCTGCCAGAGCTGAACACTGTCCCTGTCCTCCACTCAAAGTTTTCGGAGAACGATGCCTGTACTTCTCAAGACCGGTTTCGGCAAGCGCCATATCAACACACTTTCTGATTTCCATGGGGGAAAAGCAAAGATTTTCTGGGCCAAAAGCCAGATCTTCTTCGACTGTCCGGCCTACAAATTGAGTTTCAGGATTCTGGAACACGATACCTACGAACTTTCGGATTTCTGGAAGTTTTGAGGGATCACGGGTGTCCATTCCCCTTATCATTACCCTTCCGGCCTGTGGTTTCATGAGCCCACTTAGTTGAAGGGCAAGCGTGGATTTCCCACTGCCATTTTTTCCGATTACCCCAATAAATTCCCCTTTTTTTATAACCAGATTTAAGTTCTCAAGTGCAGGGGTACCATCAGGATAACTGTAACTCACTTTTTCAAGCCTGATCATGTTTACTCTGAATTGTAAGTTTCATTTCAAATTTTTTACAAATTTCTTGATAACTTGAGTTTCATTTTTATTTTTTGCTTATCTAGAAAAAGTTAAAAGAAAATAGGTTTAGAGCTTTGAAAGTAGCTTTAGAGCTTGTATGTTGAAGTAATATATGCGGCAACTCCAGTTTTTATAATTTCTCCAGGCAGAAAAGGAACGACGCCAAGAGCAAGGGCTGCTCCAGGCCCGATTTCAGACACAAACATTAATTGAATAAATCCGCAGGTATAGATAACCAGGACTCCTGCACTCATATTAATGACATTAATCAGGAGGCTGGACTTGTCAGCGTTTTCAGCCTTCTCGAAGAGCTTTCCCACAGTATAAGCCGCCAGAATGAAACCAATTATGTCCCCGCCTGTTGGCCCAAAAAGTACGCCCATTCCGGAACTACCTCCTGCAAACACAGGAAGTCCTGCAATGCCAAGCAGGGTATATACTATTATGCTCAAGCCTCCCCATTTGCTTTTCAGCATGCTTCCGGCAAGCAGGACAAAGAAAACCTGCAGTGTAACAGGAACTGGAGAGAAAGGTATAGGGATCTGTATGTAAGCTCCTGCTGAGGTCAGAGCTGCAAAAAGAGATGCGAAAACCATCATTCTTAGTTCAGGGGTCCGGTTGGAATAGGGCTCATTGCTTTTTATATGCACATATTTTCCTCTTATCAATTTTATTAGGTTTTTCTAATTTTTTCACCTTTTTAAAGCCTGTCAAAGCTTTTTATGCCCCTAAATTGGCAGGCAATATAATCCAGTGCAAAGTAAAGGATATAACAGATATAAAGACTGGAACCGCAGTAACCTTACTATCCTTATAATGATAACTTCATAAAGGTTAATTTCAATCCTGGAAGATATATCTCAATTGAAAATCTTGAAAATGTGAAGTATTGTTAACCTTTGAGAGATCAAAGGTTTACATTGGATTTAAAACTTTCCTGAAAAATCCTGGTTCTTGTTTCCAGGTTTACATTCAGTTATGAAGCGATAATTTGATATATATCTTATACCGGTATTATGGATCACCTGAAATGTAAATAGTAGATAGTTGCAAGATTGCATTTTGGGGAAGCTTTTCATGGGCGTGTGGCCTAGCCAGGATATGGCGGCAGCCTCCTAAGCTGTAAATCGGGGGTTCAAATCCCTTCGCGCCCGCTAATTTCCTTTAATCTATCTTTTTCGTAACCAGTATTTACTTAACCTGTTCTTTCGTAACCATTATTTACTTAACCTATCCTTTTGTAATTCTATTTGTTAAACTCGTCTTTTTCGTAACTCATATTTACTTAATCTGTTTTTTGTAATCTTATTTATTTGACCTACTTTTTTCGTAATCCTATTTGTTTAACCTACTTTTTTCGTAATTTTATTTGCTTAACCTGTCTCCTTCGGTTTTTCAAGAAACGAAAGTCTATTTTTGAACTACATAGCTTTCAACTCTAAGGCTTTCTGAATATTCTGCCTGCTTAGAAGAACCGAATTTTTCTGAGTAACTGGGTACTCTTGTAAACAATGGAAAATCTCTTATCTGGAAAGTAAGTATTGCATAGAAGTACACAATAAGGTTTTATTATTATAACCCAGTGGATTCTGTTTTATTAGAAAAGAAATGCTAACCCAGAGGAAATACGAATTGATCAGAAAAGCCAGAGTAAATGACGTAGTTGTAATGAAACAAATCATCAATACTTATTCGAAGGAAGAGCTGATGCTCGCCCGTTCTCTGAGTGAGATATACGAGAACATCAGGGATTATTACGTCTGTGAGATTGATGGAGAAGTTGTAGGCTGTTGTGCCCTACATGTAGTGTGGGAAGACCTTGCAGAGATACTTGCCCTTGCCGTGAACCCGGTATGTGCAAGAAAAGGAATAGGTACAAAGCTTGTTTCTGCCTGTCTTGAGGATGCTAAAAACCTTGGTATGAAAGAAGTTTTTGCCCTTACTTACGTACCCGGCTTTTTCGAGACTCTGGACTTTAAGGTTGTAGACAAAAACAGCCTTCCTAGAAAGATCTGGTCCGGCTGCTTGAGATGCCCTAAGTTTCCGGATTGTAATGAAATTGCTGTTATGAAGTCGGTTAATCCCTGAACTGCTTATGAAATCCTTCTTCAGGATCTTTCTTTTCTATTTTTTGAATATAAAACTTGAAACTCGAAACTTGAAATTCGAAATTTGAAATACAGGATTTAAATTTGCAAGATTTAAATAAATACAAATAGCCAAAGATCAAAAATTATTTATTCAGGTGGTTACATTTTTAGGCTATCCTAATACCGGATCTTGAATCAGGCATACGCTGGCGGGATGACGTAATGCATATAGATCGATTTGAAGAATATCTTGAAACTATTCTCTATCTCATTAGAAAAAATCAGAGCCCTGCAAAGACAAAACAGATCTCTGAAGAACTCAACGTATCTCCGCCGAGCGTGACGGAAATGATAAAAAAGTTACATTCTTCAGGGCTTGTAGAGTATACACCTTATCAGGGAGTTGAATTGACAAAGAAAGGAACTGATCAGGCTATCAAGATCAAAAGAAAACACCAGGTACTTGAAACCTTCCTGGTTGATGTCCTTGATTTTGATAGGAAGGAAGCCCATAAAGAAGCCTGTGAACTTGAGCATGCAGTCTCGGATGCCGTACTTGAAAAGGTCTACGAATTTCTGGGATGCCCAGAATATTGCCCTGACGGGAATCCTATCAATATTGATAAAAATAATATAAGGCAAGAGGAAAGTTTTATCCCGCTTGATGAAATGGAAGAAGGTAGTTCAGGCAAAGTTGCCAGAGTGACCCTTCCAAGAGAGACAAAAGAGCGTTTGACTTCCCTTGGTATTCTTACAGGAGAAGATATCGAGATTAGGAGAAAACAGAAACAGGGCTGTATCTCGGTTATAGTGGTAGGATCAGAAATAGCCCTCGGAAGGGACATCGCAAAGAAAATATTCATAGCTCCAAAAAGCAAGAAAGTGTAAAAGTACGAGAAGGCATACAACTGGAACGGAGTAAAATAACTAGAGATATGACAGGAATTTCAAGTTCATGCTGCACTTCGGGAAGTGAAAGTAAGAACAAAAGTCCCTATGACCTTACAATAGCTTTCATAGGAAACCCAAGCGTTGGAAAAAGCGTATTCTTCAGTAGATTAACCGGGGTAGGTGTAGAGATCTCGAATTATCCGGGTACGACAGTTGCTCTTAAAAGGGGAATTGTAAAGGCTCGGGGAAAAACTATTGAAATCATTGACCTGCCAGGCATTTATTCTCTTGGGGTCACAAATGAAGATGAGAAAGTAACTAAGAAATTTCTGATTGAGGACCGGCCGGATGTTATAATCAATGTTGTTGACGCAAGCAGGCTTGAAAGGAATCTGTACCTGACCCTACAGCTTCTGGAACTCGATATTCCGATGGTTGTTGCGTTAAACCAGGTAGATCTGGCTGCAGACCTCGGAATTCTCGTTGATAAGGACGGACTCTCAGAACTTCTTGGCCTGCCTGTAGTGCCAACAGTTGCGACCTGGGGAATAGGGCTCGATGAGGTAATGCTTGTAGCCCTTGACGAACAGAATAAAAATCAGGAACACCATCAGGTAAGATATAGCCAGTGGATCCGGCAGGCTCTTTCTAGCCTTGACTATGCTTTTCCCAACATACCTCCAATCGTAAAAATGGCAGCTCTACTAAATGATGCTGAGTTTGTAGAACTCTGCTGTATGCCGCCTGAGGCTAATGCCTTGCTCTCTTCTGCCAGGCGGTTAAGACAGAACCTGGAGATAGAACAGGGAATTTCAGTACCTGATACTGTTGCAAGAGATCTCTATGGAGAAACAGGATATATTGTGGACAGCGTGATTTCAAGGTTTGAACCTAAAAAAAATATAAGAGAAAGAATAGATGCCATCCTTACTTCCCCGAATTTCGGAATTGCAGTGCTCATATCTGCCCTGCTCTTTACTTTCCTTCTTGTTTTCCGGGTAGGAGGCTTCCTTGAGACCTGGATTGTGAATGAAATCTTTGAGCCTCATGTGATCCTTCCTGCCGAAGCCGCAACTTCAGGCATGTCGCCTATCATGAAAAATCTGATTATATATTCTCTTCGGGGAGTAGAGGCCGGTTTTGCAATTGCCATTCCATACATCGCAGTTTTTTACGCCATTCTTTCCGTATTTGAGGATTCGGGTTATCTTACAAGGGCGGCTTTTCTGCTCGATAATCTTACGCATAAGCTTGGTCTTCACGGAAGAGCCGTGATTCCGCTGGTTCTTGGCTTTGGTTGCAATGTTCCTGCAATTATGGCAGTGCATTCCCTTGGCACGCAGAGAGAAAGGAGGATAGCTTCTCTTCTTATATCTCTAATTCCCTGCTCTGCACGGACCGTCATTATCCTGGGACTTGTTGGAACTTTCGTAGGTTTCTGGCCTGCAGTTTCAATCTATCTCATGGAAATTTTCATTATTGCTGGCATGGGTTTGATTCTGGGAAAGAGCCTGCCAGGACAGAGGAGTGGCTTCATCATGGAAATGACTCCTCTTAGAAAACCGGAACTGAAATCTACCCTCAAAAAGACGTGGATGAAAAGTAGAGAGTTTTTGTATATTGCTTTCCCGCTTCTACTCGTTGGAAGCGCGTTTTTGGGAGTTGCCGATGCTCTTGGCCTTCTTTCAATCTTCCAGGACTTTGTAGAGCCTATATCCGTGGGAATGCTGGGCCTTCCGGCATTTGCAGCGACTGCCCTGGTTTTTGGGATACTTAGAAAGGAAATGGCTCTTCAGATTCTTGCAGTACTTGCAGGTACAGCCAATTTTGCAGCTGTAATGACACCTGTCCAGATGTACCAGTTTGCTGTAATTACGACCATTTATGTGCCATGTGTGGCAACGATTGCAGTACTGAAGCACGAACTTGGAATAAAGGATACGTCTTTGATAGTTATTTTCACTATACTACTGGCTATTGGAATGGGTATCCTGATCCGGATTTTTGGGCCTATTTTTCTGTGATTTCTTCATTCCGGTTTCTGTTTTTATACTATGTTGCAGGTTTTCTTACCCAGACTTACCTCAAAAGTAACTATCTTTCTCTACTTATTTATCTAAGTTTATGTGATTAATTTAGCAAAAGGAAAATTTTGCCATATCTGGCGCAACATTTATATATTAATAAATGTGTTTTTCTTTTCAAAAAATTCGGTTTTTATCGCAAACTATTAATATTTGATACATAGTGTTATTCCCGATGACCCGAATTACCACTCACTTACACAAAAACGTGTTGAGTGTTATTATGGATATAATCGAAATGGACAATTTCCGCGAGCCTGGACTTGATGAGGTTCAATTTTTCCTTGAAAGCACCGGAACTCACGGTTCCGTTGTTAATGAAACTGCTGCGGAAATGGACTGTACCTCTTCCAAAATTCAATCGAGGGAGAATGTACTGGTCGATTTTAAGAGTCCCTTTTCGTCCATTAACTAACACTTCCCCTTAAGGATATTTCTCCCTTCTTGAAATCCAACTCTTTAACTCTTTTATTTTAAGTTAAACTTGGGTTTCGTTTACTTATTTTACAGTTTGTGAACCCTTTTCTCTGGATTTTCCTGTAAATATATCGGGATTTGAACATAAATCGGGATTTGAATATATATCAGGATTTGAATAATACTCTCACTCGATTTGTTCAGGCATGCAGGACTTGCACAAGTATATTCTATTTACCGCTTTTATCATGCTTATATCGAAAAATATTTATATAAATTCTCGATCAAGTTATTCCTTTTTTGCTTCTTAATTTCTTTTGCTTCCTAATTTTCTTTAGTTTGCTAATTTTATTTTGTCCCTTGATCCCTTTTAGTCCTCTTCTATTGTTTCCTTGAAAAACCAGTTTCCGCTTCGGGAAATTTTATATCACAGTTTTTGGGTATATCCATCACGGTTTACGGAGTATTTCAGCAAAAACTAAATAAAAAGATTTTTGTTCCTCTTTGTAAGAGTTAGAAAAGGCAGGAAAAACTATCGATTACCATATATATTTAAAGTAAGATTACATGTACTTTGTACATATTATTTAAATTCCTATGATCTAATCAATTTAATTATTATTGTGCTGACTGCTTTATCACCAGAAAATTCCAGGCAGTCAGAAAATCGGAACCCGAATTTATCATAAGAGGTACTTTTATGAGAACTGGACAGAGGGATGTGCACAATACACCGCTTAAAAGGCGATTATCGGTAACCTATGAGGAGCTTGAGACTCTCAAGAAATCAATTAAGGTTTCGGTTCTCAATGAACTGCGGGCCGAAATGGAAAATGTTTCCGATCAGGACTCCATCAAAGATCTTGTCCTTTCCGAAATCAGAACAGAGCTTATGGGAATTCCTAACCCTGCCTTACTCAAGGCTTCAATCCTGAACGAATTAAGAACAGAATTGAAAGCATCAGGAGAAAATGACTCGGGAGCAGCTGACAGGAAACTTAGGGAACTTGGAAGCATTCAGGATGGGCTTGTCCGCGAATTGCTTGACCAGAAAACGATAATGAAAAAACTGGAAACACAGATAGGAGATCTTGCTAAACAACTGGATAACGCAAAAAAAACTGCTCCGGTTGCTCCACCTTCTGTAGTCCAGTCTTCTCCTTCTACTGTCCCATCTTCCATTACTCTGCCTCTTCCTGAAGACCCTCTTGACCTTCCGCCTCTTTCCAGAAAAGCCAAACCGAGACCTGAGCTTAAAAAAGAAAGACCGGCATATAGACTGGGACAATTTAAGGAAGCTCCTGCTTCCCTGCCAGGTATAGGCGCAAAAGTTCAGCTAAAACTCAGAGAAATTGAGCCGGCAGAGCTTGACAGAGATGAAGCCGAAACTAAGTGTGAATATATTATTGCAGAAAGTGGTGATAAAAGAGGGCTTAGAGGCATTATTCGACAGGGACACTCAGTTAGAGAACCTGCCAGGCAACAACAGCCGATCAAAACACAGTTCAGGCAGCCATCCCCGGTACCGTCGTTACATGAAAGACAGCCTTCTACTGATAATACCGGCCCTATGAATCAACCCGCAGATGATTATAAATGTGAGTATATAATTGCTGAGAGGCCTTCGAAAAAGCATTTCGTAGAAGAGTCAGTGGACGTGCGGGAAAAAGAAGATGCCGAAGTTATCACATGTAGCCGGAAAAAAAATTCTCGGTGAAATAAAGCTTAAAAAGACAGAAACATTCTCAAAAACGTAAGATTACAGAGGCATTCTGTGTATATAAAAGAGATTGAATTTGTTAACTTTAAGTCTTTCGGAAAAAAAGTAAAGATTCCCTTTTATAATGACTTTACTACAATTTCGGGTCCGAACGGGAGTGGGAAGTCTAATATAATAGACGGGATTCTTTTTGCACTCGGGCTCACAAGTTCAAGGACTCTTCGTGCTGAAAAACTTACCGATTTGATTTATAATGGCGATGCGTCAAAAAAGCCTGATTTTGCTCAGGTTACGATCCGTTTTGATAACTCTGACCATAAGTTACCTTTAGAGCTTGATGAAGTTGAGGTCTCAAGAAAGATCCGGCGGACAAAAAGCGGGTACTACAGCTATTTTTATTTCAATGGAAAAGCCGTAAGTCTTGGAGAAATCCATTCCCAGCTTGAAAAAGCCGGAATAACGCCTGAAGGCTACAATGTGGTTATGCAGGGAGATGTAACGCAAATTATCTCCATGACTTCCGTAGAAAGAAGAAAGATTATAGACGAAATCGCAGGAGTTGCGGAGTTTGACGAACGAAAGCAAAAGGCACTTGATGAACTGGAAATTGTAAGACAGCAAATCGAGCGAGTGGATATAATCCTTGAAGAGGTACGCACTCAGTTAGGAAAACTTGCAGGGGAACGAGACCAGGCATTAAAATACCAGGCGCTCAAGGCTGAAAAAGTAAAATTTGAAGGATACATCCTGCTTTCCAAACTCAAGGACGCTAGAGCTGAACTGCAAAATGTTGATAAGGAACTCACAGGCAAGGAAGAACACCTTGAAAAAGTCCAGCTACTCCTGAACGAAAGAATGAAGGAACTTCAGGCTCTTGAAGAAACCCTGGAAGAGCTTTCAGTCGAAATCCGAAAGAAAGGAGAGGATGAACAGCTTCAGGTTAAGAGGGAGATCGAAGAAATAAAGGGAGAAATTTCTCGCTGCGTAGATAGTATAGAGCTTTCGGAATCCGAACTTGAGGAAGCTGACTCACGACGCAGGAAAGCCTTTGTAGAAATCGATTCCACCAAGGGCAAGGTCAGAGAACTCGAAGAAAAGATTGAAGCCGAAAACCTGAGAAAAGAAAGCATTTCTTCAGAGCTTTCCGAGCGTAAAACAGAACGCATGCTGCTCCAGAGCAAGATTGCTGATGTAGATGCAAAATTTGCTGCTACACGGGATGAGCTCATGACTGTCAGGAAGAAGCTGGAAGATGTAAAAAATGAAAAAAACGAACTGATCCGAACAGAGGACCGACTTCTTGACACACTTCGGAGAAAATCTTTGGAACTTCGGGAGATCGAAAACCAGATCAGAGACGCCGAAGCAGCAGTTGCTACCTCTGACAGTGATACGCTTTCTGTCAGGTACGAGCTTGAAAAGCTTTCCGAAAATCTGGAATCTCTTATTCGGGACCGTGATGATATCGAAAGCAGCCATTTCAGGATAAAGGAAGATATAAAGAAACTTGAAAACAAACTCCACAGCCTCCAGCAGGAGTACACAATCACGGAGGCAAGAGTGCGGGCATCTGAACAGGGCGGAGGCTATTCCAGGGCTGTGGAAATGGTAATAGGGGCTGCAAGGCAGGAAGATCTTTTTGGAATTCACGGGACCATTGCCCAGCTTGGAAGAGTGGACAGGCAATACTCAATAGCTCTGGAAGTTGCTGCAGGAAACCGAATGCAGGCAATTGTTGTGGAGACTGATGCCGATACTGCCGAAGCAATCGAATATCTGAAGCGTAGGAAAGGAGGACGAGCTACCTTCCTTCCCCTCAATAAAATGAAAGAGCCCAGACGACTTGGAAACCTGAGCTACGAAGATGGAGTAATAGGGTACGCAATTGACCTTATTCAGTTTGATTCCGGTTTTGAACCTGCTTTCTGGTATGTTTTTCAGGACACTCTTGTTATGGAAAACCTTGCAAGTGCCCGTCGCCTCATGGGAAAGGCGAGAATGGTAACCCTTGAAGGCGAACTTCTGGAAAAAAGCGGAGCAATGGTAGGAGGATCAGTTTCCTCTAAATCAGGAGCTTCTTTTGCGGCTGCAGAAAAAGATAAACTGCTTGAACTTGCAGAGGAGATCAGGTCCCTGGATGCAAGTCGGAGTGCAGCCATAAGCAAGCAGGACAGCATTGAAAGCCATCTTTTCGAGCTGAGCAGGAAAATTCGGGACTGTGAAGCTACGATCTCAAGAAAGGAGAACCAGCTTGAGGAAATTTCAGGCAGGGAAGCAAAACTTGCTGAACTTCTTGAATCCAAACAGGCCGACCTTAAATCAATCGAGGAGTCCAGAACCGAACTCGGAACTGAAATGGAAAAGGTATCTGCAGAGAAATCCGACAAGGAAAAGACCGTATCCGAGCTTGAGGAGCAGATCTCAGGGCTTGAAACTAAACTTGCTGATTCCCCTCTGCCTGAAATCAACAAAAAAATAGAATTCGTTGACGAAGAACTCCGCAGGCTGGACGGCCGAATCCGGGATACTGAAGCCACATTAAATGCCTTGCAGCTTGAAAAAGAGTATACCGAACAGAAAATTGCTGAAGCAAAGGAAGTTATCAGGGAACTTGATGAGAAGAAAGCTTCAAGAATGGAGAAAGTTAATAATCTGAAGATAAAAATAAAGGAGTTTGAAGAAAAACTTGAAGAAAAGAAAGTCAGGGAGGTTGAACTCTCAGACGAACTGCTAGGTCTTCAGCAAGAGCGGGAAAAAGTTCAGGTTGAACACAATGCGGTCAAACGCAGGGTAAGCATTGCCTCAACCACACTTGAAAAAGCGAAGCAGCAGGTTCTTACGCTCACGGCTACTAAAAATGCGCTTTTAGATCAGGAAAAGCAATTTGCCGAAGAAATCCTGAAAAGAGGCATAGAAGAGACTGACGAAGTCCCTAATTACGAAACTGTTTACATGCGGATTCAGGCAATCGATGAAGCCCTCAGGCGACTTGAGCCCGTAAACATGCGAGCAATTGACGAGTATAATGAGGTGGAATTAAGGCTTTCGGATTTGCAGGGAAAACGTGACACTCTCTTTACCGAGAGAGAGCAGCTCCTTGAGCGCATTAACCAGTATGAGCAATTAAAGCGAGATGCCTTTATGGAAGCCTATACAGGTATTAATGCCAATTTCAGGGAGATTTTTCATGAGCTTTCCGATGGCATGGGTGAACTTTTGCTTGATGATCCCGATGACCCCTTTGCAGGAGGGATGACTATTCAGGCGCAGCCCAAGGAAAAAACTCTCCAGCGAATCGAGGCGATGTCCGGAGGAGAAAAAAGCCTTACTGCACTTGCTTTTATTTTTGCGATCCAGCAATACCGTCCTGCTCCTTTCTATGCTTTTGATGAAATTGATATGTTTCTGGATGGCTGGAACGTGGAGAGGGTTTCAAGGCGCGTTAAAACCTCAGGATCAAAAGTCCAGTTTATTGTTGTTTCCTTAAGAAAACCTATGATCCAGGCCGCGTCCAGGACAATAGGGGTTACAATGCAGGAAAATAATCTCACAAGCATTACCGGAGTGAGACTTAATGGCTGAACTTATGGATAACGAGGGGGCAGCGCTTGAAGTACCGCTTCTTCAAACTAATAAGGTTTCCGAATCCGGAGAAAATGACTCTCTTTTTGTGAAATCCGAGATTTATGAGCTGTCAGGTACTGTTTCAAGCCTTGGAATCGATTGGAACCTGCTTGATATTTCGGAGTTTGAGACCTCAGAACCTCTGGGCATACTGGTTGAACTTGCCCGAGTAGGAAAAATCGATCCCTGGGACATAGACATAGTACAGCTTACTGACAGTTTTCTGGGAAGGGTGGAAGAGCTAAAGCAGATGGACCTTAGAATTTCCTCAAGGACGCTTCTTTATTCTGCTATTCTCCTGCGCATGAAGTCCTCGGGAATCCTTGAGGTAGAGGAGGAAGAGGTTGATACATTTGATTCGGATTTCCCTGAAGATCCTGATTTCCCTGAGCCTGCAGAGTTTCCTATCCCGAAACTTCCAGTCCGTCGTGTTTCCACAAGGCCGGTAACACTCAATGAACTGATTCTGGAACTCAAGAAAGCAGAAAAACACCTCTCAAGAAAAAATGAAAAAAAGACCAGCCAAAATTCAGAAGAATCAAGTCCTCGTTCAAAGCTTACTACGGGAGATATCCTGGGCATTGCACATGATGAAGCCATAAGCTCTCGGTTATCCCTTATGTGGCAAAGGCTTGCCGAACTATTTACGAAGCAGTCTGTAGTGGTTTTTTCCAGTTTACAGGAAAGAAGTGAAGACAAAATTATGGATTATCTTTCTCTTCTTTTTCTTGCCTCAAGCAGGAAGATATGGCTTTTCCAGAATGGACTTTTTGAAGAATTATACATTTATCCGGGAGAAGAATCCGGTTTTTCCACCGAGGCTAATCCATCCATTTTCCACGAAATATTGTAAAATCAAAAACTAAACCTTCAAAACCTGAAATTAAAGACTCTTCGGAACCAAATTTGACAGAGGAGATTCCTTCACATGAAAACCAGGATGAAGAGCCGAAGTTAATTGTGAATTGATACTTACCCTTATACTTTGACATTATACTCGTAATTTGACATACTTTGTATCTTGAATATTATCTTGAATATTATCTTGAATATTATCTTGTATTCTAAGGTTTTAATCTTAGTAAAAGCCTGCAAAAACGATTAATTAACCCCGTCTTATTACCAATTAACCTGATTAAAGAATATTTGTTCTTTTTCTGGAAGTGAAAATTATGAGTGAGCTTGAGATTATCGAAGCCGCGCTTTTTGCTGCTGGCAGGGCTGTAAGCCTCGAAAAGCTTACAAAAATTACAGGAAAGCCAAAAAAAGCAGTTCTTTCGGCAGTACAGAAATTGACAGAGGCTTATTCTTCCCGAGGATCCGGGATTGAGATTCTTGATCTTGGAGAGAGATATGTTATGCAGGTCAAACCCGAATACTCCGAGCTTATGCGGGAAGTAGCCCCAAAAGAGCTTTCAGCCCCAAAACTTCGTACCCTTTCCATGATTGCCTATCATCAGCCCCTGCTCCAGTCAGACCTCATTGATATGAGAGGAAGCGGAGCCTATGACCATATAAAGGACCTTATAGAGCGAGGTTTTGTAGACTCTGTGCCTTGCGGGAGAAGCAGGCAGCTTTCCACAACTCCACTTTTTGCAGATTATTTCGGGCTTAAAAGAAATGATCCTAAAGCAATAAAAGACAAAATCCTTGAACTTTTGAGATCACAGGCCGGGCAAAGTGATATCAACCTCTGGATAGGAAGGAAGACTATTGCCGTGACACCCATGTACGAATCTTTTATGAACATGTGCGGAATTAAGGAATATTTCATAGCAAATGCTTACTCGCCTTCAAAGGAGGAAATTTCCCGGCTACTTGAGGCCGACGTAGTCATTATCTCGGCAGGTTATTCCGATACTGTACGGCAGTACTGCGACGGAGAAATCCTTGAGGTGCATTCAACAACTTTTGAAGACCTTATAGAAGCTCTTTCCCTACTTGTCGAAGAACTTCCCGATGAGGTAGACTCCAAAATGGTGGAAAAAAGCATTGAGAAAATTAGAGAAACCAGGGAAAGATATGTTTCTTCGGCTGTCCTTATCGAGAAGAAGGTTAAGCCGGCAACTGAAATGGTTTCAAGAATCGTAAACGATCTTTCCCTTGGAATTTCCGCAGACGGAGTTCTTATCGCACCTGACTATGGAGTTTCGAAAAGTGGGGTTAAGATCGAAAAGGGTGCTCAGATCCTTATACCCACACATCGTAGTGTTGAGGGTGATCTTCTTCAGAGAGTCTGTGCAAAGTATGATTCTATTCTCGAAGGTCTTAAGAAGTTTAAAGACTAAATTACCTGATAAGATATACAAACTCCCTCGTCTCTACTGATTTTTTTCAAACGACGAGCGTCCTTAATTTAAGCTTTTCTATGGCCTTTATATTCCATATATAAACCATTTATATAGTAACCTGGGTATTTAACTATAGCTTTATATACTGGTTAGAGGATATTACCTTTGCTTTATATACTGAGGGTTGACTAATGAGCGAATCTAGCATCAAGATCGAAAATGTGGTTGCATCCACTAAACTCGCTGAAGAATTCGACTTAACTGTTATCGAGTCCCAGTTCGAAGGAGCCGAGTACAACAAACAGAAGTTTCCCGGACTTGTTTACAGGGTTTCAGATCCTAAAGCTGCATTCCTGGTCTTTACTTCCGGTAAGGTTGTCTGTACAGGGGCAAAAAATGTTGCCGATGTACATACAGTTATAGGCAATATGGCGAGAAAGCTGAACAGTATAGGGATCAAGACCATAGAGAATCCCCAGATTACTGTCCAGAATATTGTTGCTTCAGCAGACCTGCATACTATTTTGAACCTGAACGCAATTGCAATAGGGCTTGGACTTGAAAACATTGAATATGAGCCCGAGCAGTTCCCTGGTCTTGTATACAGAATTGATGAGCCCAAAGTAGTTGTGCTTATATTCAGCTCCGGAAAACTGGTAGTTACAGGTGGAAAATCTCCTGAAGACTGCGAGAGGGGAGTTGAAGTCGTCCGCCAGCAGCTCGACAATATGGGACTTTTATAAGAACCTTCAATATATTACATACAACCTTTACTGGAAGTAAAGTAACCGATATAACTTATACAATAAAATGGATTTATACAATAAAATTAATTTATACAATAAAACGGGTTCTGCGATGCTCGTAGAGGTTCCGGCAAAGGATATGTGTGAGACGTGAACAGCACAGATGTTTGCATTCTGATTCCCACCCTGAACGAAGCTGCAACAATAGGGCAGCTTATTAAAGACTTCAAACAGGAAGGCTTTTCCAACATTCTGGTAATTGACGGAAACAGCAAGGATGGCACGGGGCAAATTGCAGAAGCTGAAGGCGCAAAAGTTGTCATGCAGACCGGAAAAGGTAAAGGGCAGGCAATGATTCAGGCTTTCGAGCTTATAGAGAGTCCTTACATAATAATGGTTGACGGTGACGGAACATACCTTGCCCGAGAAGCTCGTTCCCTTCTAAGGCCTTTACTTGAAGATAGTGCCGACCATGTAATAGGCAACCGGCTGGAGAATTATTCCAAGGGAGCTTTTACGAGGTTCAATCTTGTGGGCAACCATCTTATAAACATGTTTTTTGACGTTGCATATGGCGTAAAATTAAAAGATATCCTATCAGGTTACCGTGCGTTTACGCTTGAAAGTGTGAGAGAACTTGAACTTAATAAGACCGGTTTCGAGATAGAAACCGAAATTTCTGTAGAATGTATTCTTAAAAAACAGAGGGTTGAAGAAGTTCCTATCACTTATTTGCCGAGAAGTAAAAAAGGCGCAACCAAGTTAAATCCGGTAAAAGACGGATTCAGGATTGGATCTACAATCTATAGGCTTGCAAAAATGCACAATCCTATGTTCTACTTTGGGATAATAGGTTCTATCTTTATCCTGACAGGGCTGTTCACAGGAATCTTTGTTGTAATTGAGTGGTGGTCCCGTGATATTACTCATAACCAGCTTTCCGTTTTAACAACCCTGCTAATTGTGTTCGGCCTTCAGATGTATATATTCGGACTCTTGAGTGATTTCATATTAACTCTCCATAGGCAAACTGTCCGTTTAATCATGGAGCAGAATAAACAGAAGAAATAAAGAATTTCTATTTTTTCAGTCTATGCTTTTTTAATTTTAGTTAATGACTTTTTGAAGCTAAGAGATCGTTAAAACTGTTTAGTGTCAATTGTCTTAATGATTTTTTTTCTTCTTTTAGAATGCGTACAGCTTATGTTTCCAAAAGGTAACTTGGGATATAAAGCCTGGTAAAAAAATAACTGGTTGTGATTACTCTATAGATAATTTCTGCCTAAAAATCTTAACTAATTTTTTATCTACCTGTTTTCAACATATAAATATTCTTTTATCCAAAATTGTTAAAGTTTTAGCCTGAAGACTTATAAAGAATTAATTTAAAGTAAGGAATATAGAGTTCAAACAAAAAAATTAAAAGTTAACTTGAATTTCATACGTCCAGAGGCAAGAGAATCATAGACATTACAGTATCTGCTCGCAAATATCGAAACTGTACCTTAATTCTTAGAGGTAAATAAAATGTTATTAGTTACACGATTTGATATTGATGCGGATATTATAGATGTTCCGCAAACAATAATAGAAGACGCTGAATATTATCAAGATCAATTTCTCAAATGGTTTTACAACAAGTCTGTCAACACTCATACTGGTCTTATAAAGACAGCAAGAAGCATGGTTTGATTTATCGTTCCGACGCATTTGTAGAATGGTTGAATAAGTATCCACTAAAAATAGTCAAAAGGCAAAGATTGTATCACAATATTTAAGTGAGTATGAAAAAATCTTGCCGATTTTATTCTTTTGAGAGGGCAATAAACATGACGAAAAAAGATCGCTATTTTGTTGCTATATTTTTGATTCTTTTTACAGGGGGCATTGTCGTGAGCATTGTTCTCCACTCAGGTTATATGGATTCAATAGATTGGAGGGACAGAGGTCAACGATATAATTGTCTATATGATGTCAGGATAGGGGGCCTTTCCGGAAGAGATGTACTGGGACCCACCATAATAATGGTTCCGATTCCTGCAACTAAAGAAGGCAAATTTTTTACTCCCCCTGCTCAGAAAGACCCTTGTTTTACCCAGAAGCTGATGCACGAAATCAACAATTGGCCTGAACAATACCGCAAAGGTCCCTATTTTGAAAATGCAACTGAAATCTTTGACAACAAAACAACACCAGGAGGTTGGACAACCTTCATTGCAGAAACTGAGAAAGGATATATGCTTGGATTCAGGACAAATGAATCCGTGCTTCAGGATATTTCTTTTAGTGCAAATTTTGTTGCAGACTATTTTGATATTTTTGATCCTATAAGTAACGGAAGTCCAATATTATTCCCGGTTGAAAATATTTCGAATATTTCTGTAATCCCTTATGGAGAATACACCAGGTATGACTCAAATCCGACTTATGGCAGTTATGTCTACGTAAGTGAATGTAGACAAGGAGCACCGATATATTTCCACATCCGTTTGGAAGCAAATAATGACCCCGGGGAGTGGCCCAAAGAATACAGGGGCCAGTATATGGACGAAATAAAAGAAACTACTAGTGGCACAGGCTTTTTAAAAGTCAAGGTTACTCTGGGACAGGAATTTTATTTTATGGCAATACCTAAATAAGTCCAGAATACTAGCTATAAAATTCCTAGTTATGTTAATGAAACTTTTTAACAGTAACAAAATTGGATCTTCCTTCTACTTCATTAATAAAATTTATAATATTGACTTAAATGTCTCTGTGGAGTTCAAGCAAACTTTCCAGGACATTTGAACTCCACAACTAGGAGTAAATAAGTGATTTTTTGGAATGATGCAAGTATCAAATATGCATAGAAACTATGCAAACTTAATTATTATGACGTTTTTGTCAATGGATTTGCCAATAGATAATAGTTCAAAAGAGTAAACTAATTTTTGAATATAGAAAATTGAGGTCTCGTGTTTCTCCCGTTAGAATCTATATTATGCCTGATTTTACTATGACCCTTGATTTCTTCAATTTTCAATTTAAAACAATTTTACTTGTCTTTTACTCAAATAATGTTTGACATATATTTATAAAACATTTATTTTAATCACATGTCTTATATTTTCCGCTAACTGTAGACGTTGAAGTAAAGTAAACTTGAGTAAGGTTAAAGTTAGTTTTTTAAAAAGTGTTATATATAATTACGCGCCTTTTATGATTTAACTCACTCTTACCTTAATTACAGCTTAATCTTACAGATACATTTTACAGATAATAGAAAGCTTGAGGTTAATAATATGACAATCGTGGAAGATGCACAAAAAGGGATTATTACTGAAGAGATGAAGATCGTTGCAAAGGATGAAGGACTTGACCCTGAATTCATCCGTCGTGGTGTAGCAGCCGGAAGAATTGTTATTCCAACTTCCCCATACAGGCAGGTAAAGATATGCGGTATAGGAGAAGGACTCAGGACTAAAGTCAATGCATCTATCGGTGTATCCTCGGATATTGTTGATGCAGACATGGAAGTTAAAAAAGCTCAGGCTGCCGAAGCTGCAGGTGCAGATACTCTTATGGAGCTCGGAACTGGCGGAGACTTCCTTGCAATCAGGAAAAAGGTTATTGACAGTATTTCCCTTTCAGTCGGTTCAGTGCCTCTTTACCAGGCTTTCATTGAAGCTGCAAGAAAATACGGCTCAATCGTGCATATGACCGAAGATGAACTCTTCAAGGCAACCGAAGACCAGGCAAAGCTCGGAACCAACTTCATGGCAATCCACACAGGAATCAACAATATCACC
>Ga0074193_1002033_pt1 | contig 20505 bp, 17 predicted proteins | sample EPASupsiteHSE605_FD_64523 | JGI IMG/M metagenome (GOLD analysis project Ga0074193, IMG submission 64523) | Bioremediated contaminated groundwater from EPA Superfund site, New Mexico - Sample HSE6-05 | ecosystem: Environmental > Aquatic > Deep subsurface > Groundwater > Contaminated ... | reverse complement strand
GGCCTCCGCTCCTGTTCGACGCTCGGCGTCCCCCGGCTCTCGGCCGGGTCCTCTTCGATGGATGATTTGCGTTCATCTGCTGTCTCCGTCGATCGGCGGATGGTTGTCCGATCGATGAAGAGTGGTCGCGGCCGGCCTACTTATGACGCTGTATCGAACGCCGAAAGTGGGCGAATTTGCAGGATCGCGGCGCGAAAATGAACGGACTGGGATTTCGTACTTTCCGAAACGGATCGAACCGATACCCCCGGGGCCGCCGACGTCGCTCGCTATCGTCCCGGTATTTCCCGCCCTGGCCCTGCGAGCCGACCGTCCGTAGGCCGGCCCGACTCTACGCCGGCTCTTCACCCCGTCCTCCACCCATGCAGGATCCCCGGGCGGATGCGTCCGGGCACGATCGACGCCGATCCGGGTGGTACTGGCGATTGCTTGCAGGATTATGCCCAAATACTACGTCGTTTAATAATAAGTGCCACAGAGGGCTCGATCTCCGTCGTGACGGAGTCGAGCGGTGGCCGAGAAGCCCGGAACCCCCGTAGTGTTTCGGACGATTAGACCACTACTCTAATATTTCAATATCAACATATACAAATCTTTGACGAGGATGCTCCCTGAGATCCTCACGAAACGGATCGGTGAAGGAAGGCTGAGCTCGGAAGAAGCCGACCTCATATCCTCTTTTATTTTCGAGATTCAGGCCCAGCGAGGCACTTGAAACTCCGGTATGCTCACCCGAGCGTGTTCTCAGATCCGGGCCTCCGAGGCCTTACACGAATTCAAGGTCAGTCTTGACAAGGTAAAAACAGAGGATGTGACGAGATTGATTAATCACATCCGCGGAAATGGCTATTCAAAAAATTGTCAGAACGACATTATCAAGGCCCTTAAGCGATTCTTCCTCTGGTGAATCGAAAACGGAGCTCCGAACCTAAACGAGAAAAAGATGCGCGGTATCAAGGCTCCTGGGATGGACTGGGCCTGTAAAAAACCTGAGGATATGCTGACCAAGGAAGAGGTCCTTCAGGTGATCGACGCCTGTACGAATTCGCGTGATAAAGCGATCATCAGCATGCTCTACGACGCCAGTGCTCGACCGGTCGATCTCGGAGAACTGAGATGGACCGATGTGATATTTGACGAGTTTGGGGCCTTATTTCATACCAGTTCGAAGACGGGGAAAGAGCGCACAATCCATCTCACACATTTCAGTGTCCCATATCTCGCACAATGGAACCAGGATTACCCTGGAACGCCAGAAGGAGTTAGCCCGGTGTTTGTGACCCACCGCATTTATGAAGCCGGTGGAGGCGCCCACCTCCCCTTCGAACATACAGCTTTCTTACGATTTGTTCGCTCTCTCCGAAAGAAGACCGGGATCAGTAAGCTGAAGCCCTCAATTTTGCGTTCCACGAGGATCACCCACGATGTTGCCGATGGGTATGATACCGCATTCCTGATGAAGAAAAATTGGGGCACTCTGAAGACGAACATGCTTGAGATTTACGCCAAGACTGATGAGGACTTTACCACGCGCTACGCACTAGAGAAGTCAGACATAGAGCTGCCTCAGCAGATCAGAGAGCGATCGAAGGTTTTCGACCCTATCATCTGTACTGCTTGCAGTACGATCAATCCCCCCGGATAATTCTATTGTGGCCACTGCGGTCGCCCCTTGACGGAAAAGACTGTAGCTGACCTTTCCGCGTTGACCGGAGCGATTGAAGAGCCCGAGATCTACCGCGTGGCGCTGGAATCAGCCATGGCCGCGAAGAGAGAGGTTAAGAGATAACCAACTGGATTACCTAAATGGATTGTGGATGTAGGATTCTGAATTTATGAGAGAGCGTAGCAATAGGTCTCAAAAAGAGGTAACTGGCGGGAGAAGGAGACTTTTTATTCCCAAAAATATTTTAAATACTATTATTCAAAAACGAAGAGAAGGCTTTTAGCTTTTCCCAGAGTGCCGCTGTTGCTCAATTTTTTATTCTTCCATTTGGTTGATAATGTTTTTCCTTTCCGATATTTTTTCCTTAAACCCTATGATTTAATCTAATAGTTTTACAAATATAATTGGCCCTTTTCCTGTTCATTCTTGATAAATATTCGATATACAGAAATTGGTTTAACTTATTATCTCGGTTGTGTGCGATAAATTCAAGTAATCCACCATAAGCTCGATCATCGAGCGCTAATTCGGACAACTGAAGCAACGCAGAATATTGCTTTGATAGATCTCTTGATTTTAGTTTATCCAATGCAATATCAACGAAAAGATCCTGCCGTTTATCATCGGCTTTCGTAATATTTATCCACCATATAGATATACGAATGTAATTGTGGTTATAAAAATAATTAATTATGAAAATTGATATTATTGTTACTCCACAACCAATGGCGATCACTGGATCGATTGCTTTTTCGGTGGATGCTTGTGAAAAAATATAAAAAATTGAACCAAAAATTAATATTATGGAAATTATATATGTTATTATGGTAAACTTATTTTTAAAATGTTTAACGGTTTCGAAAAAGTAATGTGGAATAATAAAGGTTAGATATGCGATCGTCAGCAGAGTGTATGAAATGGTCTGCGTTATATCCATCATTATGATCCCTTTTCACCATTACCTATGCTAATGAGTCTGGCCTTAAGTTCGGAAGGTCGTACCGAACCCTTGATAATTATATCCTCAACGTTTGGAAACTTCCGGACCTGATCCAAAATTACCGGATCGGTGACTACGGAAAACACCACCACAGGAATTTTCTCTTTATCTTTTAAAAATTCTAAAAATTTTACCCCAAACTGTGTATTATCTATTTTAGATATTTCAGTAATTGACGAATAGAACATGGATCCAGATGGGATAATTATATCAAGTATTATCAAATCATATGGTGCTCCTCCTCTTATTTTATTGATCGCCGACTCGAAGTCCAATGCGGAATCAATTTCCCACCCCATCCTAATCAGAGGAGTTATCAAATCCCAAAGGATTATCGCGTCATCCTCAACCCATAATACTCGTTTTTTTTTGTCAGTCATCTTATCATCCCGCTCCTGGTAAATCCACGTACACGGTTGTAATATAAGGACTATTCAAAGGATCCGCGCCCTCCCTCGCAATGACACTCTCTATTGTTAAATCTCCATTGTGCAAGCGGGCAATTCTTCTCGCTTCTGGCAATCCAAGACCTGAACCGGTTCTTTCTCTGTCCCTCGATAATAATCCTCTCGTTCCAATTACAAAAATTTTTTCAATTTCTTCCGAAAGAATTCCAATTCCATAGTTGCTAATTGAAAAACGATACTTGTATCCTTCTCTCTTCACTTTAATCTCGATTCTTCGTGGCTGATTTGAGCTAATCCCTTTATAGGAATATTTAATTGCATTCTGAATTAGGTTAAAAAAACATCGACTAATGTTATTTTTTGATACTCGTAGGTGTAGGGTCTTTGGAATATCTATATTAACATTAATTTTATATATTTTTGCTTCCGGTATAAAAAGATCAACATTTTCTTTTATTATGTCGTACATATTGTATGGTTTAAACGAAAATTTTTCTTCTTTATCTACCATTAGGCTATTTCTCATATTTTCTGTGATTTTCGCCAATCTCGTGACATGTCGAATGATTGTTTCGGAATTTTCTAATAATTCTTCATTTGATGATTTGACTTGTTCAGAAATGTTGTCCGCATTATTTATTATTGCTTGAATTGGTGAAATGAATTCATGAGCAAGATTAACAATTAGGATTCTCGAGAGATAATTGGATTTTAAAGAATGTTCCATCAATTTTTCAATTTCTTGAAACGACTTTGAAAGATGTCTTTTTATGGCTTCTTGGGGCAAAATTTGAGTCTTTTCAAAAGACCGCTTAATAATCTCTTGATGTTGTGGATCATCAATTTTTTTAAGCAATTCATCGAGTTTTCGTTCAGAGATTTGATCCCTTTCCTGAATTCTTACTTGTCCAATTAAGATTATTCCAAAGTCATTCTCCTCAAATGATAAGGGGATGATATAATTCCATAAGCCTGCATGGCATGTTTGCAATTGTCTTTGACTTGTTTGTTTCCTTTTTTGATGATCTTCATTGCATAACTTCGGATAATTCCTTAGCAGGAATTTGCATAATGGTGAACAATACTCCCGATTTGATTGCCAAAGAATGCCTTTTTTCGGAAGATAGTTAATAAAAGCACAGGGGATCTTGGTTTCTGCCGAAAAAAGATCCAACACAAGCTGTGTCTGAAACTCATTATTTGTTAGGTTCTCAAGCATGGTAACTCTTATAGTGAAATATTAATCATCAGAATTTAATAATTCCTATTTGTTTCCGAACTCCATTTTTCATTATTGAGACCCGGCAATAAATTAGAGTAGGAAAATATATCGAAATTAGAAAAAAACATTTGATATTTTATATTTATTATTTATTTAATAATTTATGATTAACAATTGACGATGTGACAATAGAATCCATATTGAAGGAGTCGCTATCATCAAACCATTAGAATGGCCAAAGCGTAGTATTATTAGAATATTTTTGAAAAAAAAAAGCAATGTATCAAACTGAAAAAGACCAATGAGAAAAGTAGATAGACCATGTATACAAAAAACAAGTTATTTGATTATTAGGAAAAACTTTGACATCAATAATAATTTCTTGTGTCCTCCTTTTCCGAGAATCAGAATTCAGGCGACAACTACCATTCTTCGATACGATGTCCCTTTCTGTTCAGTGCATGGTGGGTTTTTTTGACAGATTTTACCTTGTTGAAGAGCCTTTCGACAGCGGATCGCTTCCCGTATCAATGACGTCCGTATCGATACGGCTATCCACTTTGGGTTTTCTTCCGCTATCGCCGATTAACCGGGATCACATGCTTGATCCCTCATTACCGATCTCCAGTCAGCTCATCTTCTTGGATAAGCCCTGCCCGCCACGAACTCTTTTGTTCGAGTGATCGGCCGCCCGATGGCGCGTGAAATCATGAAAGCTATGAGGGTTGGGTTGTACACTATTTCATCATGAACGTCTGCTAAGACGATGATAGACATGCAGACGCATCCGTGCCAAAAGAAATTGAGGTTTCGGGATATTCTCCAAATTAGAAAAGGGCTCCATTTCCGGCGACGGTCTTGGGAGTATAAATACTCTCGTACTCACATGTGCATGTATGGGAGCCTTTCCCAAGAAATCAGGATTGTTACATGATCGAGGAATGGCGACGATCCGCTCCTCCATCACTGTATCAATTCCCTCAGAAATCAAACAGCGAGCAATTGACCTCGGCATTCTGTTCTCTCGAACGTTAGAGGACGCACTCGTTGAGAGAATCAAAGACCTGGAGCGGGCGATGCTTGCTGGCGAGCCCGTCCCAGGATACCACCCGACGTCATGGGAGGTGAGCAGTTATTGAGCAGGAGCAAGAATAAGACCTTTCCTTCTCGAAAAACCCATCACCACTATATTCGTCAGAGCACACTGGACCACCTGCCGTCGGAGCTCCATAAGATGGTCGCTCGACGGTTGATCAAAGAAGGTCGATGGATACTCATCCACGATGACGAGGCGCTGACATGAATTGGCTAATGTGGGAAACTGTTACATGCGATGATTGTGGTAGCCTTGCCCGGGATTCTGATCTCATCGAATTCGATGACAGAGACAATTCGGCTGGCATCCTACCTGCACCTGCCGATAAGGGCATTCTATGCCTGCGGTGATGATCTGGTAATTTGAGGTATTTCACCATGATTTCAATTTCTTTCTACTGGACAGTATCTTCCGATGCAACGATTCGAGACTCAGTGACGGTTGGATCCAACCGTCGCATTCAGGAACATTCTTGCGAGACCTTGAGCGCCTCAAAGATGAGGATGTGATTCTCCAATGAGAACGGCTGAAAAATTCCAAAGGACCCTCCGTCAACTTCTGGAGCCTAATGACGTTGTCGAGGTTCGGGCGATCGGCCGAGATAGCCGGATTTCCTCTGGATACTTCCAGACGTAGAATTATGCGCCAGGAAGGTGGAAGCGCTCGACGCAGCAGAAAACGCTGCAGGGATTTATGTGACGCTCAACTCGGTGGAGCCTGCGCTTCATGCAAGGCGAGCCGATCGAATCGAGAAGATACCACCGAAATCATCGACAACGGCTGACAGTGACATCATTCAACGTCGGTGGTGGCTCGTGGACCTGGATCCGATTCGTCCATCAGGCATATCCGAGACCAACGATGAAAAGGCTCACGCGCTGACGCTGGCGGACGAGATCGTCTCCGCCCTCGGTTGCAAGGGATGGCCTGCACCGATCAAGCCAGACAGCGGCAATGGTATTCACCTGCTCTATCGGATTGACCTACCTAACAACGGTGCATCGACTGATCTGCTCAGGGATTGCCTGAAGACCCTTGCACAGACATTCGACAACGAGTATGTGAAGGTCGACTGTTCCACCTTCAACGCGGCCCGAATATGCAGCCTGTACGGTACGGTCACGCGGAAGGCGACAATACCGCAGACCGACCACATCGCCGGTCGAAGCTTATCGAGGTTCCTGAACCGCTAGAGGTCGTGCCAATTGCACTGTTGGAGGCTCTCGCGAATCAGAGCGGGAAATCACAAACGTTACCGAGGAACGATGCCGCATCAAAGACATCCGGCGGCATCGATCTCCGAACGTGGTTGGATACGAACGCTGATAAGTTGCCTTTCACCGTCTCGGAGAAGCCGAGGGCAGAGCACCGGTTCTTTGCCGAACTGAACCCTTGCCCGTTCTACAGCGACCATGAACCTGGTGGTGCGTACATTGGCCAGCTCGACAATGGCGGTATCTATGCACGCTGCCAGCATGCTCGATGTGGCGGTGCCGGTGGACGGAACCGGTGGGCGGAGATCCTTCGAATGGTCGAGCCCAAGGAGAGGCGGGACAAGAAGGCAGAAGGCGACGAGACACCTAAGCGTATCCTCCCCCACTTCCAGAAAGATGGTCGGTTATTCCTTGATGTTCTGGACAAAAACGGCCACTACTGGTTTGCGTATCAAGACGATGTTGGGTCTTTAACCTTCTCGCAAGAAGTGATCGACGTAGATGGGGCCATAATAACTCCCTGTCAGCTACCGATCCATCAGAATTCGGGGCGGATAGTCCATATCGTCGGCCTTCCGTCGAAGGAAGCGGTGGAGGCGGCACCTCAGCTAGACACTGATGATCTTTTTCTGGCTGTCCGAAAGCATCTAGAACAGTACATTGATGTGCCGGACGATGGACCGACTCCAGATGGTCAACTATGTATTCTTAACATGTTTCTATCAAAAAGGACGAACTGCTCCGTATCTCAGACTTCTTGCGGATACGGGGAAAGGGAAGACCCGAATTGTGAATGCCATATCGGATCTCTGTTTCTATCCCCTTCGAGCGGCAGGTGCGTCATCATTCTCAGGTATCATCAGGACCCAAGAGAAGTGGCACGGCACACTGGTGATTGATGATTCTTCCACGTATCGAGTGAGTTTCTGTGGGCTGGGCAATCTGGCTTACTTCTCACCTTTTCCCCTTACCTGATATTTCTTCCTACGTTCATTAGATCCAGATTTATCAGAATTGTCGAAAATGGAAATTGTTGTCTTTAACCGAATGCTGTGACCTTTTCCTTCTATTATTTACTTAATTTGCTGGTGTTTCTCCCCGCCTTGAGTTTCTCGAATTCTTTCTCGATGGGATTATCGAAAGATCGAGCACGCTCGTCCTGAAAGAAATCCCGAGTTAATCATTCTGATCATTGGTGAAGTTCAAAAAGGCGGTATTTTTAGTTTCAACGAAGAGAGAAAGTAATCACAAAAAAGACAAAGGGTTATATTTTTCCACCTTGGGACTATTTTCGTGAATCACTTAGGGTGAGGGGAGGATTATGTCCAAATACTCGGTCGCTTAATGATATATGCCACCGAGAACTCAAAAACAAAAAAAAGAACCGTTAGAGTAGTGGCCTAGTAATTTGGAACTCCCGTAGTGTAGCGGTCAATCATGCCGGACTTTGGATCCGGCGACTCCAGTTCGAATCTGGACGGGGGTATTTTCTTTTGTATTTTCAGGTTTGATTTGTCGGGAATTGGGGGTTTTAACCTTAGTTTCCTGTTTTAACGACGAAACAACTTCGTTTAGCCGCTCATTTATCATCCGAATCTGATCGGTTATAACCTGTTTTTTTGATTTTGCACGCGACATCGCAAAGGGAACTAGCAGAAACGCGCCGCCTATCTCGAATGCCGCAACAGGGCAGCCACCTAATTCCTTATGCGCGTTCTTCTCAAATCGAAAGTAGGTATAACCGATATTCTTCTTCGACTGCATGATTTTGAATTCGGATACAGTCTCAAGATGCATACTTTTCCATTATCCCTTTTGTACATAAATGTATGTACACTCTCGGTTTGAGAAAAGAAGGCTAAATTGAAGAATATATACGAGTTCTAATTCCTCTCCTCGTTCAAGGTATGATTGGGGTTGTTGCCGAATGAAAAAGTGCTTAGAATGAATGGAGATTGGCCTATTGTACCTTCAATTTCACTGACCCCTGTGTGCTTGGTGAGTTCAGTGTGTTTGCCTTTATCGAATCTTAGGTAAGTATATGGATATTTCTTCTTGGGTTCCTTTTTTCTAAATTGGGTGATAGAATCAAGATGCATGGTTGTTCGGTCTGTACATCAATGTATCCATTGGAATATTGGAAAAAGAAGGCCAAATTGGAGTGTATAGATGTCTAATTAGCATCGTCATCTTTCAAGGCACAATACTTTACAGTACTTTCTAAGATTGTTCTGCGAAAGACCTAGGAGTTCGCTAATTGGCCTCCAGTGTGTCCGGGCAACAACCTGCTCGTTCCGTTGATACAGAAGCAATCTAATCACAAAATTTTTTTGATAGATTTATTAGGAAAGAAAAAAGACACAATTACCTGTGACCTATGGAGTATCCATTACATAATAATCCTGCCAAATTGGAAAAGTTGTTTGAGACAATCCACAAACAACAGGTTCCCCCAAAAGGAACCCGCGATTATTTTAGAGTACATGGATTTACAAGCAGTTACGATGGTGCGATACCAAAACTACTTGCAATGTTGGGGTTTGTTGATGGAAAAAAAATCCCAACGGATACTTGGAGAAACTTTCGAGGTTCTCAGTTCAAATTTGTGATGGCTGATGCGATTCGACACGCATATCCTGATTTGTTCCAAACTTACTCAGATCCGCATCAGCAGGACCGCAATGATTTAATATATTTCTTTAAAATAAAAACAGGTTATGATGAGTCGAAAGTAAACTTGATACTTAATACTTTCGAGAAATTATGCTCATTGGCAGAATTTTCATCCAAAGCACTTCCTGATGGCGGTACCGAAGAGACTGAAGAGGAGGATATCGACATAGGTGAGACGAAAATTGCAAAAAGAAGTGATAATGGTCATTACTCCATCAACTTAAACATCCAACTTCAGTTACCCGAGACCAATAATCCTGATGTATATGATAAACTATTTGAATCAATGAAAAAACACCTATTCGTCTAGGTTCGATATGGATGATACGGACGAGTTGATACTCCATTTTCAACAAAAAATAATCGATTTCCATCAGGATGCTCATAAAATATTATCAACCCATGAAGGAGCTAATAAGTCGCGAGTGGTATCATTACTCGACTCCTATCGGAAATTGAATATATTATCAATAAAGCAAAAAGCCCTGTTTGAAGAATCCTTGGGATGTGCTGAGAGTGGTCATTTCCGCTCGGCAATCATTATAGCTTGGGTTGGATTCATAAGTTTTCTCTTGGACAAAGTTGATGTATATGGATTATATCACTTTGCAAGTCAGGGTGCCTCTTGGACCCACAAGACTACTGAAGAGTTATCCGAAAACCACAACGATTACCAAATAATTGAAAAATTAAAAGTCATTGGTTTCTGTTCGAAGAACGAAATGAAAGCATATCAAAGTTTATTGAGCAGAAGAAATGAGTGTGCGCATCCCTCATCCCATACGCCTGATGGAAATATGGCGTTAGGATACATATCGGAAATATTTAGTCGGATTGAGCAACTCCAGAAAAGATATCCATAAATAATTTCTCTTAGGATCAATTAATCATAACCGAACGGTTTTGATAGACTTTTTTCGAGCAATAAAGCTAAATACTATGTACACTTTCACTTATCATAAGGTGTAACTTATGATAAATATCGGATATGCACGGGTGAGCAAGAACGAGGAAGTGATTGAGAATCAGGTTCGCATCCTCATTGAGGCTGGGATCAAGAACGAACACATCTTCACTGACGAAGCAATCTCAGGCACAGTCGCCCCGATGGAAAGGAAGGGCTTCAAGAAGATGATCGAGTTCGTGAAGAAGAATGATGTTTCAAATGTCTACTTTTACGAACTGTCACGGGTGAGCCGTGATCTTACTGATCTTCTGAATATCATTCGTGAATTCGATCACATGGGTATTTGTGTTAAGAGTCTTTCGCCAACGGAATCCTTCATGCAATGTGATCCTTCGATTCGTTCACTGATCATTTCGATCATGGGTTGGTGTGCGCAAAGAGAAAGAGAGAACCTGATCGAACGAACCAATGCAGGGATCGCACGGGCGAAGGCACAGGGTATTCATTGTGGTCGACCTTTCAAGGAGTTCGATTACAAGTATGCAAAACATCTCCATGACGAAGGTATGACGTGGAAAGAGATCTCGGATAAAATGTGTATTCCATATGCAACTTTGATGCGAAAGAAGGCAAACGTGCATAAGTTGCAATAGAAGTAAAAGTTACCCTCAATGCAGAAATTTCAATCGGTGAATAAGTTATAGCAATTGTCTATTGTGTGATGAAATAATAAAGTTCAATAGATTCATATTATCACTCTTTTGAAGAATAGATGTCAATTATTAGTCTATTTATTCTATGTATACATCATTTTATCAATCGTATTTATATAGTTGCATAGCATAGTATAAGTATGCAAACTAATGCTTATACCGTTGCAGATGTGGCCGAGCTATGTGGGGTCCATCGTAACACGGTCTATAATTGGATTAAGAATCGAAGGTTGAATTCTGTAAGAATCAGTCAGAAGAGGCAGTTCATTCGTCCAGAAGAGATGAGGAGATTCGTTGATGCCAACCTGATTGATGCTCAGGTGGTGTAGGGGGAATAAAAATGATCGAAGCGTTCAGTAATAACTGGTCTTCCTCCCATTTAAATATATCTATAAATTCGAATATATGTTGTGATATCTCTTCAGATGTCAGATCATCTTGGAACTGGGTTTGTTATCGAACGGACGATAAAGGGAGAAAGATCCCTCTTAATCCACGAAATCCCGATTCAGAAGCATCAGCAGAAGATAACTGTACGTGGGCCCCGTATGATATTGCTGTAAAAAAGTGTGAAGGCAATGAAGAGAATTCCTGGCAATCGGATGTCGATGGTATCGGTCTTGTTGTCGTAAGACAAGGAAAGAACGTCATTGAATATGATGACTTCGCGTCTGTTACCGTTGAAGACTTGCCCATCACTCGGTTCGGTAAGATACCGGTCAAGCAAGATCAGCCGGAGGAAGAATCACCTTCCCTGATTGATACCGATCCCCGGCTCACTATCAACCTGGAAGAGACAAACTTTGTCCGTCGTTATTCTGATCATTGCTCCTCCATCACCGATGCCTATCCAGAATACCATCATGCAGGAGCATTGACGCTGTTATCATTTGCAGCGGACAGAAAAGTGTCGATGAGACTGAAAAACGGCACTTACTACACTAACATATGGTGTCTGTGTCTAGGTCAATCGACAACCAGTAGAAAATCAACGGCATTGGGCTACGTTGCTGATTTGCTCGATGAGGAAAACCATGAGAGACGACTCTCAGACCAATTCTCACCTGAATCATTTATCGAGCAGATGTCTTCACAGCCTCACTCTTACCTGATCAATGATGAATGCGGAGGTCTGTTCAAGGCTCTGAACAAGAAGCAATACATGGCTGACCTGAAGGATACACTGTGTAAGGTCTATGATAATCGTCACATCAGTCGAAAACTCAGGACTAACCAGAAAGACAAATCGGTACAGACTGACTTTATCGTGAAAGGTCCTTACCTGACAATCCTTTTTTCGACCACTTTCGAGTCGTTGGCCAACTCTGTGATCGAGGATGATTTCACGTCTGGTCTTATGCCACGGTTCCTTCCCTATTACCCGTCTTACGTCAAGGAGAGCCGAGGTATCGATGACGAGACTGATGATGATGAATTAGAAAAGGCTGAGTTACTGGCACTGTTCCGTTCGGTTCGTGATAGTATCTCAAGAGTTGGCACCATTCGGATGAGGATGTCTGAAACTGGAAAGACCATCTATAATCAATGGCTCAAGCAGAAGGATAAGGAACTGTTGCAGAACCAGGATCCAATCGTCTCCTCGGTTTTTGGTCGGTATCAGGTATACGCCTTAAAGATGGCTATGCTTTTCACGATGGGATCGAGGGCGTTTCTTGAGTATATCGATGGTTTAGATCCGGGCTCTGAGGTTGAGTACACGATACCTGACGAGTATGTGATCGAGGCTATCAGAGAGATAGACGAGTATTTCATCCAAACTATCGTGACGATCAGAGAAAAGATCACAATCCACGGTACGGACGATCTGAAGGCCAAGATACTTGATATGCTGAAAAGAGTCGGCGGAGAGATTGAGCATTCGAAATTGTTGAAGGCGTGTAAGAAGAGCCGAGCCCAATTCCATGAGGCTGTCCAGACTCTGATTGATATGGAGATGGTAACGGAAATCAGACCGACCAATCAACAACAATTCGAGGAAAGGAAGAAAAATCCTAACTACAAGCCTAATCGGAAATATAGGCTTAATACTTCCTCTTCTTAACTCACTTCTCTTACTTCTCTCATTTCTCTCACTTCTCTCACTTCTCTCAGTTCTCAATTTCTCATCGATTTGTTTCGATATCGGCAATTAGGGCTCATTTTTCTAATAAAGGCCGAATACGCCGCCCTTTCCACAGTTACTGGAGTAACAGTTATTGTGTTGGGGTAATGTGAGAAGGGAGGGAAACGAGGGAACTGAGGGAATCGAGGTAATCAAGGTCGGAAAAATGTTAACCATCACTCATTGTATGCGGTTTGATTTATATTTACTCAAGTAGAATAATGTTTAGAAAATTATCGAAAGGAGACAGAAAATGAGGCCGTTACCAACATTGACATCAGATAATGTCGCATCAGTCCTGCAATCTCTCTTGGCTGAGTCGACAAAGGAGATTGAAGAGCCATACGATAACCAATACAATAAGGCCCGTCTAGCCTTTCTAAGACAGGCTCTGAAATGCGTTGAGTTGTTCATCGAACATGAGCGATATAACGCCATAGAGAAGCGTCTCGACCGTCTGGAAGGATTCATCTCAGTCATTAAACAAGGCATGTTCTCGATTGAAGCAACTGAATGGATCAGGAGTAAGAATGGCATTCAGTAAAACTGAACGATGGAGTAACAGGCTTGATGTCATTGAGAAAGAGATAAACAAGTATCATCGATGGACAACAGGCGAGATTGTACCTATCACTGATGCAGTTCCAAAACTTCAGTACGCAGTTACAAAATTAAACTATCAATCAGATCTTTGTCAATGTTAAGGGGTATACCCCTTCATTGACTGAGGGTCAAAGCGCATAAAATTTTTAACCGAATTATTGAATGATTGTATGTAGACTTCAATGTAATGGCCTGGATAATATTGATAATAATTGAATGATTTACGACTGTTTGCGATGACTATGCGAGTGAATTTACCGTGAGTGGAATGAATTCGAGGTTCAACCCTCCCGAAAGAAATGAAATGGTTCTTTAACAAAAAGCAAAAAACATGAGCATGGATTTGTGGGGTACATTTCTTAAGCGTCTTGAATCAACTGGCATAATTATTAAAAATAACGGCACTTTTACCCCCAATTGGCAAGCAGCGGCAGGGATTTCCGCTTTGCTTTCGGTCATGACCGCCATAAATTTTTGGTCTTACCTTCCAATCATCGCAGAACTTTTAGCCGTTGTAGGGATAGCAGTTCTTATCTGGTTTGCTTGGAAAAATGAAGATAAAATTAAAGAACATATTTCCAACCCACCTCGTACACGAAAATCCATTTTGGGAGTGTTGGTGATACTAATTGCGTTGGTGTCGATGTGTACCATTCCCAACTTAATATACCATACGAAAGCGTTGGAATTGAATGGTCAAGGCGATATATTAAGGGGGGAAAAAAGATTCGACGAAGCCATTACCTTCTATGAAAAAGCGATCTTCCTTGATCCGAATTATGTAGATCCCTGGATTGGAAAGGGATATTGTCTAAAGGATCAGGAAAAACTTGATGATGCTCTGAATTGTTTCATCCAGGCGATCCACATCAATTCATATTGTTCACAGGCCTGGGAAGAAAAAGGAAAATGCCTTGGCGAAAAAGAGCTATTCGATGAGGCGATCGTTTGCTACAATATCGCGATCGACCTCGGGCAGAATACTGCTGCTCTTTGGGAAGGAAGAGGGTGGGCTCTCTACCACCTGGAAAAGTATGACGATGCCCTAACTTCCTTTGATAATGCAGGAAAAGTGCATGGTGATAAATCTACATGTACCCAGCCTTGGATTGGAAAAGGATGGTCATATTTCAGGAAGAACAATATTACCGAAGCGGAAGTTAATTTTAATATTGCGATCGATGTTGCGCCGAAGGCTCCAGGACCCTGGGTTGAAAAAGGACACTTCCTATTCGAACAGAAAAAATATAACGAATCTGTTGGATGTTTTAAGGAAGCAGTTGCCCTTGCACCATCTGATTCTTATGCAAAATGGTGGTATGACGAGTCAATAAAATACATATGAAACTGTTTACACTGATGGGTTTCCAAAATATTCGAATTATATGGTTATGATGCTGAATCAGAGTCCGCCAATAATTTTCAATATCGCCTTAGTATTTTTCCAATCCAATGCTTGTCATGGTTAACAGAGGGGGAGGTCTTTGCACTCTGCGTCCCCGCGAATAAGATTTTTAGTAGATTTACTGAATGATTCTATATATACTACCAAAGAATGCCCTTCTCACTCTTCGCGTTTTCTATCTCTTCCTCAAGCCTGATCGACTCAAGTATCAGTGAGTGGACCTCGTCGTCTTTGATACTCTGTTCCTTTTCGTATCGGTCGTAGCGGTCCTGTTCTGCTTGGATGTTTTCTTCGGGTTCGGCTTTGATCGCATCTAGCATCATCCGCTTTTCTGCTATCTCTTTTTCCAATATTTCTGCTTGAGTTAACGGCCTCTCTTCGGTATCATCGGTTGATGGACCTGCAAAGAGATTGACAGATTTCCAAACTGACAGATATTGTTGATAAATCTGCTCGGAAGTGAAGTTCTTGTAATGTTCCCATTGGATCCCACTGATTTCATTACATACGATGAAGTCTCTGATATCGTCGTTTAGCCCAAGCAATGTGGACTTCTGTATCATGAACTTTCGTAGATCCTTGACCTCAACTTTCATTGACGGATTCGTGACTGTCGGCAGCGGGTGGTTCTTGAGATAGATTTGAAGGCTGATATGATCAAAGACAGAATCCGAATCTGCTTTCCCCTCGATAGTCTCCTTCAATAATGGAATGAGTGTGGGGTGTAACGGTACCCAATGTTCCGTCCATTTTTTATCGATTTCGTAGTCGACGAAAATACAAGGGCTAGGCGATCGGTTCAGGGCGTCTCGGAAATTTTTTACTTTCAGCCGATTTGCGGTAGCCGGTCTCATCCCTGTATACGCCAGAAACAGAACCAACGTGGTGTGACTCTTCGCATTGGCCGTTCGATACGTGCCCTGTCCGATGTGATTGATCAGGTTCTCGACATCCTGATCGACAGTAATGCGGGTATTCAGGCGTCTGGGTTTCTTGACCTTGATCAGGTCTAACTGCTTGAGGTACTTTGTAAGACTTCCATCCTCTTTGGTGTCGTTGAGGTGGTTGTAGAAACGTTTTGTCAGTCCGAGGGCTTTCCTTTGCTCGGAATCGGACTTGCATCGGGTAAGTACATGGTTGATAAGGCCTGAGGTGGTTTCCTTCGTGATACGCCCTTCTGTATTTGCCCATATTACATCTCGGGCATGGCGGCGATTGGTATCTATCGTTGTTTTATCTTTGCCCCTGCTGATTTCGTTTATAAACTCGTCCATCTCTCCCTTCGTGAACGAATGAGCATCCATCGTCTGTGTTTGGATCGGGAATTGTATTGGTTTTAACCTCCGCTCTTTGGATCCGGCGACTCCAGTTCGAATCTGGACGGGGGTATCTCCTTTGTTTTTCCTCTCTGTTTGAGTGCAAACCTTGATTTGTACTCCAATATGTGCTTTAATTTGTTGATTCACTGCGAATAGGTGCTCTTTCTTAGATTCAGATGCGTTGACCAATTTGTCTCTTGAGACGATGAAGAAAGCAACATCGAGGTCGTATTGGTCGCGCGCTTCTCTATAAGCTCGTTCCAAATATCGTTTTGTTGTTGGTGCACCAGATAAACCTGATCTGAACCGAATGTGATAATTGCTGAGTGGATATTGATCTTCTGATGGGTAAATTCAAAATCGATATTCTTTTCGTGACATGATCCCCTATGGTTTTTAATGGCTAAGGTTTGCTCACGGTGTGGGAAGAAACTGGGAATTTTTGCGAGTCAGTCGACAGACGGCCTGTGCGTCCCGTGTCAGGTCGAAGTAAATACCGCCAAGGATGTAAAAAAGGATCTGACCCCACCTCAGAATTATTCTGTCCCCAAACAAGTAGCGACACCCCAAACAACGACAAACAGGACACCAATAATCGGTCAGCCGGAGCGCAAGGGCATCTTGGATGTCTTTGGTTCATCTGAGGTGAAAAAAGAAAACGAGAGACTTCGGGCACTTATCGAGCAAATCGGAGCGTCGGACGCTATCGGAGTGCAGAACCACATCGAACAACTCCGGGCAGAGGAAAACAATTATGTTGCCCGTAACATCGAGATACTCAAAGAGATTGAAAAGGCCGAGACCCTGTTAAGCGAGAAAGAAGCAGGCCTTATTTCAATCGATGATACGCTACTGCTTGAGTCTTTTGCTCTCTATAAACCCCATTTTGCTTTTCAGGATAGTGCCGAGTACAAAGCGCGCCTTGACGATGTTCGCGAGAAGCAGAAGGCGATGATCCGAGAGAAAACCGCAGCAACAGGTAGCCAGACCTGGAAGGTAAATAACAGCCTGACGGAAGGAAGAAAGCTCGTAAACGACATGACCAAACTCGTCCTTCGGTCTTTCAACAACGAGTGCGATTACTGCGTCGACAACGTCAAATTTCACAATTTTGATCGCATGGTCAAACGGATCACCACCTCGTATGACGCCCTGAACAAACTCGGAAAAACGATGAGCGTCTCCATCTCGGGCGGTTACATGAACCTCAAGTATGACGAACTCGTCCTCGCATTCGAATACCAGCAAAAGAAAGAGGAGGAGAAGGAGATCCTGCGGCAGAAGCGAGAGGAAATGCGGGAACAAGCGAAGCTGGAACAGGAGATCAAAGCCGCCAGGGACCGCATCGCCAAGGAAAAGAAGCATTTCGCGAGTGCCATCGAAGATCTTCAGAATCGGATTGGCAAGACCTCAGATCCTGATCAACTAAAGGATCTTGAGCAAAAGGTGAGCCAACTCAAGGAGCAATCAGGCAAACTCGACGAGGAGGAACGGTTGATTGACTACCGCGTTCAGAATGCGAAGGCGGGATATGTTTACATCATATCCAATATCGGTGCCTTTGGGGAGGGGATCTATAAGATAGGAATGACTCGTCGCCTTGAGCCTCTCGACCGGATAGCCGAACTTGGTGATGCGTCGGTTCCGTTTCCATTTGACGTTCACGCCCTTGTTTTCTCAGAAAACGCTCCCGACCTTGAAGCGAAGATCCAACAGCACTTCCACGCCTTCAGGCTTAATAAGATCAATAATCGCAAGGAGTTCTTCAGAGCCGACATTAACGAGATTGAGCATGTGGTCCGGACCAATTACGATAAAGTTCTGAATCTTGTGAAGGATTGTCAGGCAGAACAGTACCGGGAGAGCCTGTTGTTATAAGCGTTGCAGTCTCGTCCTTTCCCATTCTTTTTTTTATTGTCTTCTTCTTGCGCTCACATTTATCGGGTGTTGATATCGGAATTCGTTTTCTCGCTGGCGGGGCCGGTCAGACAGTGCATATGGAAAAAACATCGATTCGAACAATATATCTGTGTCGTGTTTGAGATTCTTTGCCGTCATCCTTGAATTTCGACGGCTTCAGACTCATTTGGGAAACCTTATTTTGTCATCATTCGCACCAATCGTTTGGACTCCTGGCGATGAAATGCGAAAGTTGCGGGAAAGAATATCAGACGTACAGCGGAGTCTGCCCCTACTGTCATCATAAAAATAAAAAGGGGAATCATAATCCGCCAATCAACTATAATCCGACTATTAGTAAACCGGAGCCCATCAAACCTGCCCCAATATATAAGCCGAGAGTACCGGTTAATCCCAATCTTCCTCCGAACTCATATCGGCAATATGAAAGGACTGTTCCTCGATGTTCTGAAAGCGCAATCACTCCTACATCAAGGAGTGCCAGAAAAAATCCTGATACCCTTCTCTTGATATTTATTGCAGGGTGTGGTGTACTCATTCTTTTCGTAGGGATGGGGATTGTCGGGGAATCGACAGATTCGGCTCGATATTTCAGCTCTGGTGCGTCAGAGAATCCCTTCGTTCAACCGATAATAACCAATTCACCGCGATCCGGCTACTCGGGTAATGTTCCTGTTCAACAAAAAATGCCCACATCATCGCGTGGGAAGTTGCAGATAATCGAGTACCATCCGGAAGCGGGAGGAACCGAATATTTCAAAACGCTCTACATTGTCGGGACAGCTAAGAATATCGGGGGTAGAAAAATCTCATATGGCTCCGTCGAAGCAAAATTCTACGACAAGAACGGTTATCTTCTCAATAATGGACTGGACAATTTCAACGACCTCGAACCCGGCGAGATGTGGAAGTTTAAAATTGTGTACTTAGGTTCTGATGTCAGCGAAGTCTCAACCTATACTATCGACGTCGGAGCTTCTTGGTGAAAAGGAGATTGTTGGATGTCAAAGAGTTTTTGGTTAGGAATTATCGGCGGTATTTTCGGAATCATTGGTGGCACACTCGCGATATTGATCGGCGGAATCGGTGGAGCGTTCAATATGTCCGGATCGTTCACTGTCTTCGGTCTGGGGGTAATTGCTATCTTGATTTCCTTCATCGGTATGGCTGCCGGGGCTTTGACAAATCAACAGTTAGGAGGCGCATTGTTAGTATTGACGGCTGTTGGCATTGTTGTTGCAATAAGTTTTGCTGGCATCCTTTCAGCGATTATCTTCTTCATCGGTGGGGTGTTAAAATTCACTCAAAACGATTGATCGACCCATCTCTTTCATCGTGTGCTGCGTAAGCATAGAGTCATCTTAACGTCGACATCAAACGGACTCTCGCAATTTTTGATCCCTTCTCTCCTATTCGATACTCAAATCGAGTTTTGTCTCTGCTTCTTTCAGTAATTTTGCTGGGTTTTTTTTCGAATTCATTTTCTCTCCTGAATAGTTTTTTTCATTTTCAAATATTATCCTTAAAATATTTTATTTTCATCGTCTAATCCCTGTTCGCAATCGCCAACCTCAATCCTCTTTTCGTCGGTAACAGAGTGTTAAATTCTTGAATACCCATTCGAGCAACAACCGCTCTCATCCCGGGGGATTTTTTCGCTCGGACCTGTGGATTCGTCGACTCGTAACGTTAATCATCTCGGAGTCGCCGATCGGAGTGGGAGAAGCATACATGATCACCATAGTCGCCCGGTGCCGTGTCAGGGAGGATAAGGTCGACGACCTCGTGGCCCTCGCCCGGGAGCTGGTCGCCGCCTCCAGGCAGGAGGAGGGAAACGTCTCGTACGACTTCTACGCCGATCTCGCGGACCCCGCGAGGTTCACGTTCATCGAGAACTGGAAGGACCGGGCCGCGATCGACGCCCACAACGCGACCCCGCACTTCCAGGACTTCGGGAAGCGGGCCGGCCCACTCTTTGCCGGCCCGATCGAGATCGCCCTGTACCGGAAACTGCGCTGAGGTCGCGACCCGATCAAGACGGGAGAGCGGCGCCGTTCCCCCTCCAGTGGAGTTAATACCCCGTGGGGCCATGAAGGGGAGCGTGATGCGACCATGAAGGCGAAAGCGGACCGCGCACCCGGGCCGGCCGTGACCGTGGACGACTACCTCGCGGCCCTGCCCGCCAGGACACGGGACGCGCTCGAAGACCTCCGCGCGCCCATCCGGGCCGCCGCCCCG